>Ga0065165_1001637_pt1 | contig 22812 bp, 19 predicted proteins | sample AraplaMF_Cvi_mMF_FD_63813 | JGI IMG/M metagenome (GOLD analysis project Ga0065165, IMG submission 63813) | Arabidopsis root microbial communities from the University of North Carolina, USA - plate scrape MF_Cvi_mMF (version 2) (version 3) | ecosystem: Host-associated > Plants > Roots >... | reverse complement strand
TGGATGCCCCGTGAGGATTCGAACCTCAATTGACGGAGTCAGAGTCCGTAGTCTTACCTTTAGACGACGGGGCAACGGAGCGCGTGCCTCTAGGCGGCGACTCGCAGGCTGTCAATCGCGTACATGGCCCCCACCTTGCCGCGCGCGACCGGCTGCGCTAACTCCTTGAACAAGCACCGACGGCGGACATCCGCCGCGACGGAAGAACATAAGTGAGTTTCGACGGCATGGGGGATCGATCCACCCAGATGCCGCGCCGCCGGGGTAATCCCGTCCAGCCGGCATCCCAGCATCCCGAGGCGCGTCCGCGCTGGCCGGAGGCGCGTCATTACGCCGCGCTCGACCTCGGCACCAATAATTGCCGGCTGCTGATCGCACGCCCGCAAGGCAACGGCTTCGCCGTGGTCGACGCATTCTCGCGCATCGTGCGGCTCGGTGAAGGGCTCGCCTCGAGCGGCCGGCTGAGCGACGCGGCGATCGAGCGGACCATTGCCGCGCTCAGGGTCTGCGCCGAGAAACTGAAGCGCCGCAACGTCGCGCTGGCACGCTCGGTCGCGACCGAGGCATGCCGGCAGGCCGCGAACGGCGCCGAATTCATCGAGCGCGTCTATCGCGAGACCGGCATCGCGCTCGACATCATCACCGCCGAGGAGGAAGCGCGGCTTGCCGTGCTCGGCTGCCACGCATTGCTCGAACCCGGCGAAGGGCCGGCTCTGGTATTCGACATCGGGGGTGGCTCGACCGAACTGGTGCTGGTCGACACGCATGGCCGCGTGCCGGCCATCCTCGACTGGCATAGTGCGCCCTGGGGCGTGGTCTCGCTTACCGAGGCAGCCGGCGGCGGCGAGGAGCCCGCGACGCGCGAGGAGACCTATCGCCGGATGCGCGGAATGGTCGCGGAGAGCTTCGCGCCCTTCGCCACGCGGCTGCGCCCGCCGCCGGGCACAAGGCGGTTGCTCGGCACCTCCGGCACGGTGACCACGCTCGCCAGCGTGCATCTCGGGCTCGAATGCTATGACCGCGCGCAGATCGACGGACTGATCATGCCGGCGCCGGCGATGCGCGAAGTGAGCGTGCGAATCGCCGGAATGAGCATGCGCGAGCGTGCAAAAGTGCCGTGTATCGGGCAGGAGCGTGCCGACCTCGTCGTGGCGGGCTGCGCGATTCTCGAGACGATTCTCGATTTGTGGCCCGCCGAGCGGCTCGGCATCGCCGATCGCGGGATCCGCGAGGGCATTCTCCGGCGCCTGATGCACGGGCGCGCGGCTTGAGGACGGATGTAAATTGAGGACGGAAGCATGAGCCGGGGTGGCGGCAGGGGCATGACGCGCGTGAAGACCGCGCGCGGGCGCAGCGCGCAATCGACGCGCTGGCTCGAGCGCCAGCTCAACGACCCCTATGTGAAGAAGGCCAAGGCCGAGGGCTATCGCAGCCGCGCGGCCTACAAGCTGACCGAGCTAGATGAGAAGTTCGGGTTCCTGAGGGGCGCGAAGCGCGTGGTCGACCTCGGCATCGCGCCGGGCGGCTGGACGCAGGTGGTGCGCCGGCGATTGCCCAATGCGGCGGTGGTGGGAATCGATCTGCTCCCGGTCGACCCGATCGACGGCGCGACGATCTTCCAGATGGACTTCATGGACGATGCCGCGCCGGACCTGCTGGTCGAGGCGCTGGGCGGACCGCCCGACCTGGTGGTGTCGGACATGGCGGCGAACACGGTGGGGCATCCGCAGACCGATGCGCTGCGGACCATGGCGCTGGTCGAGACCGCGCTCGATTTCGCGATCAGCAATCTCGTTCCCGGCGGCACCTTCGTCGCCAAAGTCTTTGCCGGCGGTGCCGATTCGGCTCTGGTCGCGGAGATGAAGCGCAATTTCACGAGCGTGAAGCACGCCAAGCCGCCGGCGAGCCGCAAGGGCTCGGTCGAATGGTATGTCGTCGCGCAAGGCTTCAAGGGGCGGGTGGAAGTGGATTCGCCGCAGGAATAACCGAATCGAAAAGGGCCCCGGAATCGCTTCCGGGGCCCTTTCGCTATTGCAGTGCGACCGGCTCAGCCGTCGTAGTCGCCGCCGGCATTCTGGTTGCGCGGCGGGGCAGCGGCGGTGAGGCGCAGCGCCTCGGCCGAAGCCGCCAGCGAACCGACCTCGTCCGGCGCATCGTCGTCGTCGATCTGCACGCGCTGCAGGCTCGACACGACCGCTTCCTCGAGATGGTCGGGACGGACGGTTTCCTCGGCGATCTCGCGCAGCGCGACGACCGGGTTTTTATCGCGGTCGCGATCGAGCGTCAGCTCCGCGCCGCCCGAAATCTGACGGGCACGCTGGGCTGCGAACAGCACCAGATCGAACCGGTTGGAGACCTTGTCGACGCAATCCTCGACGGTGACGCGCGCCATGAACGCTTCCTTGAAACTGGAATTCCGGAAAGGCGCAGCACCTAGGGGCGGGAGTCCCGAATGTCAAGAAAAGCGCGTCGGCCGGCCGAAAAGCAGGCCTGCCCCGATACGTAACTCGTTGCGCGCGGGAACCAAAGTTGCCCTCCGGCGCTCCCGGTTCCATGATCCCCGCCATGGCCGACCGCCCCGACCAGCCGAGCTTCACCGTCGCGGGCAACCGGCTGACCCTGCTCACCGAAGGTCCCGGGCGGCTCGACGCGCTGCTCGCATTGATCGCGGAGGCGAAACACTCGCTGCGCATCCTCTATTACATCTATGTCGACGACGCGGCCGGCACACTGATCCGCGACGCGCTGATCGCGGCGGCTGCGCGCGGCGTGCGAGTTTCGCTCACCGTCGACGGGCTCGGCAGCGAACATGCCGCGGCGCGCAACTTCTTCGCGCCGCTTGCAGAAGCAGGCGTGGACATGTGCCGCTTCGTACCGCGCTGGGGCCGGCGCTATTTGTTGCGCAACCATCAGAAGCTCGCGCTGGCTGACGAGGCCCGCGTGATCATCGGCGGTTTCAATGTCGAGGACAGCTATTTCGGCACGAACGAGCAGGGCGCGTGGCGCGATCTCGGGCTGCTGGTCGAAGGGCCCGCTGCGGCCCGGCTCACCGGCTATTACGATGCGCTCGCGGCGTGGGCGAAGCGGCCGCGCGCTTCGCTGCGCAGCCTCGCACGTACGCTGCGGAACTGGAGCGAGCCGGTAGGAGCGGCGCGCTGGTTGCTCGGCGGGCCGATGCGGCGCCTGTCGCCTTGGGCACGTGTGGTGAAGGCCGACATGGAAAGCGCGCATGCGCTCGATCTGATCGCAGCCTATTTCGCCCCCAGCCCGGCGATGCTGCGCCGGCTCGACCGGGCGGGACGACGCGGCCGGGTGCGCTGCGTGCTGCCGTCGAAGCTCGACCATGGCGCGGCGATCTGGGCGGCGCGCTTCACCTATGCCGGGTTGCTGCGCAAGCATGTGCAGATTTACGAATACCAACCGACCAAATTGCACACCAAGCTCTACGTCATCGACGATGTGGTGCATATCGGCTCGGCCAATTTCGACATCCGCAGCATGTTCCTCAATCTCGAGTTGATGCTGCGCGTCGAGGACCGCGCCTTCGCCGCTTATGTCCGCGCCTATGTCGACGGCGAGGTCGCCGATTCGGAGGCGATCACGCCCGAACTCTACAAGGCGCGTACCGGCACCTGGACACGTTTCAAGCAGATGCTCGCCTATTTCGTGATGGCGGTGCTCGACTATAACGTCACGCGCGGGCTCAATTTCGGGCGCGAGCGGCGACTCGATTGAGAGAAGCAATCGGCTTTCGTCGCGCGCAGGCTTCGGGGCACGCCGAGCGCCGGCAGGCGAAAGGTTAGTAAAGGTTAGGCGAACGCACATTTGTGCACGAGGTCATGGGCGCGCGTCCGCGCACGAATTTGCGCGGCGACGGTGATGATAGGACCGTGTCAAAGAGCGGCCGGGAGTCCCGGTAGCGGCCCAGCCCAAGCAGACGAAATCCTACATTGCAAGCTGCATCCGCCCGGCCGGGCGCAGCGCAAAATACCGCGGACCGGGCCAAGCCCGTGGGCCGCGGCTGGATGCGCCTGCACACGACAGATACGGCCCTTCTGGCGAACGTTGCGCGAACATGTCGCGAGCCGCTAATGTGCGGCCGGGAACTCGTTCGATGATCCGGGGGATTGGTGCCGACACTTGATTGGATGACGCGCAGCGCCGACGTGACGGCGCACGACCGCGTCGCGTACCGAATGCTGGAGGCCGTGGCAGACCTCGACGGCGGCAGCCGCGATGCCGCCAACATGCTGATCCAGGGCGATAATCTCGACGCACTCAAGGCGTTGCTGCCCTATTACAAGGGTCGGGTGAAGTGCATCTACATCGACCCGCCCTACAATACGCGCTCGGCGTTCGAACATTATGACGACAATCTCGAGCACAGCCAGTGGCTCGCGATGATCTATCCGCGTCTCGTCCTGCTGCGCGAGTTGCTTGCGGACGATGGCAGCATCTGGGTGTCGATCGACGACAATGAGGGGCATTATCTCAAAGTTGCGATGGATGAGGTGTTTGGACGCAGGTCCTTCGTGGCAAGTCCGGTTTGGCAGAAGCGCTACTCACGTGAGAACCGCGAGGCCATCGGCGACGTCCATGAATATCTTCTCGTCTACTCCCCGGTTCCGGAAACGTTCAAGGCCACACGCAACCGACTGCCTCTCAACGAACAGCAGGCCAAGATCTACAAGAATCCGGACAATCCGAGAGAAACGGACCCGACTAAGCGTTGGCGCGGGCTACCTATGACTGCGCAGGGTTTTCGACCTAACCAGATGTATGAGATCGTCGCACCGAACGGTCGAACGCATCGGCCACCCGAGGGACGTTGCTGGTCGATGATCCGTTCGGAGTTTGAGAAGCTCCAGGCGGCGGACCGGATATATTGGGGAAAGGATGGGAACGCTCAGCCAAGCGTGATCCGTTTTCTTTCAGAAGTGGAAGGTTTGGTTCCATGGACATGGTGGCCTCACGACGAAGTGGGCCACACAGATGAAAGCAAAAAGGAAGCGAACGTTCTATTTGGTGCAGATGTCAGTTTCGGTACCCCCAAGCCCGAGCGCCTGATGCAACGGATCCTCCACATCGCCACCAACCCGGGCGACCTCGTCCTCGACAGCTTTCTCGGCTCCGGCACGACCGCCGCCGTCGCGCACAAGATGGGCCGCCGCTGGATCGGTATCGAGATGGGCGACCATGCCGTCACCCATTGCAAGCCGCGGCTCGACAAGGTGATCGCGGGCGAACAAGGGGGCGTGTCGGAAGCCGTCGGCTGGACCGGCGGTGGCGGCTATCGTTTCTATCGGCTGGGCGAGCCCGTGTTCGATGCCGATGGACGGATCGCCGACGACATCGCCTTTGACGCGCTCGCCGCGCATATCTGGTTCGTCGAAACCGGGATGCCGCGGGCGATCGAACCGGCCGCGCCGCGCTCGCCGGTGCTGGGCGCGGCGCAGGGTGTCGCTTATGCGCTGCTCTACAACGGCATATTGGGCGACCGTTCGGTCAGCGGCGGCAATGTGCTGACCGCGCCGTTGCTGACCCGGTTGCGCGCCGAATTGCCCGATCATACCGGACCCTGGGTGATCTATGGCGAGGCCTGTCGGCTTGCCCCGGCGCGGCTGAAGGCGGAGAGAGTCACCTTCCGCCAGACCCCCTATGACGTGAGGGCAGGCTGATGGCTCCGGCAACGCGGGGGCTGACGCTCAAGCCCTATCAGGACCGTGCGCTCGCCGCACTGGACGCCTTCCTCGAAGTGGCGGGGACGCAGCCGCATGTCCACGCATATGCCGTGGCCTGCGGGATCGGCGAGCCCGGGCAATATCGGCGCGCCTACACGCCTTTTTCCGGCCTGCCCGACACACCCTGGTGTTGCCTGCGCCTGCCCACCGGCGGCGGCAAGACGCTGCTCGCCGCGCACGCGGTCGGCATCGCTCATCGGCGCTCGATGCGCGATGCGCGCTATCCGGTCGCCTTGTGGCTGGTCACGTCCACCACCATTGCCGATCAGACGCTCGCAGCGCTGAAAACGCCGGGTCATCCGTATCGCGCGGCGCTGGAGGCGGATTTCGGCGGCGCGGTCCGCGCCGTCGGCATCGACGAGCGCCGCGCGCTGAAGCCACAGGATCTCGCGACGGCGGCAACCGTGATCGTCGCCACCGTCCAGTCGTTCCGCGTATCCAACGCTGCCGGCCGCAAGGTGTATCAGGACGACGAGGAATATGAGGGCTTCTTCAAGGGAAGGGCACTGCCGGCGGGGCTGATGCGCAACCCGGCCGATGCGCGCGTGCGGCCGGGCGAGGTAGCGTGGAGCTTTGCCAATCTGATGGCGATGGTGCGGCCGCTCCTGATCGTCGACGAGGCGCACAATTTCGTCTCCGATCTGTCCGGCGAGACGCTGGCGCGCCTGAATCCGGAGGCGATCGTCGAATTTACCGCCACGCCGCTGGCCTCCAACGTCGTCGCGTCAGCCACCGCCGAGGAGCTCAAGGCGGCGCAGATGATCAAACTGCCGATCCACCTGCTCGCGCATTCGGACTGGGCGACGACAATCCTCCACGCGATGCAGCGGCGCGAGGGGTTGGCCGCGCTGGCCCGGGCGGGGAATGAACCGATCCGGCCGATCGCGCTCTATCAGGCAGCCGCGAACCGCGAGGGTGCCGAAGGGACGGTGGAGGCGGTACTCGCCTTGCTCCTGCAGCATGGGGCGACGCGCGACCAGGTCGCTGTGGCCACGGGCAACCAGCGCGAGCTGGACGGCGTGAACCTGTTCGACCCTACCTGTCCGATCGAGCACGTCATCACCGTCGAGGCGCTGCGCGAGGGCTGGGACTGCTCGTTCGCCTATGTCTTCGCCACCGTCGCCAATATTCGCTCGGCCACGGCGGTTGAGCAATTGTTGGGACGCGTGCTGCGCATGCCCTTTGCCGAGCGGCGGCCGACCGAGGCGCTCAACCACGCTTATGCCTTCACCACCGGCCTCGGTTTCTATGACGCCGCCAACGGCCTGCGCGACCGGCTGGTGGCGATGGGCTTCGACGAGCAGGCCGCCCGCGAGGCGATCATCGCCGATCGCGCCGCTGCGGCTGCGGTGGGGCTGCCGAACCTCGAGCCCGGTCCCGCCATACCGCCGATCGTTACGCCCACGCTGCCCGACTTCGGGCTGTTCAGCCCGGCGATGCGCGCGGCCGTGACGGTCCGCGAGGAGCGGGACGGCTATCGCGTCGAACTCGCCGACGATGCCGCGCCGGAAGTGCTGAGTGCTGTCGCGGAGTCGATCGCCGCCATTCCCGGTGCCGAGGATGCACGCGCCGCGGTGGCCGCGCACATTGACCGTCGTCTTGCCACCCGCAGTCCGTCTGAACGCGGCGAGGTGATGACCCTTCCCGGCCTGGTGTTGGGCGAAGGGGCACAGGCGGAACTGGTGTGGCCGGACACACTGCTCGACCTGGCCGGCTGGACACTCGACGGGGTCGATCCCGATCTCCCGGCCTTCGCGCTGGATGAGACACCCGACGCCTATGTGTTCGACATCGCCGATGGCGCGGTGCGCTTCGAGAAGGACGATCCGCAGCTCGATTTCGCGCTGGGAGCGGTGGGCCCCTGGGATATCGCGACGCTGTCGCGCTGGCTCGATGCCCATACCCGTCAGATCGATGCCCCGGCCGCGATCTATCTCGAATATTGCCGGCGCGTGGCTGCGCATCTGGTCGAAGCGCGCGGTTTCGATCTCGCGGCACTGATCCGCGGGAAGCAGGCGCTCAGGCGCGCGATCGAGCTGCGGGTGAAGGCGCTGCGCGCGGCAGCTGGCGGTCGCGGGCTGCAGATGGTGCTGACTGGTGTCGCGCCCACGCTCGGGCTCGGGGACAACGCCTTCCGCTTCGAGGCCGGGCGATACGATCCGCCACGCTTCTACGCCCGAGCGTGGAAACCGAAGCATCACTTCTTCCCCCGCATGGGCGACATGAACGAGGAAGAAGAGGCCTGCGCGCAGGCGATCGACGAACTGCCGGGTATCAGATACTGGATCCGTAACGTGGAGAAGCAGCCCGAGGCCTTCTGGCTGCCGACTGCGACGGACCGCTTCTACCCCGATTTCGTCGCCGAGATGAACGATGGGCGCTGGCTAGTGATCGAATATAAGGGCGGTCATCTCGCCGACGGCGAGGACACCGCCGAAAAGGCCAATATCGGCCTGCGTTGGGCCGAAGTGAGCGGCGGTAAAGGATGTTTCTGGATGGCCGAGCGATCGAAGGCAGGCGATTTTCGCCGGAGGCTGACGGCGGTGATCGGCTGAAGTTTTGGCCACCGCCGGATGGCGACGTCTCGTGGAACGCCGTAGCGACCAGCTCTACGCGCTCAAAAACAGAGTGCAAAGGTGCCCGAAGGGGCTAAAACCGAGGCTCCCAACCAGCCGCCGGCGTGGTCCCCGAAGACCTCTGTTTCGGCGCGAGCGAACGTGCGTCTCGCAGGGCGCGCCCGGCAGGATTTTCGTGGTTTTCTGGGCGCTTGGCCCATTCGCGAGGCTCTCGGCGAATGGTGCCAGAAGAGCTGTCTGGAACCACGCCTAAGCGGTTGATTTCGCTATCAAATCGTCGACTTAGAAATCGCCAGAACCAACAATAGCACGATCCGTATTCGTGGAAAAGACTGGACGTGGGTGAGCGCCGCGTGCGAGCTCGCCTCCAGGCGCGCGCCGACGAGCCGCAAAACCTTATGGTGGCGAATCCGGGGACGGGAGGGGTTAAGTCCGCCACTGGGAATAAGGCAAATTCCACGTCGAGCCAGATAGATACAGCAACATACACGGTCTCGTGCCGCCCCCTCAATCGGTGCCCCCAGGGACTCGAAGTTATGTGGGATGTACCTGTTTAATTTGCGGTTTGTTTCAGCGGCCCATTCGAAAAGCTGGCCGCCGTTCAAACATGCGTTATGATGATACATTCGCGCGGGGGTAGCGATGACTAAGCCTTCCCCATGCAAATGGAGGGGCGGCTTGAGGTTCGAACAGTTCCTGGATCTGGTGGAGCATACACCCGCGATCGCTCGCCGACCCAACGGTGAGCAGCAGGTATGTATCCGGGCGGACCCGGCCCGGCCGACGATGATCGTGGCCGGGCCCGGAAGCGGCAAAACGACCGTTCTGGTATTGCGCGCTCTTCGGCACATGCTTGTCGATGGCATCCCGCCGGAGCGCATCGTCATTACGACCTTTACCAAGAAGGCAGCGCGAGAGATTCGGAGCCGATTGATCGAATGGGGCGAGGCACTCGTCGACCAAGCGGCTGCAATGCCGAATCTCGATGCCGCGGACCAAACGCTTCTCCGCCACCTTGATGTGAACCGCGTTGTCGCCGGTACGCTCGATAGCATTTGCCAGGAGGCCTTGGGCTCCGATCGGCACGCCGACGAGCCGCCGCTGGTGACCCTGGAAGCGTTCGCGGCGAACGTCCTCCTGCAACGCCGCGGTCGGCTCGGCCCGGTCTTCAACGCCAATCAGGCGGCATTGGCCGGCTTCCTCGCGCCTTTCACATTCGATGGCACACCTCCTGGGACGGTCGGCGAGGCCAGTCGCGCGCTCGTGCCGATCGTCGAGCGCTTCATCCAGGATCGTGTGGACGTGGCCGCATTCGGCGCCGCAAACCAGCCACATGCCCATCAGTTGATCGCGGGCATTGCTGCCGATTATCGCAACTATCTGAGGGACAATAACCTCCTCGACTTCTCCAGTCTGGAGGAAGCAATGCTGAGTCGCTTGCAGGCGCGGCGCGTTCCGACCCTGCTCGCCGACACAGCGGTTGTTCTGGTTGACGAGTATCAGGACACCAACGCCCTACAGGAAGCGATCTACTTCGAGCTTGTCCTGGCTACCGGTGCGTCGTTCACCGTCGTGGGCGACGACGATCAGAGCCTGTACCGCTTCCGTGGGGCTACAATCGAACTGTTCCGTGCCTTCGTTGCCCGGTGCCAGCACCGGCTTGGTGTGGCGCCGCAAGGGCCGCTCTATCTCGTCGAAAACTATCGCTCCACACCGGAGATTGTGGACTTCTTCAACTCCTTCGTCCGAGAAGATCCCAACTTCGGGCCCGCACGTATCCAGCCACCTAAACCCGTAATCCGCGCCAATGCCACCGCATCGCAGATGCCCGTCCTGGCGATGTTTCGGCCCGACGCGCCCACACTCGCCAATGACCTGACCGGATTTCTCTCGGATGTCTTTCGAGGAGGTGGGTATCGCGATCCCAATGGTCGCTATCCCGACCTGCTGCGACGAGCGGCCGATGGGGGTGACCTTGGCGATGCCGTCCTGCTGGGATTCAGCGTGCTGGAAATGCAGCGACCCTATTTCGGCAACCCACCCAGTCCGCGCTTCACGCATCACCTGCGCAACGCGCTGATGGGCCGCGGCATGTCGATGTTCAATCCTCGAGGACGCTCGCTGCGCGATATCGAGCAGGTCGAACAGCTACTTGGGCTGGCGATCCTCGCGATTGATCCACCGAGCCGACAAGGCGGGCATCTCTTCGAGACGATGACGATCACGAATGAAGCCAAATTCTTCATGCGCAGATGGGTTGTCGCTGGTCGCGCACTTCTCGCAGCGGGTCCTGCCGCGATTTACGGCCGGACGCTTCAGCAGGAGGTCGGAGAATGGAATCGCTTCGTCCTGGCCGGTCCAAATCCCAACCCGAAATCGTCAAGCAGGGACTGGCCGTTTCTAGATGTCCTCTATGGCCTGGTGCCTTGGGTTCCGCATTTTGAAGAAGATCCGGAAGGTCAAGTCTATCTCGAAGCTATGTCGCGCGCGGCGGGGCAAGCGGCCGGCTTTTCTGCCTATTCGGGAAAGATCGTGCGACCCGTCAATCCCAATGTGGATGACGACCACGGCAAGCGCAGCATTTTAGCCATTCTTCGCGATGTGATTGCACCGATCGCGGAGAACGTCATCGACGTCGACGAAGAGATCATGCCGAGCGTTCCACGCGACCGGCTCAATGTCATGACGATCCACCAAGCCAAGGGGCTGGAGTATCCGCTGGTAATCGTCGACGTTGGCGCGGACTTTACTATGGACGCGCCGAAGAATCGGTTCAGGCGCTTTCCCGATTCCCCCTCGGCGACGGCGCAAATCGAAGATGCTCTCGCCCCCTTCACTGCGGAACTTGGTCCTTTGCGTACCGCACGCAGCGGACTCGACCGCAGTTTCGAAGATCTGATCAGGCTTTTCTACGTTGCGTTTAGTCGTCCGCAGTCCGTGCTCATGCTCGTTGGATGCGAGAAGTTGCGTGGGTGGAAGAGCAAAGTGAAGCATGTCGCGACAGGCTGGCGACAAGACCAGAGCTGGGCGTGGAAGGATCAAACGTCATATGTCGGACGGAGACCGCCACCGATCGTGTCACCTCCATCGATTCACTTTATTTGAGGAGGGCCGCAATGGAACTGCCGATCAAGCGGCCCGACCGCATCGTTCCCGACTACAGCCTCACCGGCGATGTCTTGTCCTTCTCCCGCTGCCAGCGGAGCTATCGCTATTACAATGGTTCGGCCCTGCCACCCTCGCGACCGGTTCAGATGTGGTATGGCGAATTCATTCACGGGATGATGGAGCGTACCTTCCGCCTCTGGCAAGATCGCGGCGGGCTTCCGTTCCCACTGCCCTACACGCCGGTTACGGAAAATGACATGCCCGGCGAGCCGCCGGCCGGCACCGATCCACTCGATTTGCGCGCAATCGGCTGGCCGATCGAGCAGGCGCTCGCCCACCAGGGCAAGTTCGCGCGAAGCGCGGACGCCCGCATCTCAGCCTATGAACGCGCCGAAGCGGCCGTCAATCAGCTTGGGCCCCATCTCTTTCCGCTCATCGACGTCGCCGAACGCAAGGTGTTGGGCACGCGGCCCCTGCCGGCATCCGAAGAGCATCTCGCGGAGCGGGCCGCTCGCTACGTCCTTCAGGGGATCATCGACGTCCTCGGGCATACGCAACTCGATGGGCAGCCGTCGGAAAACGCGATCAAGTGCGCCATCCTGGAAGTGAACCCGCATCTGTCGGGCGAGTATGAAATCATCATCGACTACAAGGGCTCGCGCCGACCACGCGTGGATAACGACCCCCGAGGCGACTGGAAGCTGGGCGAATGGCAAGTGCAAACGTATGCTTGGCTTCGCTCCCAACAGGTCGACGCGCGCCCTGTCGCGGCCGGAATCCTGATCTACGTGAGCGAGCTCGCGCCCGGGTCCAAGGAAATGACGATGCTGCGTACGGAGATGCGCAACGGATGGACCGACGTCGTACCTGCGACCGGGACGCCCGAATATTATCAGGTGAGCGGATGGACTCCTGGCAGCCAAGCCAATCTCTCGCTCGAGTTCAGGTTAAAGCGCGCGATCCGGGTCATCCCTGTCAGCCAGGCGACAATGACGGAAGCGACGACCGCCATCGACGGCGTGGTGCGCGCGATCGAGGATCGTGTCGCGCATGAGCGTCAGAGCATGCAGATCAAGCAATCCTGGCCGGCAGACAGCAACGACGACGACACCTGCGTCGCTTGTGATTTTCGCGTGTCTTGCGAGCACTACAACAACGACGTGAGAGGGACATAGCGCGCCGCTATTCTGCAGCAGCGCTGCTTACCAAGTCACCGCTGACCACCCAGTCGATGGCGAGGTCGAATCGCTCGGCGACATGGTCTGCCGCGCTCCAGGCCGATGACGCGATCCAGGCCGGCCGGAACCGGCTCGGCACTAGCACGCCGATGCACCCGGCGGCTTGCGCGGGGAGAATGTCGCGATCGGGCTGATCGCCGATCACGACCAAGGGTGACGGCGCGAAGCGCCGCCGCTGCCGATCAAACTGATCCTGGCTCTTTGCCGCTTCGCTCACGCCTTTGATGAGATCGGCAATGCCAAGGGCTTGCGCTCTCGTTCGCTGGCGCTCCGCTGACCCCTCCGTCAAAATCCAGACGTCGAGACCTGCCTGTCGCGCGAGTTCGAGGCCGTCCGTGACGCCGGGCAGCAATGCTGGCATCCGAGCGAGCGCTTCGAAATAGCCCGCCACAATCTCCTCCTGCGCGCTGGCCAGCTCCCGGGGTGGGCGCTGTGCGATTGCCACGCGCGCCGCCGTCGCGGGGTCGTGGCCGAGATTGCCCAGCGCCAATGCGCGCACGAGGAGCACCGGCGGATATCGCAGATGCCTACGGTCGACCTGTGCGAGGGCCTGATCATAGGCGCGGACATGCGCCAGCGGGTCGGAGTGCGCCGTCCCCGGGAACTGCTGATCGACACTCGCCAGCAACCCGAGCTGCGCATCGGCGAAAACGCTGTCGGTATCCCACAACGTATTGTCTGCATCTGCGAGAATGACAGGCGGATGCATCGGCATCTTACCGATCGAATACGGCCAGGACATTGAGGTCGATCCCGGCCTTCAATGTCCCCACCATGCGGATGCCCTGGCGATAGCCACGGCGAACCATATTATAGGCGAAGACCCCCGTATAATAATGCCCACCCGGTACGAGATGGAGGTGCATTGCGTCGCCTGCGGTGCCGATTGGCATACGGAAGTCGATCCACCCGAAGCGGCCTCCCGCGCCCGCAGCCTCGATCACTTCCATGCCCACGCGCGAGGAGAAACGATCGGCCAAGGCGCGCCAGTAGGCGCGCCGGGCGTCCTGGTCAGCATTGTCGGCTGGATACACTGGGCGTTCGACCTCGGTCGGCCATTGCTGGGCGATATAGGTCTCGTAGAGTCGCCCAGTGGATCCCGTTTCGCATTCGCACGCCATGGGAATGATCGGTGTGCTGCGAGGAATGTCGACGAATGCGAGCATCCGAGGCGGATCCTCGGCGGCCGCCTCGAGATCCTGAATCGACAAGGTTCTGCCGTCGAAGGTGGTCGCGGTGCCATCGGTATCAATGAACACGATCCGGTCCGGATGATTGCTGAGATAGACAAGAGCGATTTCTTCGAGGCGGCGTCCCGCGGTGTCCACCCGTACTTCCATCCGCTTGGTGGACGTGGTCTCGGTGTCGGTTGTCTCCCGCTCCCCACTGACCTGCCCTCTTAGCTTGAGGGCACCAGTCAGGAAGGAGAGCCCAAGATCATAGCCCGCCTCGGCTTCGCCGCCGAGCAGTCGCCGCCGCGCGGTCTCGCTGACCTCGCCGACTTCGCGGCTCTGTACCTCATAAGAAGGCCGCACCACCGCGTCGAAAAGCCGGGCGGTGAGCGCCTCATCCACGAACAGCGGTGCGTCGAGCAGCCATTGGAGCCTGTGTTGCGCCTTCTCGTCGCCTGTTGTCATGCCGACGACCCTTCTACAAAACGCTGCCATCCGCTGGCCCGCAATGCGCAGGCGGGACATGAGCCGCATCCATACCCCCATTCAAACCGGTGCGCGCGGTCTCCGAGATAGCAACTGTGACTATGTTCCCGGATCACGTCCACCAATGCCGGTCCGCCAAGATCGGCCGCCAACTGCCAGGTCGCCGCCTTGTCGATCCACATGAGCGGCGTATGCAGCACGAACCGCTGGTCCATGCCGAGATTGAGCGTGACCTGGAGCGCCTTGAGCGCATCATCGCGGCAGTCGGGATAGCCCGAATAATCGGTCTCGCACATGCCTCCGACCAGATGCCGAATACCGCGCCGGTAAGCGATCGCCGCCGCAAAGGTGAAGAATATGAGATTGCGCCCTGGCACGAAGGTGTTGGGCAATCCGGCCTCGGTCGTGGTGATCGCGATCTCGGACGTCATTGCCGTGCCGCCGATATGACCGAGCGCCTCTATCGGGATCATATGATCCTCGCCCAGACGATCACGCCATCCGGGACTCAATCCTGCGATCCCGGCCCGCACCGCCTCGCGACATTCCAGTTCGATGGCGTGCCGCTGCCCATAGGCGAAGCCGACGGTCTCGACGGTCGCGAAGCGACCCAGCGCCCAAGCGAGGCAGGTCGCGGAATCCTGCCCTCCGGAGAGAAGCACCAGCGCACGCGTGTCTGGATCGGTCGCCATCATTCGCCCCAATAGCTGCAGCTCTCGCCTGCACTGTCCCGGAAGACCGTCACTCGCACCAGTTGCGGGCACTCGGGCTTCACCTTGCGCCAGATCCAGCTTGCCAGGTTCTCCATCGTCGCCGGCCCAAGGTCATTGATCTCATCGAGGAAGCGATGATCCAGTGTTTTACGGGCGCCTTCCACCAATTGCTCGACGAGCCCCATGTCGGCGACCATTCCCGAAATCGGGTCAACCGGCCCGCGCAGCGTGACCTGCGCCCGATAGGAGTGCCCATGGATGCGACGCGACCCCGCCGCGGCAATCTCGCGGATCAGTGTGTGCGCGGCATCAAACCGGAAATCTTTCGTGATCTCGTGCAAGGCGGTCACCGGTCGCTCGCGAGCTGCAGGCCCCGCGGACGCCGAACCAGGCTTACCAGATGGGTTGCCAGCAACTGATAGTCGGCACCGGTGTTCTGAAGTGTATTCCACAGCCGGCGCTGATCGGTGAATTCCCATTCCCCGCCTCGAAACGCGGTGCGACCGACCAGCGGCTCGAGGCCCGCGACGAAATCGTCCTTCGAGCGGGCTTCGCGATCGAAGGCCAGCGCGTCCATGACATAGCCCATCGCGACCAGGCCGACGCCATGCACGAGGCGCGAGGTCTTGGGTGTCTGTCCGTCCCAATCATCGGCGAACACCTGGCGCAGCGCCGAGAAGAAGTTCGCCACCATCGCGTAACCGGGGCCGAGCAGGAGCGAGGTATCGTCCCGCCAAGCCGACAGCGCGCCGTCGGAGAGCGAGGCCATCAGCACGCGCTGGATGAGCGTGTCCTTGATCACGCCCGCGCGATTGGTGTGCTGCTTGATCATGCCCTTCAGGGGCGAGCCGTCGCGATAGTTCAGCGCTTCGACAAGAAGCGCTGCCGCCGTCCGATCGGACAGGCGCGGCGGCAATCCTTCAACCCCAGGCATCAGTTCGTAGATCAGATCGCGCGGCAGCGGCCGGGTCGAATTGATGAGGATGAACTGCTTGTGCAATTCCGCCACGGATCGACAGAGGAAGGCCGACACCAGCAGCGGGAAATCCTGGTTCTGCGTGCGGGTCGCCGCGGTCAGCCTCTGCTGACCGTCGACCACCCAGCCGGGCGGCACATCGCCCCCATCAACCACCAGCATGTCATTCTTGACGCGCACGCTGCCACAGAAGCCCAGCACGATCGCATTGGGCAGGATCGGCGCCTCGTCCTCGTCGAGATAGTCCTGAATCTCATGGATATGCGCCTGGATCTGCGGTCGCTGGAACCCCACCAGCCTTCCGTCCTCGCGCCGATCGGCGCGTTCGATCCGCGCCACCGAAAGGATCTCCGATGCTGTCGCGCGGAAGATCACGACAGGCATGTCCGGGGTTTGGTCGAGCTGGAGGACGGGGCCGAGCTTGATCGTCTTCTTCATGGGGAAACCTTGGCTTGCGATGTGAGCAGGTCGTGGAAGACCGCGAGATTGTGGAAACCGCGCCGCTTGTTGTGATTGGTCGAGCGGAAGATCAGCGCTTCCACGCCGAGCTCGCGGCACACGCGGCAGTCGCAGCGCTCCCACGGCCGTTCGCCAAGGGAACGGAGATAGATGGAGCGCAGCTTGGCAAACTCGGCCGCGTTCGATTTGTCGGACTTCTTGTCCTTCCACAGGACCACACTGACATAGTCGATGATCCGGTCGACCGTCTGTTCAAGCTCGCCTTCGCCTGCGGCATAGCCTCGGACGGCACCGAGCGCGATCCGCTCGAGGCGGATCAGCTCCTCCTGACCGACAGCCCGGGCCTTGGCCGAAGCGCGAGCATGCCGATCGTCGGAAGCTTGCGGTATCCGCACGGCGGTATAGTGACCGAGACGATCGCCATCAGCTTCGAAATAGTTCTGCCTGTCGTCCTTGAAGGCCCGCAACAACGGCGAGGTCGTATCGAAGCTGGTTACGCCCAGGCGCTTCAGCCGAGGGGCGTCTTCGACTTTGCCGAAACCCAGCACATGAATGGAGATCTTCGATGAGCCGAGGCGTTCGTTGATTGCCTTGAGCGCAAGTTCGATATCATCTGTCGGCGAACGCGCCATTCCACCTAGCGCGAGGCTATCATAGCCCATCTTGACGAGATCGGCCGCCGCGTCCGCCATGCTGGCCGGCGACCACCCCTGAATAGCGCCCATGGGCGTAAATCCAGTGCCGAGCGCGGCCGACGTCCGATGGAAATCCGCTGCCAGCGTCAGCGTAATCTCCTGGCGCCGCCGCGCCTCGTCGGATGGCTCGCGATCGTCGGGGAAGAAATCGAAGATGAGATGGTCGACTGAGCAGCCATGCGTGAAACCGCCGTCCGCATAGAAGCCGAGCGTGTCATCGACACTGTAAAGCGGCACCTCGGCATCGCGATAGCTGTAGGCGCCACAGTCTCCCATGACGATGCTGCCGCAGAACTTCGCTTCAGGATAACGCAGGAAGGTCCGTGCGCCTTCACGCCGGAAGCGCATGGTTCGCGCCGCGCCATATTTGCCCGACCGGCGATGATCGCTGAACGCCGCGCGCGACAGCAAAATGCCGTCATATGGCGCCCGGACCAAATGCTCGTGCGGATATTCGTCATCGTCGTGAACACGGCGCTGGCGCGGGCTGCGCGTGCGTTCAAAGTCGAACGCAGGGTCGACCGTGTCCGCGGTGTCGGCAAAAAGGAACTTCACGCGACGAGCCTCGGCTGATGCTCGAGACGAATGAGATGATCGCGCAGCCGCGCGATGCTTCGGGCGGTGCATTCCACCGCGTTCCATTCGATCTCGAGACCATCCCATTTGCCGCTCGTCCAGCGGCAGTGCGGGGCGATCCGTTCAAGCGCGACCAACGTCGCTTCGCGCGGTGTGCGCGCGGCATCCGGCCGGGACAAGATCCTGTCCATGAGATAGCCCATTACCTCGATGCCCGCGGCGTGCATCAGCCGGCTTTCGCTGGGAGGACGTCCCCAAGCGTCGGGGAATGCCTCGCGCACGGCGCTCCAGAAGCCGGACAGCAGCCCGTACATCGCCTGAACATCGGGCTCGCCGCCACCATGACCATAGGGGCTGAGCGCGCCCAAGGGAGACGAGATCGAACGCTTGATTGACCGCAGCAGGGCCTGGTCGCCGATGATGGCAGTCTCGACGCCGCCAGGACGACGGATAAGGCCGTAAAGGGGGGAATCCCGATGCGAATTCAGGGCATCGACCAGAACGCTCGGGATCTTCCGAGGCCCGAGATCGCGCGGGAGGACCGCTGCGTCCATCGCCGGAAGCAGAGCGTCCACGACTGCGCGCGGGAGCGGGCGCGCCTTGTTGACCAGCACGAACTGCTCGCGATGAACGGCAATATCCGTCGATACGAATGCGACGACCGGGACGACCATCGCCTTGGCGTCGGCTTTGGCCAACGCCAGCACGCGCTGCTGCCCATCGACGATCCAGCCCGGCTTGTTGACGCCGGTCGGCAAGCTGAGGGTGCCGACATCGCCGGTCTGGAGCATTCCGGGCGGACGCGATCCCCGGGCGGATTTGAATCGCACGTCCGGCGAGAGAGCGAGAAGTATGGGGTTGGGAAAGAGGACATCGCCCTCGCTCAGATAACGCGCAATGTCCGCGACATGGCTGCGTATCTCGCCGCGTTGATAGCCCTCAAGCATACCTGCCGCATCGCGCCCGATCCGGCTAATCTCGGCAATGTCGAGAAGCCGGTCCCCGGGCACGGCGAAGAGATAAAGATCGTGCCCACCTTGACGCATGTGCAGCGCCCGCAGGACCATGGTCGACGTGCTCATGCGATCAATCCCTTCACGATGCGCCGTGCGCGCTCTTGTGAGCAGGCGATGCCATTATGGTCGCGAAGGCGGCGAAGAATTTCCGTGAAGGCGATTGTCGGTTCTTCGCGAAGCCATGGAGACACTTTCCGCACGATGGCTTCGTCTGAAACCGCCTTCCGGGGGGAGGCTTTGTGTGGCGGATTGCGCGTCATGGTACGGACCGCCTCGCGCTCGCTGGACAAGTCATACCTGCCCGCCCAAGCGGCGAGCAGACGTGCATGAGTTAGCATGGCTCGACCGGCGAAATCACCCTTCGTCCCTTTGAGCTCCATCCCTTCGTCATAGGGCATGAGGCAATCGGCCAGTGGCAATGGCAGATAAGGCGCAAGCCCGGCGCCGAAAATCCGTATCCGGTCGGCATGGGCTGCGAATTGTTCGAGCATAGGGCGGACCATCCGCGCGTAGTCGCGGGTCAATGCGATCATGACGACGGGCCGACCATTGATCTCTGGCAGGCGCTCCGCGGCGAATCGGCCACGATTGACGGCCTTCCACCATTCCTCCGATTTGAACTGGGAAATCCGGTCCGCGACACTGCCATAACCGCGACCGGCAGCTAGGTTGTAGCTCGGGATAATTGTGCCGCCCCGCACATAGCCGAGGCCTGCGGAGAGAACGTCGATATCCGCGTTGAGCAACACCGCTGCGCGCTTCGTATAAGTGAAGGAACGGCCGGTGTACAATGTCGCCGCGGCGGCAGTTGGAGCCGCGCGATCGATGTGACCAAGCCACTCGCCAACCACGCTACTCAAATCACCGGTGCTAAGCATTTCAACGCCGACCGTCGGCGGCGTCGCCTTACGGGAAGAGCAGCACGTGATTATCAGCGGCCGTGTCAGTATGCAGTTTTCAACCGAAACTGCTTGGCAATCGTGATTGATTTTTAGAAAAACTGACATGGCATCGATGGCGCCTTTGATCCCGCACACTCCTTAAGAGGCGTGTTGCACACGTAGCTGGGTGCATTTAGTGGGTCAATCTGCTGTATGGTGTGACATCAATTTTTGCCGATTCAGGTCGCAGTTTTTTGATAAAATGTGACCGCGAAGAGCAGAAAACTGCTGCTCGCCACCGACTAGCTGATGCTCGATCGGTCACCAGCAACGGGGCGCCATGCAATGCGCATGCGACCGCCCTATCTGGCGACGCGCTTGCGCTCCTTGCTGCGCTTCCGGCCGAACTCGGGGCGTGAACTCGTTATCATACATAGAAGACAGCGGGTCTCGCGATTCAGAGAAGAAAATGGCGGATTTCAGCCATTCCAGACACCGGCTGTCTCGCGCGGCATTGCCGTTGTCTCGCGGAAAAAGGATGTGCAGCCAATCACTTGGCGGGTGTCGCGAGACACTGCCTTTATCTTGTTGTCCCTCCACTTCAGCCCGTCGCCCGTCACTGGACGATCATGGACAACCAGCGCCGGTTCAAGCGATGCGTGCATCCCGGGCTCGATACCCCCCCTTTCCGGGATAGCGCGCGCGCACGGGATATGCCTCCCGTGGCGACGAATCGGTTTTGCTATCACATAGTCTGGCGCGCCAATTCCGTTGGCAAAGCCGCACGAACAGGAGATTTTTCATGCTGCCCGCCCGCACGTTCAGTATCTCGATCCGCCACGAATGGCGGACGCTATATGAGCGTATCTGGCATCCCGAATTCTTCCAGAAATGGGCTTCGGGCCTCGCTGAATCCGATCTGCGATCAGTTGACGGGGAGTGGCTGGCGAATGGTCCCGAAGGCCCGATCCGCATCCAGTTCACGCAACGTAATGACTACGGCGTGATGGATCATTGGGTCGAAACCGGCGACGGTTCGCAGGTCCATATCCCCTTACGCGTCATCGCAAATGGCGATGGCGCAGAGGTGATGCTGACGCTGTTTCGGCAGCCCGACATGGACGATGAAAAGTTCGCGGCGGACGCGCGATGGGTCAACCGCGATCTCAAAGCTCTCAAGGCGTTGATCGAGCGCTAGAGGGCCTTTTCGAGCGCCGCGATGTGCCCATCGCACGCTTCCTTCACCAGCTTTTGCAGCAGCTCGATGCGCTCCGCGAGCCATTCCAGCTCCTCTGGCGTGATCTTGTAATGCGGCGAGTAGCGGGCGTTGACATAGGCCTGCCTCAACAGCTCGAAGCAGCGGTTCGCGAACTTCGTATTGCGCGGCCAGACGTCGATCAGCTCGGGAACAAGCGGCTCGGCCTGGCTGCGGAGGAAATTGAGTTTGTGCGACTTGGGGCTGTAGAGCGACAGCGTCAGCAGGACGCAGTGATAGAAGCGCTCTGCCGACTGGTGTGATTGGAAGGCCGCTTCGCTAAGGCGGCCTTGCCCAGCTGTGTAGCGAGCCGTGTCGAGAAACCCAGCCGCACTTTCGAACCATTGCTCGAAGTTCTTCCGTGACTCCTTGAGCGCCGTCGTAGCGTCCAAAGGTCGCGGGCTGTCGAACGGATGTGCATCCGTTTCGTAAAGCACCACGCCCTGTTCAACGATGTCGATGAAGAACGGGCGTCCACGCTGAAGCTGCTCGTTCACGTCCTTGAGGCTGTGAACGATGAAGTTGACGGGCGCCGATATCCGCCTGGCGATGGTGACCTCGCGGGTGAGGTGCTCATCGGCCTTGGCCCAGAATTCGAGCGTGTCGGTTAGCCGCTCGTCACTGACGACGACGAGAATGTCATAGTCCGAAAAGTAGCCCCCGACCGGATCCTCGATCCAGTCACCGCGCGCGTAGGAGCCGTAAAGAATGACCTTGAGAATGCGGCCCTGCTTCTTCCACTTCTGGGTGGCGAGCGCGGTCGCGTCCTCGAACTCGGCGAACAACAGCTGCACCACGCGCTCGAGATCGCGGCGTTTCCGGTCCGGCAGATGATCGAGGCTGGTCTTCATGGGCGTTGCTCGACTGTGTCGCATAGGGAGTGCAAAGCACAAGGGGAAGGCGGCGGGCTCAGGACCCGCCGCCGTCGATACTGGCCATGATATGGTGCAGCGCGGCCGCCAGTTGCTGCTCGACGTCCGCAACGGAGATGCCGAGCTCGGCTGCGATTTCCGGATATTCCCGGCCTTCGAACCTCGCCCGCTCGAACACGGCGCGCGGCAGTTCCTCCATGGTCTCGAGCGCCCGCGCGATACGCGCCAGCCGACGGCGCAAACGAAAGCGGCGCCAGAGCAACGCGCTCACGCCACCTGCTCCCGGTCGGTATTGAGAAACCCCAGCAGATAGTCGGCGGCCTTGCTGGCCGCGCTCGCAGCGCGGAAGATCGCCTTTTCATCCTGCCGCAGCACGGCAAGCCAGCTGCCGATATAGTCGGCATGGCGCACCGTCGGACGGATCGAAAGCGCAGCGCAGGTGAAGGCGCTGGCCATCTCCGCCACCAGTTCCTCGCGGGCGTAATTGCCGCCCCCGAACGCGCCGCGCTGGTCGCGATCGAGCCTGCTTGAATGCCCCGTCCAGTGACCCAGCTCGTGCAAGGCGGTGCGATACCAGTTGACCGGATCGTGGAACGCGGATTGCGATGGCACGGCGACATAGTCGGCGGCCGGCGCATAATAAGCCTCCCCGCCGCCGATACGGAAATCCGCACCGCTCGCTTCGATCAGCGCATGCGCGATAGGCACCAGTTCGTCCACGGGCAGCGGCTCGGGGATCTCGTTCAGGCGCGCGGGAAGGCCTTCGCACTGCTCGACGTTGAAGACCGTGAAGCGCTTGAGAAACGCAATAGTCCGCGCCTCGCGGTCCTCGTCGCGTGCGCGCTCCACCTCGTCCTTCGGCAGGAACCGGTGCGCGTAACAGACGGTGGCGCCTCGCTCGCCCTTGCGGACATTGCCGCCGAGCGCCTGCGCCTGCCGATAAGTGAGCCAGCGTTGTGACGCGTAACCGCCCTCGACGACCCGAGCCCAGAGGATCAGCACATTGATCCCCGAATAGCGCCGTCCCGTCGCCGCGTTCTCCGGCATG
>Ga0065165_1001636_pt1 | contig 22820 bp, 14 predicted proteins | sample AraplaMF_Cvi_mMF_FD_63813 | JGI IMG/M metagenome (GOLD analysis project Ga0065165, IMG submission 63813) | Arabidopsis root microbial communities from the University of North Carolina, USA - plate scrape MF_Cvi_mMF (version 2) (version 3) | ecosystem: Host-associated > Plants > Roots >... | reverse complement strand
CGCATATGCGAGCGCCAGCGCGACAGACCGAAGGCCACGGCGACGCCGAGCACCAGGTTGATCGCGGTCGCCCACAAGGCCACCTTGAGCGTGAGCGCGAGCGGTACCCAGAGCGGGCCCATGACCGTCAGGGCGCCCCGAAACCGTAGCGGGCCAGGATCCGCCGGCCCTGGGCCGACCTGACGAAAGCGACGAACGATGCGGCTTCCGCGCCCTGCTTCGAGCCGGCCACCACCGCAATGGGATAGGTGACCGGGGCGGTGGTGGGCACGGTGGCCACTACCTGCACGCGGTCGGGCATCATCGCCGCATCCGTGGCGAACACCAGGCCGGCGTCGACCTCGCCGCGCGCAACGTAATCCAGTGCCTGACGAACGTTCTGCGCCAGCACGCCTTTCGCGGACACGGTCTCCCATAGGCCCGACGCTTCGAGCGCGGCCTTCGCGTAACGGCCCGCCGGCACCGAGGCCGGGTCGCCGTAGGCCACGCGCTTCACCCCGCTGTCGGCGAGGGCAGCGAGCGACGTCACCGCCACACGCGGGGACTTAGGGACGACCAGCAGCAGCCGGTTGCGGGCAAAATCGACGCGGGAAGCCGGTTCCACGGCTTTCGCAGCCACGGCCTTGTCCATGGCCACCTGATCGGCCGAGGCGAAGACATCGGCCGGTGCGCCATTGACGATCTGTCGCAGCAGCACGTCCGACGCCGCGAAGTTCAGCACCACGTGCGTGCCGGGATGGCCCGTCTCGTAGGCCTGGGCGGTCGCATGGAAGGCGTCGGTCAGACTGGCGGCCGCCGACACGACGAGATCGGCGGCGTCGGCCAGCGGGGATCCGGCAAGCAGGATCAACGCGACGAAGGGGCGGAGGCGCATGGGCCGGTTCCCGAACGGAAGGATCGCAATATAGGAACCTATATAGCGACCGGTCAACGTGAAAACCGCCCTGCGGCGACACAGGAATCGCCAAGCTAACCCGGCGCCATGGTGGCAGCGTGATGGGCTGCGACCAGGAACGCTCTGCATGAAACACGCGCTGCGCATCGTCGGGGGGATGCTCGTGCTCGGCACGCTTGCCGTCTTCCTTTTCTTCTGGCTGGACCGCACCGAAACCACCACCGATGCCTACGTGACAGGCCGTATCCACCCGGTGGCGCCACGTGTCACCGGCACCGTGCTGACCTTGCACGTGGACGACAACCAGCACGTGCAGGCAGGCGAGGTGCTGCTCGAGCTCGACACCCGCGACTTCGACGTACGCGTGGAGCAGGCCCGCGCGGAAATCGCCCGGGCGAAGGGCCAGGTCGCCAGCGCGGAGGCGCAGGTGGCGGAAGCCTCCGCCGCCATCGTCGCCGCCGAGGCTTCGGTGCGAAAGACCACGCTGGATCTGCGCCGCGCCGGGGAGCTGGTGAACGAAACTCCGCGCGGCATCTCGCGGCAGGAGTACGACGCGGCGAAGGCGGCGGCGGACTCGGCCGTGGCCAATCGGGCGAGCGCTGCCGCCCGCAAAATCGCCGCCATGGCCGCCCGGGAATCGGCGCAGGCCCAGGTGGCGACCGGGGAGGCCGCCCTCCACGACGCGCAGCTGGCGTACGGCTATACCAAGGTGATCGCACCTGTGAGCGGCTACGTCGGCCGCCGCACCGTCGAGGTAGGCGCGCGCGTGAATGCGGGCCAGACGCTGCTCTCCATCGTGTCGGATGAAGTGTGGGTCGTGGCCAATTTCAAAGAAACCCAACTGGCGGGCATCCGCCGCGGCACCGTTGCGAACATGACCGTCGACGCCCTGCCCGACCTGCACTTCGCCGGCCGGGTGGACAGCATTTCGCCGGCGTCGGGTTCGCAATTCGCGCTGCTTCCCCCCGACAACGCCACGGGCAATTTCACGAAGGTGGTGCAGCGCGTGCCCGTGAAGATCCTCTTCGCGGCCGACGACCTGCGCCGCTACCGCGAGCGGCTGGCACCGGGCCTGTCGACCGTGGTGAGGATCCGTGCCGGTGGGAACGACGCGCCATGACCCTACGCGCCGCCTTGCCGTGTCTTCTCGTCGCTGCCTTGGCGGGTTGCGTCGTCGGGCCCGACTACCGGCGACCGGACGCCGTGGCGCCTGCCGCGTGGCGCGAGGCATCCGCACCGGGTGCGCCGCTACCGGACCGCTGGTGGGCACTGTTCGGCGACGAGGAGCTGGATCGCCATGTCGAAGCGGCGCTCGCCGCCAACCAGGACCTCGCCGCCGCACTTGCGCGGCATGACCGCATCCGTGCCCTGCTCGGCGTTGCGCGTGCCGACGAGTTCCCGGACATTTCGCTGGATCCGGCCTATGCGCGTGCGCGCACGTCGGGCACCGTGGAGAACCGTCTTCCCGAACTGGAAACCACGCTGTGGCGCGTACCCGTCGACGTTGCCTATGAAGTGGACCTGTGGGGGCGCGTGCGGCGAAGCGTCGAGGCCGCTGGCGCCGACGTGCAAGGCAGCGCGGATACCGTGGCCGCCGTCCGCCTCAGCCTTGCCGCTACCGCAACTTCCACGTATCTCTCGTTACGCAGCGCCGATCGCGACATCGAGGTACTGGTGCGCACGGTGAGCCTGCGCGACGACGCGCTTCGGCTGGCGGAGCGACGCGCGCATGCCGGCGTGGTCGGCGACCTGGATGTACTGCGCGCCCGCGCCGACCTCGCGCAGACACGTGCCGATCTCGCCGACGCCCGGCGGCGGCGGGACAATCTCGAGCACGCGCTCGCGGTGCTCGAAGGCCGCAACGCGCCGGACTTCACGCTGGCAGCGCGCGAATGGACACCCGTGCTACCCGAGGTGCCGGCCGGGCTGCCGTCCACCCTGCTCGAACGGCGCCCCGACGTCGCCGCGGACGAGCGCGCGCTTGCGGCGGCAAGCGCCCGGATCGGCGTCGCACGCGCCGCCTTTTTCCCCCAGGTGCGCTTGACCGCGGCCGGCGGCGTCGCCAGCGACAGTCTCGGCGACCTCACCGGTCGCGACAGCCGAGCGTGGTCGATCGGCCCTGTCGTCCGTCTGCCGATCTTCGACGGTGGCCGCAACCGCGCCAACCTGCAGGCCGCCGAAGCGGCCTATCGCGTTGCCCTGGCGAACTGGCGGCAAGGCGGCATCGTCGCGTTCCGCGAAGTGCAGGACGCCCTCAGCGATACGCGCTGGCTGCGCGAGCAAGGTGAGGCGCTTGCCGCGACTGTGGATGCGGCTGCCTCCGCAGCGAAGGTTTCGCGTTCGCGCTACGACCGCGGGCTGGCGGGTTACTTCGAGGTGGTCGATTCGGAACGGCAGGCCCTGGCGAGCCGCCGCGCCGCCATTCAGAACGATCAACAGCGCCTGCTTGCCACGGTGACGCTGATCAAGGCTCTCGGCGGCGGGTGGCGGGAAGGCGATGCGGTACCCATGCAGCCGGTGGCGTCCGCCGGAGCACCACGATGAACGCCACCGCCGACGCCGTGGCTGCACCGGCGCCGCCAGCGCCCCTGCCCTGGCTGGGTATCGCGGCCGTGCTGGTGGGTGCGGTGGCGACCACGCTCACCTCCCGCCTGACCTCCATCGGCCTCGCCGATGTGCGCGGCGCGATCGGTGCGGGCTTCGACGAAGGTGCCTGGATTCCGACAGCGTTTTCCGCGGCGCAGATGATGATCGGTCCGCTGGCCATCTTCCTGGGGCGCGCTTTCACGCCGCGCCGGGTGCTTCTCGTCGGTTGCGTGGTCTATGGCGTGGCCGAGTTCCTGCTGCCCCTTGCACCGGACCTGCGTACGTTTCTGCTGCTTCAGGTCATGGCGGGACTCGGCTCCGGAACCTTCATTCCGCTGACCGCGGCGTTCATCCTGACCAGTCTGCCGCGTTCGCTGTGGCCGTGGGGCCTCGCGGCCTACGCCATGAACATCATCCTGGGGCTGAACGTGGCCTCGTCACTGGAAGGCTGGTACGTCGAGCACGTCACCTGGGACTGGATCTTCTGGCAGAACACCGTCGTGGCCGGACCGCTGTTCGTCCTCTACTGGTTTGGCCTGCGCCGTCTGCCCATCGACCACGACTACCTCCGCCATGGCGACTTCCGCGGCATGCTGCTCGGCGCCGCCGGCTTCACGCTCGTGTTCGTCGCGCTCGACCAGGGCGACCGGTTGGACTGGTTCTCGTCGACACTCGTGGTCACGCTGCTCGCGCTCGGGGTGATCGCGCTGGGCCTGTTCCTGCTGCACGAATCCACGCTGGACACGCCGAGCATCGATTTCGCGCTGCTCCTCCGGCGCAATGTCATCATCATGATCGTGCTGGTGCTGGTGACGCGCTTTCTCGTCACGGCCAGTAACACGCTGGTGGCCAATTACCTCATCCAGGTGCGGGGCCTGCGCCCGCTCGAGGTGGGCAACGCACTGCTCTGGGTAGCCCTGCCCCAGTTCGTCATCGCCCCGACGGTGGCCTGGATGCTCGGCCGCATCGAGCCCCGCTTCGCGATCGGCACGGGGCTCGCCATCGCCACCGCCGGCTTCCTGCTGGCAACCGGCATCACCTCGCAGTGGGTGGAGTCGAATTTCAGTGTCGCCCTGCTCCTCCAGGCGATGGGCGAAACGCTCGAACTCACGGCGGTCATCTATTTCTTCGGCCATCACCTCGGGCCGGCCGACGGCATCACGTTCGGCGCGATCATTCAGACGGCGAGGCTGTTCGGCGGACAGTTGGGAACGTCGGTGCTGATCGTGTTCACCCGCAAGGCGGAGCAGTGGCACTCCTACCTGATCGGCCAGCATGTGGCCAATGGCGACCCCGTCACCATGGAGCGGATCGCGAGCTATGCGAAAGCCATGGGCCCCCTCACCCAGGGCACCGACGGTGCCGAGGAACGCGGCGTCGGGCTGCTGGCCGCCGCGGTACGCGCGCAGGCATACACGCTTTCCGCACTGGACGGCTTCCTGCTCGCGTCCGTCGTGGGTCTGCTCGGCGTATGCCTGGTGCTTTGCCTGCGCGAGGCACCGGCCATCGGCACGCCGCCCCCGGCGATACCGCCCCGGCCTTAGGGCCTGTTTACACTATTCACGTAGTTACGAGCGCAGCGACACCATGTCGCATGGGGTTCACACAAGGTCGTGCGATGATCCCTGGACCCATGTCCAGGGTTGAACGAGGGTGAATCCGGTGCGGCGAGGCCCGGCGCGAACATCATGGTGGAACTGGATGGCGCTCGTCGCCACCTGGCTCATCGTGCTCGCCCCCACCACCTCGCGGGCCCTCGCCAGCATGGCGATGCCCGCGCATGCCCATGCGTCCGCTCCCATGGCCGGCATGCACCACCACAGCATGGATCACGCATCCATGCCGGCAGCGCCGCGGAACGACGGGGACTGCGACGCCGCCTGTGGCTATTGCACGCTCTTCGCCCAGCAACCCGCGATGGCGGGCGGCGTCTTCGTCGGTCACGCGCTCGCACCGCTGAAACACACGCCAGGCTCGGTGCCTGCGATACGTGCCGCGCCATCCATCCCGCTCGTCCATGCTCCCGCCCGAGGTCCGCCGTCCGCGTGCGTCTGATCGACCGATCCCGACCCACGCCACCGACAATGGACCTCTGTCATGCCCTTGCCTTCCCTCCATGGGCGCGCGCTTGCGCGCGCCATCGCCTGCGCCATGGGCGCCACGTCGCTCGCCGCGCACGCCGCCGACGCCGATAGCCCGACCGGCGATCCACAGCGCGCCACCACGTTGCGCGAGGTGCGCGTTTCGGCGACGCACGCCGCCAGCAGCGTCGACCCCGACATGCCGTCCGCGGTCGAAACCGTCAGCGCCGCGAAGCTCGACCACCTCAACGTCGTCAACACCGAGGACGCACTGAAGTACCTGCCGGCCTTTGGCATCCGGAAGCGTTTCGTCGGCGACGAAAACGCGACGTTTTCCGTGCGCGGCACCAGCAATCAGCAGAGCGCGCGCGGGCTCGTCTACCTCGACGGCCTGCTCCTCTCCAATCTCCTCGGCAACAACTGGGGCAACCCCCCGCGTTGGTCCATGGCGTTTCCGGGGAACCTCGCGCGCGTCGACGTGATCTACGGCGCCTATTCCGCGCTCTATCCGGGGAATGCCATCGGCGCCACGGTACTCATGACCACGCGCATGCCCGACAGGCTCGAAGTCACCGCCGAGGCGCAGGCCTTTACCCAGCACGTCGATACGTACGGCGTGGATCGGGACTTCGGTGGCAGCCGACAGGCGGCCACCATCGGCGACCGCTCGGGTCGCTTCGCCTTCCTCGTCGGCGTGTCGCACCTGCAGGCGAATGGCCAACCGCTCGTCTATGCCACCCAGGCCAAGTCGACACGCCCTGGCCTTGCCGGCCCCGTGACCGGCGCGATCGCCGATACCGGCGCCAACGGGTTGCCACGGCAGGTGATCGGCGTCAACAGCGAGGGGCAGGAAGCGACCAGCCAGGACGAGGCGCATGTGCGCCTCACCTACGATTTCACGCCGGAACTTACCGGCGCGTTGACAGCGGGCTATTGGAAGCAGGATCTGTCGCACCGTACCGAAACGTTCCTGCGCGATGCGCAGGGCCAACCGGTGTGGTCGGGCCCTGTCACGATCGACGGCAGGCAATACACGCTGCCCGCTAACTTTTTCGCGCCGAGCACGCGGCAAAGCCGCAACTATCTATACGGCCTTTCGCTAGGCACGCATAAGGCCTCGGGCTGGAACGTCGAGGGCAATGTGTCGTACTTCGACATGGACCGGAACCGCGATCGCGTGGCCTCCGCGGTGACATACGACGACGCGGGCCTGCTCACGGCTGGCGACGGCAGCCGCTGGCGCACGTTCGACCTGCGCGCCAGTCATACGCCGGTGGAAGGCGGCGCCAACACGCATGCGGTGAGTTTCGGCTATCACTACGATGGATACCGGCTGGCTAACGCGAGTTATTCGCTGGATGCATGGCGTAACGGGGGCGCCGGTCCGCTCACGGCAAGCAATGGCGGCAGCACGCAAACCCAGGCCCTCTACCTCCAGGATGCATGGCAGCTGGCCGAACGTTGGCGACTTACCGTCGGCGCACGCTACGAGCAGTGGCGCGCGTTCGGTGGCATGCGTTCGACGGCAACGGCACGCATCGGCTACCCGGAACGCAAGGAGTCGCATACCTCGCCAAAGGCCTCGCTGGCGTGGTCGGCCAGCGACAGCGTGTTGTTGCGCCTGTCTGCGGCCCGTGCCTACCGCTTCCCGACCGTCAACGAACTGTTCCAGGGCACGTTCAACGGCATCGCGCTCGTGAACAACGATCCGAACCTGAAACCGGAGAACGACCTCTCGCGCGAGCTGTCGGCGGAGTGGTATCGCGAGAACGGCGTGGCGCGATTCAGCGTGTTCCGCAGCGACACGAGGAACACCCTCTTCAGCCAGACCGATACCACGGTGTTTCCCAATGTCACCAACGTACAGAACGTGGGATTGGTGCGAACCCGCGGCGCCGAGGCCAGCTACGACGCGCACGACGTGCTGTGGCAGGGCTTCGACCTCACGGCCAACGCGGCCTATACGCAGGCGACCACGGTACGCAATCGCCGGAACCCCGCCTCCGAGGGCAAGCAGTTCTACCGCATCCCGCGCTGGCGCGCGAACCTGGTAGCCACCTGGCGCGCCACCGAACGCCTGGCGCTCACCCTGGCGGGGCGGTACTCGGGACGGCAATACAACACCCTCGACCACAGCGACGTGAACCCCGACACCTTCGGCGGCGCAAGCGACTTCCTGACTTTCGACGCCAAGGTGACCTGGAAAGCGAACGACCACGTGGACCTCGGCGCAGGTGTCGATAACCTCACCAACCGCCGCTACTACGTGTACTACCCCTACCCATCGCGAACCTGGCTGGTGGAGGCGAAGTTTCACCTCTGAGCCACCGCTACGAAGCCTCCTGCGGACCGCTTCGGTGCCGATACGCACCGGCGCGAATAGAAAACGCCCGCCAGCCTCCCCAGCTGGCGGGCGCCGTACCGATGCATCGTTAGGGAGCGACGCAGCGGAACCTCATGCCACCGCGTCGGCGAGCGGCTTCCATGCGGCGAGCGAAAGGTGCTCGTCGAGCATGAAGGACGCCGGGCTGCCACGATGGAGACGATCAAAGAAGGCGCCTACGCCCGCATTGCCGGTTGCGAAATCGCAGCTCAGGCGCAGCAGTTCGACGCCCGGCACCGCGAGCCCTTCGGGTCGTGGGACGAGAAAGGGCTCGATGCCACGCGCGACGTGACGCGCGGCGGCAAGATAGCCGGTGGCGTTGTCCGGAAAAATTCCTGCAAGATCCAGCAGGGTTTCGCCAATGCCCGCAAGGCCTTCGAACAGGCTCGGTGAAATCGCATGGCGACGCATCAGGTCGGCCTCGGCACCACGGACGGCATGACGGTATCGCAGATCGCCGGTGCAGGCGTGGAACCGCGCTGCCACCGCGACAATGCCAGCCGTACCGTGCCGAAGATAGGGAAACATCGTGGCACCGCCGACCTGCTTCGGCCACGTGGGATCGCCATCGGGATTACTGCCGCGCTGGCCGAGATCGAACGTCAGCGCGGCATCGGCGGCACGCATGAAGCGCTCGTCACCCGTGGCCACGTGCAGGTGGAGAAGGAAGAGCGCCACCCCGGCGGCCCCTTGAGCAAGGCCGACCGGCTGCACGTCGCCCGCTGGCCAGCACAGGCCACCGTCACCGGACACCGCCTTCCGGAGCAGCACCTCGCCCGCTTCGGCGGCGGCTGCGAGAAAACCTTCTTCCGCCGTCTCGCGCCATGCCTTGATTCGCGCAAGACCCCACCCGGCCAGACCATCGTGCAGTCCGGCACGCTCGCAAAGGCTGGTGTCCGGCATACGGTCGCGCAGCAACTCCGCCGCCAGCTCGCCTTCGCCGGCGTCGAACAACACCCACGCGATACCTGCGTCGCCGTGCATGAGACTCGTGCCGCGGTCGTTCCTCCGTCGCGCGCCATCGGCAATGAACGCGAGCAGCCCCTCCGGCACCTGCCGGCCGCCACGCAGGTAGGCGTGCAGTACGCCTGCCGCGCCGTGCGCCACGCCCCAGGGGTGCGTCTGGAACACTTCAGGCCCCGCGGGTACGTAACGATCCGGGCGCGCGCGTAGCGCCATCGCATCGACGTAGGCGAAAAGGGCGTCGGCATGGTCCGCCGCAGGCGCATTGCTCACCACGGGCCTGACCGCCGATGACGCGTCCAATGCGGTGCGCAGGCGCTTCATCGCTGCCACCGGCGAGGCGCGTCTCGCGGCCTCGGTGTCCAGCAGCGACCCGATGACCGCGCCGAGTTCGTTCGGATAGCCGAGATCTTCGCTCAGTCGGTGCACGAATCGCGTGGCCGCCCGAGGGTCCAACGGCAGCATGGCGTTCATCGGCATGACGGCGGCCAGCAGATTGGCGCCAAAAGCGTAAGCATCCTCGGCACGCGCGCCGTCCGGACGATCGCGCAGCGGGCGTGGCGAAGCGAAGCCGGGCGTGCGTACGTCCACCGGAAGGTCCAACCCGTCCTCGACCGCCGTTTCCAGGTCGATCAGGCGAACGTGGCCCTGCGGCGTGACGATACAGTTGTGAAACGAAAGGTCGCCCAGTGAAACGCCTGCGCTGTGCGCCAGTTGGAGCACTTCGGCGAAACGAGTGAACACGGCGACGACCTCGTCCAGGTAACGACGTACGTCCTCCCGTGTCGTCCGCGTTTTCAGCCATGGGTAGCGACGGGCAAGCCATTGGCGAAGCGTGTCCCCCTCGATGTATTCCTCGACGAGATAGCTGTGCTCCCAGTCCCGGAAGTGAGCCACCGGCAAAGGCGCGACACGGTGGGGAGCCAGACGGCGCAGCAAGCGAAATTCCTTGCGCAGCGTCGCCACGGATGTGTCGCCACCGCCTATGTAGGGACGCGCTTCCTTGATGATCACCAGGCGGCCCGCGTCGAGGTCGTCACCGATGTAGATGCCGCCGGCTGCCGAGAAGGAGAGTGCCCGGCGAACGCGAAACCGGCCGCCACCGAGATGGGCGTGCTGGCCCCTGACGTCGTCGTCTTCTTCGGGAAACGGGTCGCGCAGCCAGCTGGGAAGGTGGAAATGCGGCTTGCGCTCGTCGTGTTCGAGGCGTCCGTCGGGCGAGCGGAGCACGTACTCGCGTCGGCCTTCGGCCGTCGTTAGGTATGGGCCGGCGATGCCGCCATAGCGGTAATAAAGCACACGCGAATCGCGATAGCGTCGATCGCTGAGAATATAAGGTCCCACATAACCGGACAGCGCCACGTTCAGATCGTCGATGATGCGACGGAAGTCTTCCACATTGAGCGGATATACGGTGATGAACTTTCCCGATCCACCGCGCGGCCAGCGCTTTCCGTTGACCGCGGCTAGCATGCGTGCATCGGCGGCGAACTTGAATGCGGTGCGCGAGGTTGCGAGCGTCGCCGCGGCAATCGACAGCACGACGCGTGCCGTGGACGCCACGCTGGACACGTGTATTTTCCAGCCCTGGTCAGGTAAAACGACCCCGGGCGGCAGGCAGTGCATCCATATGCCCGATCGTCGCATGGCCCACGTGGCGGGAACGATCCGCTGCACTGGCTTGACGAAGTCGGCGAGGTCGATCTCGCGACTGCCGTAGGGTTCGAAGAATTCCCGATCGACGGCGGTGTATTGCAACAATTCCGTGTACCGCTCCATGCTGCGCGCTCCCCAAAGTCCTCGTCCTGCGACCGGGACGGTGCTTTTACCGCACCGCCCCGCTTCTCAGAGATCCTCGAATCCGTCGCCGTTCGCCGTCGAGCAGGCACTATGGCTGCAGGTGCTGTAGTTGGTTTCGTTCGTCTCGTTCTGCATCGCGGTGTCGACTTGCAGGAGTTGCAGTTCCAAGATGCGGTTCATGTCGTCCTCTGTAATCATTCGTGCGCGCCCATTGCGCCGCGCGAATCTAGGCGACGGACATTCGCATGCTCAAGATGAAATTCGCGCGGATCGCGTTTCGTTCGTCGGAATTACGAATTTTCGCAGGCCTCGTATCGAAAGCGGTCAACGAAATGTCCGGAAACGGACAGCTGTGTCCGGCAACGGACAGCGCTGGCTCAATTGGACAACGGAAGCCGTACCGTGGCGATCGCGCCGCGAGAATCGACTCGGTTCGTCAGTTCGACCGTGCCCCCGTGAGCTTCGATGATCAGCCGCGTCAGGCTGAGACCAATGCCCGATCCATCGGGCTTGGTGGTAAAAAACGGCACAAACAATGCGTCGCTGTCCGGCAGACCCGTGCCGTCGTCCTCTACCACCACCCGGACGCGCCGCCCCTCCGTGAACCAGTTCAAGCGTACGCCGCCGTGAACCGGCAACGCCGCTTCCGCGGCGTTGCGCACGAGATTGATGAATGCCTGGGCCAACTGGTCTTCGTCACCGTAAAGCACCACAGCCTCCCTGCCGAGCACGACGATATCGATCCGGCGCTCCAGTAGCGCCAACCGGGACAGCGCGAGATCGAGGCGGAACAGGCTCGGTCGCGGCGGGGGCAGGCGGGCCAGCCTGCCGTATCCGGAGAGGAAACGGGCGAGGGAACTGGCGCGGCGCCCGATCACGTCGAGACCGAGGTGCAGATCGTCGCGCACCTCCTCGGCCGGGCGATCCTCCAGAAGACGGGCGAGGCTGCCCGCCAGTGACGCGATCGGGGCCAGCGAATTGTTGAGCTCGTGGCTCAGCACGCGGATGAGGCGTTGCCACGCGCGGCGCTCCTCCTGTCCCAGCGCCGCGCTGAGGTCGCGCAGCATCACCAGGCGATGCTCCCGACCGTTGCTGCGCCATGCGACGTGGCGGACGGCCCACCTGCCTTCGCCACCCGGGAAGCCGTCATGGAGAATGGCGTTGTCCGGGGTGTTGAATGCCTCCGTGAGGCCCAAGGATGCGAGATCGCGGCCTAGCACGGTGACGCTCTCCGCATCGATCAGTGTCCGCGCGGCCGCGTTGATCAGACGCAGTTTCCCTTCGTCGTCGGCAACGAACACAGGGTCTTTCAGGGCCGTGATCGCCTTGCTCAGGAAGCGCGAGGATTCCGTGCGCTTGCGCCGCGCTTCGCTCAAAGCATCGGACAACAGGTTGACGTCCGCCACGATCCCCTGCAGGAGATCGCTTCCCGGCCTTACGTGCCCCCGGAGCGAGAAGTCTCCCTCGCGAAGCGCTCCGAGCAGCTCGCTGACGGTACCCAGCGTGTGCAGCATGCGGTTTCCGATGAACCAGGCCAGCGCCAGGGTGAGCGACATGCCCAGGCTGAACAGGCCCAGGCGAAGCTGCCAGGACAGCCCCTCCACGACGACGATCGTTCCGCCCATCGCAGCCACGGGCAGGAGCACGATACCGACGGCAGGCATCGCTCCAGAGGCGAACTTGGTCGAACGTCCGCCGAGGTTCAAGGTGATCCCGACGAGAAGATGGTGGATTGAGCTTTCAGCTGATCGGCGCCAGCCCGGCTCGAGCCCGCCACTTCTCGAGTCGGCGATACAGGGCCTGCCTGGAGATGCCCAACGAGTCGGCCGCCCTTTGGAGATTGTGGCCATGACGTTCGAGCGCCTGCTTGATCAGCAGTTCTTCGGCCTCCGGGAGGGTGAGCCTGTCGAGCACCACGGGTTCGTCCGCACGTCGTTGCAGCGACAGGTCATCGGCGTCGATGTTGTCTCGAGGGGTCAACAGCACGGCGCGTTCGATCGTGTGCTCGAGCTCGCGCACGTTGCCGGGCCAGGCGTAGTCGCGAAGGGCCCGCTCGGCCGACGGCGTCAGCAGCATCGCGCCACGTCCCCGCCGACGGCACTCGCGAAGGATGAAGTGACGCGCCAGGGGTACGATGTCTTCCTTCCGCTCGCGCAGTGGCGGCAGGCGCACCTGCATGGCATTGAGCCGGTAGAGCAGGTCGCGGCGGAAGCGATCTTGCCGGATGGCGGCTTCCAGATCGGCATTCGACGTGGAGATGACCCGTACGTCCACGCGTCGCGTGCGCATGCTGCCGCAACGTTCAAGTTCGCCCTCTTCCACGACCCGCAACAGCTTGGCCTGCTGGAGCGGGTGGATGCTGCCCACCTCTTCGAGGATGAGGCTGCCGCCATGGGCCAGCTCGAACCGGCCGGGACGTGGGGTGGGTCGATCTTCTCCGAACATTTCTTCTGCGAAGCGCGACTCCGGTAACGTACCCATGTCGACGCGAATGACCGGGTGTTCCGCACGAGGCGACAAGGCGTGGATCTCGCGCGCCACCAGCGATTTGCCGGTACCGTTCTCGCCAAGCACGAGCACGTTGGCTTCGCCACCGGCTATACGGTCGATCAGGTCCAGTACGCGTCGCATGGATGAGGATTCACCGAGCCGGAGCATGTCGCCGGCCTCCCGCGACAAGGCGGCTTCCGCCCGCAGCCGCCGGTTTTCCTCCTGCATCCGACGCACCGCGATCTGTGTGCGGATGGTGTGGACCATGTGCGCGTTATTCCAAGGCTTCTCGATGAAGTCGGACGCGCCCAGGCGCATGGCGCGCACAGCGATTTCGATGCTGCCCCAGGCGGTCATGGTCACCACCGGCAGTTCCGGGGCTTCCTGACGCAGGCGGGTGACGAGCTCGAGGCCTTCGAGGCCGGACGTCGTATCCGATGCGTAGTTGAGATCGACGACGGCACAGGCAAATTCGGTCCTTGCCACGGCGTCCAGCGCCGCTGCCACGGAGCCGACATCGATCGATGGGATACCTTCCGCTTGCAGCAGGATGCGCAGCGCAAGGCGGATGTCCGAATGATCGTCTACGACGAGCACCGGCGCTGCGAATTCTTGACTTCTGGGCATACCTGCGACTCCACGTTTCAATCGCTGCGGAGCACTCGCGAAGGCTCGAGCGCCGCCGCATCGCTCGCGGGTGCGGCCACGGCAACAAGAGTCTCCAACACCATGACGAGGATCGCGGCCAGGAACACGCCGGTAGCGGTACCTGCGGGCATGACCATTCCGAGCGAGAAGTGCTGCATGACACACAGACCGAGCAGGCCGAGGACGATGCCGCCCAGAGCCACCCGGAACGCTTTCCGGACCACATGGGCAAAAAGCTGGCCGGGGGTGGCGCCCAGAGCCATGCGCAGGCTCAACGCATAGCGTGACGCGGCGACCTCCGCGGAATGCATCGCATACTGGCCCGCCGCAGCCAGGCTCACGGCAAAGCCTGAAAGCGTGGCGAAGAGCGCGACGTCCCGGCGTGCTCCCGCCAACGGCGCGTCGGCAATCCGTCCGAGCGGTACGGATGGCGACAGCGCAAGCGAAGGCGCGGCGCTACTGACGATCGATGGCAGTGCGACGTTCGCGATCGTGGCGGCCGTCGGGCCGCGGATTGCGACGAACAGGGGTTGCAGCCGGCGCATCAACGCGAAGACACTCGGATCGACCTGCGCGAGCGGCACATAGACCACCGGCATCGCCGCGCTGTTCGTGTCGCGCCGGGTATTGCCGACAATGCCGACGATGCGGGCCGCGCGCGCGCCCCGGCCCGCCAGCTGGACGACATCGCCGATGCCGCGACTGCCGAACGCACGCACATACGCTTCGTTCACCAGGGCAACGCGGTCGGCAGCGGAGCCATCGCTTTCGCCGATGGTCCGGCCGGCGAGCAACCGCAGACCCATGGCCTCGTTTCCGCCAGGCGAAACCAATGAGAACGGTATGAACCGGTAGCCGTCTCCAAGCAGGAAGGGCATGCGAAAGCCCCTTCCCGTCGGTATGTCGGTCGACCAGCCCACCGCTTCGACCCCTGGCAATGCCGATACCGCGGAGCGGATGGCATCGGTCAAACGGACGACGTCGCTCGACTCCGGATACGCGCTCGACGAGGGATGCAGTTCCACCACGACACCGTCCGCGGTATCGAAGCCCGGAGACGTGGCGCCCAGTTGCCATGCCCGCGATGCCGCGATCATGCCGTACGAGACGAGCAAGGTCGCCAACGCGACCTGGGCGAGAACCAGCGCGGAAGCCGTCCAGCCAGTGGTGGCACGCATGGGCGGGGCGCCGCTCATCATCGTGACTTCCCGGTGGCGAAGGTGTCCCGTCACGCGTAGCGCGCCGACGACGGTCGCAACGGCGAGCATGACGAGCGTCATGGCCGCTACCACCGACAGCACGCGCCAGCCGGGCGCCAGCGGGGCGGCCGAGGCCAGCCATGCGGAAGGAATGAGTGGCTCGAACAGACACACCAGTGCCTTGCCGGCGGGCAAGCCCACGGCGAAGGCCAGCAGACCCACGGCCAGGGCATCGAGGCCTGCCGATCGCCAGGGTTCCCAACGTGCGCCGAACACCATCTTCACCGCTGTCCCTTCGACGCGCCCGAACGTGCGCGTCGAAATCAGCTGCGAGACATTCATCCCGGCCACGGCAAGCACGAGCACACCCGACACCGCAAAGCCCCATAGGGGCGCGCGTGCCCCATGCGCCACGAGATCGTCTATCGGAGCAGCGCCGCTCCAGCGGACGTCCTCGCCGTGCGCGTCCGGGCCGATGTCGCGGGCGGCACCCACCACGTAGGCCGAGAACGGCCGGATGTCGCTCGCGGACGACAACAGCGCCACGGCCGTCATGTTGCCGGTCAAGGCCGTCGAGCCCCCGGACAGGTCAAGCGAAAGGAGCAGATCGACGTCGGAAAAGAATCGATACTCGGCGGGCAGCACACCGCGAACCTCGACGCTCGATCCGTCGACGACGATCGTCTGACCGACAACCTGCGGTGCGATGTCCGCCAGGCGATCGCGCAGGGATTCGGACACCAGGGCGCCATGCCCCATTCCGCCGTCCGGACTGCCTGACGGAACCACGCCGAGCGTGCGAAGGAACCCGGTGTCGACCCGCTGGGCGCGCAGGATTTCCTTGTGCCGCCCGGCAACGACGTTCACCGTCTCGGGAATGCTCGCGATACCACGTGACAACACCATCGCGGGCCGGCCAACGGCGTCGTACAGTTGCGGCGACATCGTGCGCATGGGATCGTCCGGCGTGCGGCGGCCGTAAATCGCCACCCGCTCGTGGTTCGGCCAGGGTGGGGGTTGCAGCGCGGCGTCGAGCAGTGTGACGCCGGCGATCGCGGCGGCCACCCCCAACGACAGTGTTCCGGAAGCCAGCAAGATGAAGGCCGGCCAGCGCGCGAGCGCATACGCGTCGCGAGAATCCTGCGCAAACCGCTTCACTGCACGGGCTCGTCAAGACTGTATTGGTCGAAGCCCGAGTCCGATTCGGCAAGCCGTTGCTGGTGCGTGCTCTCGTCAATGATGCGCCCGTCCAACAGGCGCACCGTGCGCTCGGCCATGGCGCCAAATCGCTCGTCGTGAGTCACCATGCAGATGGTCCGCCCCTCGGCATGGAGGTGCGAGAGGAGCGACATGACGGCTTCGCCGTTCCGCAGATCCAGGTTTCCCGTCGGTTCGTCCGCCAGCAGGATCGACGGATTGCCGGCCAGCGCGCGCGCGACGGCAACGCGTTGCTTCTGGCCACCGGACAGTTGGGACGGGTAGTAGCGCATACGGTGCGCCATGCCGACGGCCGCCAGCGCATCCCGAACACGACGCTGGCGCTCGTACCGTGAAACGCCCGTTCGAAACGAGAGGGGCAGCGCAACGTTTTCCGCCACGCTCAAGTCGTCGATGAGGTTGAATGCCTGGAACACGAAGCCGATGTGCCGATTGCGCAGGATGGCGCGCTCCGCACGCCCCAAGTGCTGCACCGCCCGGCCCGCGAATAACAACTCGCCTTTCGTCGGCACGTCCAGTAGACCCATCAGCGACAGGAGCGTGGTCTTGCCGCAACCCGAGGGGCCGGCCACCGAAACGAATTCGCCCTGCCGCACATTCAGGTGAATGTCGGTCAGCACGTGACAGTCGGCGGAGCCCGCGGGAAACGCTTTCCCGACGCCGCGCATCTCGATGATCATTGGATTGGTGAAGCACTGCATCGCATGACTCCGTATTGGGTCAACATAGCGCAGCGCGATGGCTTGTCGTGGCGGTCAAAGCGGTCTCGAATAGCAATCTTCCCGATGTTGCCGGAAAGACGTAACGATAGTTACGTCGCTGTGCATCGCCTGCCGATTCGCCGGTGTCGAGCCGCTGGCGCCGCTCATCCGAAAGAATGCCCGGGACGCCATCGCCGCGTCTTCTGAACATCTTGGGCCCCAAGGGCGTAAACGTTTACCTGTAACGTCATTTACGTGCGCACTTGCGTACCCGATGCCGGTATCCTTGTCCGCTTGACGCGCCACCCCCATCGCCTCGTCCCAAGGCCAGACCATGACCCGCAATTCCCGCATCGAAGACCTGATCTCCCGCATGACCCTCGACGAGAAGGTGGGCCAGTTGGGCGTGTTCGCCGATGCCGTGCGTCCGTTCGCCCCGGACATCAATCCGGAGGCGAACGCACAGGGCGCGGCCGATGTCCTCGAACAGGTCCGGGCGGGGCGGGTGGGCGCGCTGTTCAACGGCGTTGGTGCGGCCGAGGGCCGGGAGGCGCAAAGGGTGGCCGTGGAGGAGAGCCGGCTCGGCATCCCGCTCCTGTTTGGCGCCGACGTCATCCACGGCATGCGCACCGTCTTCCCCATCCCTCTGGCCGAGGCCTCCTCGTTTGAACCGGACCTCGCCGAGCGCACCGCGCGGGCGACGGCCATCGAGGCCACTGCCGCAGGCGTGCATTGGACGTTCGCACCGGCCGTGGATATCGCGCGCGACCAGCGCTGGGGCCGCGTAGCCGAGGGCGCGGGGGAGGACGTGGTGCTGGGCTCGGCATTCGCGGCCGCCCGCGTACGTGGCTTCCAAGGTCCGGACCTCAAGGCCGGGGATTCCCTGCTGGCCACGCCCAAACATTTCGCGGCCTACGGCGCCGTCGCGGCCGGCATGGAATACAACACGGTGGATATCGCACCGCAAACCCTGCGCGACGTGCACCTGCCGCCGTTCAAGGCCGCCCTGGACGCTGGCGCTCTGACCTTCATGAGCGCGTTCAACGACATCAACGGCGTGCCGGCATCGGCCAACCGGGAACTGATGACGGACATCCTGCGCGGCGAATGGGGTTTCCGCGGCCTCGTGGTGTCGGACTACACGGCCGACATGGAACTCATCGCACACGGTTTCGCCGAAGACGAGCGCGACGCGACGCGGCTCGCATTCCTGGCCGGCGTGGACATGAGCATGCAAAGCGGCTTCTACGCGGCACACCTGCCGGCGCTCGTCGAATCCGGTGCGGTGCCGATGAACGTGCTCGATGAAGGCGTGCGCCGCGTGCTCACGGTGAAGGATGCCATCGGCCTCTTCGATAACCCGTATCGTTCGCTCGATCCCGCGGCGGAAGCCGACGGTTCGCACGACGCTGCTCATGCGGCGCTGGCGCGCGACGCCGCCCGCCGATCCATCGTGATGCTGAAGAACGAAGGCGTGCTGCCGTTGCGCAAGAGGGGCCAGAAGATCGCCCTGATCGGCCCGTTCGGTGCCGACACGGAAAACCTCGAAGGATGCTGGACGCTGTTTGGCGACGCGGCCCGGCACGTGACCATCGAGCGCGGCCTGCGCGATGCCCTGGCGGACGCAGCGGCACTCGAGGTGGTGGCTGGCTCCGGCCTGGAGGCGCCGCTGGATGGCGGCATCGAGGCGGCCGTGGCCGCCGCACGCCGGGCCGACGTCGTGTTGCTCGCCATCGGCGAACCGCAAAACTACTCCGGCGAGGCGCAGTCGCGTACGCAGATCGTCGTGCCGGCTGCGCAGCAGGCGTTGGCGGAGGCGGTGGCCGCCACTGGCAAACCTACCGTGGTGCTGCTGAAGAACGGGCGTGCGCTTGCACTGAGCGGCGCCGTGCGCGGCGCCGACGCCATCCTCGTGACGTGGTTCCTGGGCAGCCAGACAGGCCCCGCCATTGCCGACGTGCTGTTCGGCGACTACAACCCGTCCGGGCGTCTGCCGGTCAGCTTTCCCCAGGACTCCGGACAGCAGCCTTATTTCTACAACCACCCTCGCACGGGCCGGCCGGAACTGGCCGACCAGCCGCCTGCCTTCAAGGCACGTTACCGGGAAGTCACCTTTGAGCCGCTTTATCCGTTCGGGCATGGTCTCAGCTATACGCGCTTCGCTTACTCCGCGCCGCGCGTCTCCGCGGCCGTAGGCTGGGACGAGACCATCGTCGTGTCCGCAACGGTGACCAACACCGGCGACGTCGCCGGCGAAGAAGTGGTGCAGCTCTACATTCACGACCGTGTGGCCAGTCGCGTTCGCCCCGTGCGCGAACTGAAAGCCTTCCGGAAGATCCTGCTCGGTCCCGGTGCATCGGAAGATGTGGCATTCGAACTCACGCGTGCCGATCTCGCTTTCACGCATCGCGACGGCCGCACGTTCGAAGCCGAGCCCGGCGAATTCCTGGTGTGGATAGCCGGCTCGTCCGCGATGGGCGACGCCGCGAAGTTCACTCTCCGCGACCGCTGACGAGAGATGTAGGTCGCGGCACCAGGTCGCGGAGCGCTGCACCGATACGGCGGAAAATAGGCGCTGCCTAGCATCGTGTTCCTCATCGTCGAAGGAACACACGCATGCTCCGATTACGCGCACTCGCCATCGCGGCGGGGATGTTCGGCATCCTCGTCGCACCCGCTACGTCCCACGCCACGGCAAATGCCGCTCCCATCCCAGCCCCGCCGATCACCTGGGGTACCTGTCCGGTGACCTGGGTGGGGAGCACCCCCGGCCTGCTTCGCCACCGTTTGCAGTGCGCCACGATCCAGGCGCCGCTCGACCACGCGATTCGCGACGGACGCACACTCGCCGTCGGCGTGATTCGCGTGCGCGCGGGTGTTCCGTCGCAGCGCGAGGGATCGATCTTCTTCAACCCCGGCGGCCCCGGCATCCACCCGGGCAGGCTCCTGCGTTCCATCGCCAACGGCTGGGCCGATACCGACGCGAGCGATCCACATGAAGGCAGCAAACGCCTCCTTGCCGACCGCTTCGACATCGTCGCGGTGATTCCGCGCGGCCTGGTGGGCAGCACGGAAATCCGGTGCCTCGACGGTCTCCCGGGCGCCCATGCCTACATACCGACGCACCTGGACGACGTCAACTGGGGCCTCATGACCGCCGCCGCGGGCTCGGCCGCGCGGGCATGCTCCGCGCCTGCCCACGCCCCTTACATCAATACCGAACAGCACGTGCACGACATGGACATGGTCCGTCGCTCTCTCGGTGATGCACGCATACACATCTATGGTGCGTCCTATGGCGGCATGATTGCCGCCTGGTACGCGGCAATTTATCCGCAGAGCACAGGGCGCATGCTCCTGGACTCCACCCTGGATTTCACCCACGACTACGTGACCGCGGTGCGCCTTACCCTGAGGGCGCGGCACGACACCATCCAGAGGGAAGTCGTGCAGCCGGTACTCGACAATCCCGCGCGCTTCGGCCTCGGCACGGATCCCCAGGCAGTGGCCAGAGCCATTGCCGACCTTCCCTCACGCATCAAGGAGGTTTGGTTCGCGGGAATGGATTCCCCTGTGGAGCTCGCTGCCGCTCTTCTCGTTGCGCCGTGGTGGCGCGACGCGCGCCCGTCCAGCTACGACGCGATGGCGACACTCATAGAGCACGCGCCGGTCGCTCCGGACGGCGGCATTGCCAATCGGATACGCCTCGCGGCCAACTCGCTGGCGTTAAGGCTGTATGCCCCGCCGCGAAGGACGCCGCTGTTCGCCGACTCTCCGGAGGGCGATTCCGTCCGCTCAGTCGTCATCTGCAACGACATTCCCTGGGTACGTAGCGAACAGCAAATCCGGGCGCATGCGCAGGCCGATGCGGCCCGCTACTGGAGCTATACAGGCGACACCACCATGCAGGATCTCATGTGCCTGCAATGGGGAGGATCCACGGCCCGGCAGCCTGACCTTGCCACGCTGGAGCAGGCACCGCCTTTTCTGTTGCTTCAATCCGACAACGACGACATCACCCCGCAAAGCGGCGCGGCGCACATCCTGGAACGCTTCCCGAACGCCCGCCTTCTGCTGGTGCGAAATTCCGACGTCCATGGCCTGTTCAACTTCACTCTCTCGCCATGCATCGAAGGTACCGCGGCCAACTATCTGCTGACAGGCGCGCTACCTGACACGCCAACACGTGTGGCCATGTGCAATGGCGCTCAGGGCAACGCCGTGGACGTCATTCCCGGAGCCCCGCTCGGCCCCGTCGCCACACCCGTACCCTCGCCCGCCCCGGCCGTGCACGAGGAGCTTTAAGAATGCGCCCGATGAAAATGCTTCGCCTCGCGGCACACGCCGCCTGTCTACCCCTTTTCGCGGCCGCCCTGTCGCCGGCGCATGCCAGCGTGACCAACGCCACCGGCGCCGCGCCCCGCATCGCGTGGAGGCCCTGCCCGGACGCATGGACCGGGCCTACCTCGGCCAATCTGGGCAACCGCCTCACATGCGGCAGCATGTCGGCACCACTCGATCACGAAGCACCCGATGGCAACGTGCTGGAGATCGGTGTCATACGCGTGAGCGCCGCCATGCCGGCGCTGCGTGAAGGCACCATCTTCTTCCACGCCGGCGGCCCGGGCGCGCATCCTGGCACGCTCATGCAATCGATCGCGAGGGCCTGGACGGACTCCTACGTGCCCTATAAGCGCCGCCTGGCCGAGCGCTTCGATTTTGTCGCCGTCATTCCGCGGGGACTCGTCGGCAGTGGCGAATTGCGCTGCGTGACAGGCATGCCGCCTTCGTATGCGCCTCTTCCCGGCGACTTGGGCGACGCCAACTGGAACCTGATGCTCTCGGAAGCACAGGCCATCGCAGATGCCTGCCGCGCCCCATCGCACGCGCGTTACATCAATACCGAGCAGCACGTGCACGACATGGACATGCTGCGTCGCGCGCTTGGCGAGCAGCGCATCCACTTCTACGGCGCTTCCCACGGCTCCCTCGTCGGCGCGTGGTATGCGTCCGTCTACCCCCAACACACCGGACGGATGCTCTGGGATTCCGGCTTCAACGTCACTCGCGACTATACCGCCGCACTCCAGAGCGCCATCGCCGCCCAGCACGAGGCCCTCGTACGCAATGCGCTTGCCCCGATCCAACGCGATCCCGCACGGTACGGCTTCGGCAGCAACCCTGGCATCGTTGCCGAAGCCAACGACAAGCTTCGCGTGCTCATGCGCAAGGTGCGTCTGTCGGCAATCGAGACGCCGGTGGAACTCGCGGCAGCCCTGCACTTCGCAAACCTGTGGGAGGCGCACAGACCTGCAACGCTGGATGCGATGTTGCGCCTGCTCCGGCACCCGCTGGCGCCCGATCCAAACATGGACGCACGATTGCGCCAGTTGGCGAACACGCTGGCGGAATGGGTATACACGCCGGCTCCAACGACGCCAAGGTTCCAATCAGGGCCCGAGGCGGATTCGGTGCGTATCGTGGTTCCCTGCAACGACATGCCGTCGACGCGCGGCGAAGAGGCCATCCGTCAGGCGGCACGCGAAGACTCTCGTCGCTACCTGAGCATGACGGGGCGCGAAGTGGTCGACGAGATCATCTGCCTGCGCTGGGGCCCCCCGACTGCAAGGCCCATGGTGCAATCGAACATCGATCACGTGCCACCCTTCCTGATGCTGCAGTCGGAAGCCGACACATCGACGCCGCTCGCCGGTGCCATGGACATGCTCGACAGGTTCGGCAATGCCCGCATGCTGCTGGTGCGCAACTCGAAGGAACATGGCCTCTTCAATTTCACTCGGTCGCCGTGCATCGAGCAGACCGCCGCACGGTACCTTGCGACCGGGCAGCTGCCCG
>Ga0065165_1001635_pt1 | contig 22824 bp, 15 predicted proteins | sample AraplaMF_Cvi_mMF_FD_63813 | JGI IMG/M metagenome (GOLD analysis project Ga0065165, IMG submission 63813) | Arabidopsis root microbial communities from the University of North Carolina, USA - plate scrape MF_Cvi_mMF (version 2) (version 3) | ecosystem: Host-associated > Plants > Roots >... | reverse complement strand
CATACAAACCACAATGTTCGCTACAGCACCGGGTATCGTCCAAAGCCCTGCTTCAAGCGGTTCCAGACCGATAACCAGTTGCAGGTATTGCGTTATAAAAAGCAACATCCCCGTCCAGCTGAAAAGCGCAGTCATCAGCGACATCAGGGCAGCATAAAAAGCTGGCCGGGTAAACAGACTGAGATCGATCAGCGGTGCATCAAGATTACGTTGGCGACGTACAAACAGTACCACCAGTAAAAGCCCTGCCGGCAACAACACGATCGGCCACATGCCAATCCCGTGCTCGGCCATATGTTTTATACCGAGCATTGTAGTAAGGGTAGCAACAATTAGCACTACAGCACTACCAACGTCGAACGCACGTGTGTGGGTAGCTTTAAACTCAGGAAGTAGGGCAGGGGCAAACGCCAGCAACAACGCCATAATGGGTACGGCCATCAGGAAAACAGAACTCCATCCATAAAACTGTAACAACGTGCCACCCACAAGCGGCCCCAGCAGTGTCCCGGCCGAAAAACACGTCGTCCACATGCCGATAGCAAGAGATCGTTCACGGTCGTCATGAAACATATTACGAATGATCGACAACGTGGATGGCAGCAACGTTGCTGCCGTTATTCCCAGAACCGCCCGCGAAGCAATAAGCATCGCGGCGCTGGTCGAAAAGGCCGTCAACACCGAGGCGATCGTAAAAACAACAGCGCCCGCCAGCAGCAACCTTTTACTGCCGATCCGGTCACCAAGCGTCCCCATAGTAATAAGCAGTCCCGCTTCAAAGAACCCGAAGATATCCGAAATCCAAAGCAGCTCCGAGCTTCCCGGTTTAAGATCCACACTGATCGCCGGTATCGCCAGATACATCACCGTCATATCCATCGATACAAGAAGCGTAGGCAAAGCCAACACCGCTAACCCAATCCACGCCTTCCGATCGGCTTTCAAAACACTAGACACACCAGATGTTGAAACGGTTTCTCGCATACAATAGACGGTAATTACATTCCCCAAACATACAACCAACACCATTCCCCGCACGATGGCCAATTGCGACTTTATCACAGGCCTTTCGCGACACCTCGATGGGATTAGTCACTACAGGTACCCTGTTAAAACATAACACTCCACACTCGCTCTCACGCTCACTCTGATTTCCGGTCTACGGCATAACTTTTTCCCACGTAATAGCATGAAATCATTCCTCATAGTATCCCTACTCGCCCTCTCCAACATAGCATACTCCCAAACCGGAGACCATTCCATAAAACGTTACATAAAAGTCCCCGCCGGCTACCTCATGGTACTCCGGCAGGGCGACAGCATTCTTGTAGAACTGGAAAAACTTGCAGTAACCGAGAAAATCCCCGCTGCCAGTTTCACAGGCATGGGCTTCGTAAACATCACCTTCGGCTTCTTCGATTTCAAAACCAAAAAGTATAACCCCAAAGCCTTCAACGAAGTCGAACTGGCCTCCATGAACGGCACATTAGCCTGGCAAAAAGGCAAAGCATCCATCCACGCCCACGGCGTGGTAACCGATAAAAACTTTCAGGCCTTCGGCGGCCATATCCTCAAAGGCGTCGTAAGCACCGGCTCCGTAGAAATTATCATCACCCTCCACGACCGTCCCCTCGAACGCAAATTCGAGGAACCTCTCGGTGCTAACGTCCTGAGCCTCGACTAACACAACTTGATCAGGTATTTAATCCACCCCAAGCACTCGGAAGACGATGACGTGCTTCATGTAAGTTTACAACGCTCTCGTGTTGCGCCCACATAGCTTTAGCGACGGCAGGCTTGGCCTCATTCTGATTTGCTCACGCCTTCCACAAACCCACATACCACCTTCACCAACTCCTCCACAATCGGCAACGTGCCATTATTATACGTCGCCATGTTTTGCATCCTGTCCTTCGGCGCCTGCTTCAAAATGTGATTCATTCCCTCAATCAAAACAAGCTTCGCATCGGGCTTGGCCGTTGCCAACGCACGGGCATCCTCAACCGATACCTGTATATCCGTTGTCCCTTGAACAATCAGCACCGGAACATTCAGCTTCTTGATTTCCAAGGAAGGGTCATACGCAAACCACGACATCAGATAAGGCTGTACCGAAGGACGAAAAACCGCCTGAAGCATCGGTGGTACGTGAGATACAGTTTTACCCGCACGAAGACTATCCAGTATCGGAGTGGTAATTTGTGACGTACCCAGCGGTAGACTTTGAAATTGTGTTTTCAAAACCTTGTCAGCCGGAAACCCCGTGCCCGCCAGCGAGATAAAGGCGTTGGCATGAGCAGTATGAGCCGCGACCATGCCGATAAGCGAACCTTCCGAATGACCGGCCACAACGATACGACTAAACCGTTTGTCTCCTTTAAAACGTTTGATCCATGCACTGGCATCGTTCATAAAGTCTTCAATGCGCATATCCTTCTCGGGCTTCCCGGCCGCCTTACTTCCGGCTATCCCGCGTTTGTCGTAACGAAGCGTAGCGATGCCGTTATAACCCAGTGCCTTCGCAAACAGCTTCAGCGAGTTGTTCATAAGAGGGCCCTGATTACCATCACGGTCGGTTGGACCTGAGCCGGAAAGAATAATAACCAGCGGCATCGCCTTCTGGCTTGTGGGCATCAGTAAGCTCCCGTGCAGCGTACCCGTGGCCGTTTCAAGCGTAGCCGCTTCCGATACCATCACAGTATCGATCGGAATACCGGCACATACAGTCTGAGGGATAATAAGTGCGGCCAACAGACAGCACAACGTAGTAATGGTTTGCATGGCGATAGTAGGAGGTAAGTGTAAACGAATGATCAGAGATTTCCGGTCTGTTCCTTTTTACGGAACAATATATACGAATATACCGTAGGAACAAGAGCAATAACGAGCACATAACCGATAAACACAGGGTACGGATCAGGAAGCAACGCAATGATAACCATCATAATCAGCGTGGAAAATACCCAGAGCTTTCCGGCCAAACGATGTGTCTTTACCCAAACCGTTTCGTCTGCCAGTGTCCACGGCGTACGTATCCCGACAAAATAATTCTGCCGGAGAGTACTCATGTAATTACCGAGAATAAGAAACAGAAGTAATACACCGTAAAACACCACCTTCTGCGTATCGACAACGATGCCCAGTGCATACAGTGCGATAACAAAAAAGATAAACGTCATAAACGTATGAATTGTCATCTGTATGATCTTCAAGCTTCCACTAAAAATACTGTAGTTCTTTTTAGAAGGGTCGATATACGGCAGTGCTTTGAACATACCGTACAGCGCCAGATTCACAAGCGGAAACAACAATAATCCAAACGCCTTCCCGCTATAATTGTCTGGCTCGCCGCGTTTGTTGAAATGCGTCGCGATCTCATCCGGAAACTGACTCCAGAATGTGGCAACAAACACAAAGGGTAGGAGTATAATAACACCGATAACCCAATCGTTCTTTAAGGTCTTCATCGCTTTGGCTTTTTAGTTTTCGGTGTGTCCGTCAGGTCCATCACCCATTTTACCATATCGTCAAACACCGTCGTGTTTAAAGAATAACGTATAAACTGACCCTCCTTGAGGGCTACAACAACGTCTGCCTGCTTCAGCAGGTCGAGGTGATGCGAAATACTCGGCTTGCTGATGTTGAACTGGTCGGCAATCTCGCCGGCAGTCATATCCTTCTTGCGCAGCATCTCGATAATTTGCCGTCGCGTCGGATCCGCCAGAGCCTTAAATAATGCGTTCATAGCCCTGCTTCCCGGAACGTTAAAGATTTAAATATTTAGACAAATATCTAAATATTAAAGTAAAATCAAAATACAACCTTTCAGCCCGATCTTCGTAGTGTATAGTTAGTTGTAAACAACCTCGCACGCAGGGAAAATCAGCAGTAAACGCAGGATTATGAATTATAGTATACTGAAAGACGAGAAGGCGCTGCGCGATTTTATCGCCTGGCTTCCCGACCTCGAACCCAACGAAACATTCTTTGTCGCCTTATTCGCCCGTAAAAAATATGCCCCCGAAAGCGGCCTCAAGTCAGACAAGGCCCAGCTGAAAGCCTTCACATCCAACAAAGAATACCTGTTCGATAAAATACGACAGCTCGAATGTCCGGTCGGCAGCTACACCAGCCGTGGCACCGCCGTGCCCGAAGAAGCACTGGCGTTATACATAAACCCTAATCCGCGGAACCTTGAGAAAGCCGCCAAAAACCTCATCAAGGTATTGGTCGACTGTGTCACGACACCGTATCAGGGCTACAACCCACGCGCCCTCGCCTTAACAGAGATCCAGCAATCCAAAAGCCGTGGCGTATTCTTTGATTTCGACATCGACATGCCCAAAGACTATACCGGAGACCGACACGACTTCATCCGCGAAGTTCGCGCCTTCCTCGACGGTAAAATCAACCCTTCCGCAACCAACCTCTTACTCACCCGCGGTGGAGTACACCTCCTCGTCGAAGTAGCAAAAGTCGAAGAACCCTACAAACGCGGATGGCACAACGCCCTCTCGACCTTCCCCGGTGTAGACGTAAAAGGCGACAACCTTATCCCCGTCCCCGGCTGCCTGCAGGGTGGCCACCTCCCCGTCTTCGCCTGATCTTCGAGTTTGGGCCCTTCCGCTCTCGCATTCCGCACTCACCCTGTTTTCTTTCCCACCACCCAAAATGTTATAACCCAATCCAATAATTCTATAACCTCACACCGCCCGCAACCGCGTATTTTTATCCCATGAAACACGACGATGTGAAGCGTGAAACCTTTCCGGTACTGGAAATGAGCTGTGCCGCATGCGCAGTCAGCGTAGAGTCCGTATTAAAGACTCGTCAGGGCGTGCACGACGTATCCGTAAACTTTGCCAGCCAAACCGCCACTGTGTCCTACAACACGGCTGTTGTAAATCCCCTGGCGTTGCAGGAAACAGTACGCAGCGCCGGCTACGACCTCGTCGTAAACGTAGAAGATCCTCAGGCCGCTCACGAAGCCGCACAACAAAAACACTACCAGGCACTGGTAAAACGCGCCATCGGCGCACTAACCCTTGCCGTGCCCGTTGCTATACTCGGCATGTTCTTCATGGACTGGAAGTATAGCGCCCACATAGCATTCGTACTGTCCATACCCGTAGTATTCTACTTTGGCAGAACATTCTTCGTCCACGCCTGGCAACAACTACAACATGGCCGCGCCAACATGGATACCCTCGTTGCCCTATCCAGCGGTATAGCATTCCTGTTCAGCGCATTCAACACGTTCTTCCCCGAATACTGGCACGCACGAGGACTACACGCACATGTATACTACGAAGCCGCAGACCTCATAATCGGTTTCATATCCCTTGGCAAAATGCTCGAAGCCCGCGCCAAAGCACGAACATCCTTCGCGTTGAAAAAACTCATGGGCCTCCAGCCCAAAACCGTGCGGGTAGTGCAGAACAGCAACGAAAAAGAAATAGCCGTATCGGCCTTACAGATAGGCGACATAATCATCGTGAAGCCTGGCGACCGCATAGCTGTAGACGGCACCGTATGCCAGGGTGAATCCTATGTCGACGAAAGCATGATCTCCGGCGAACCCGTAGCCGTACTCCGCCAGCCCGGCGACACCGTATTCGCCGGCACCGTGAACCAACGTGGCACCTTCCGGTTCGAAGCGCAAAAAGTAGGACACAACACCCTGCTCGCACAAATCGTACAACGCGTTCAGGAAGCACAGGGCAGCAAAGCGCCCGTACAAAAACTGGTAGACCGTATTGCCGGCATCTTCGTCCCTGTAGTCATCGGCATGGCCTTGCTCACATTCCTGATCTGGATCATCTTCGGCGGCGAACACGCCGTAACCCATGCCGTGTTAACATCGGTATCGGTACTCGTCATTGCCTGCCCATGCGCCCTCGGTTTGGCAACGCCCATGGCCATCATGGTCGGCATCGGAAAAGGCGCCGAACACAACATTCTCATACGCGATGCCGAAAGCCTCGAACGCGCACACCGCGTTACTGCCGTAGTGCTCGATAAAACCGGAACAATCACGGAAGGCAAACCCGCCGTTAGCGGAATACGATGGAAGGAGGGAAGCCCGGCGAACAGCCTGGACGCAATACTGCTGACCCTGGAACAACAATCCGAACACCCGCTGGCAGGTGCCGTAGTAACCTACATGCAAACACTGGGCGTAACACAAACGCGTATACCCGACACGTTCGAAAGTATAACCGGCCGCGGCATCGTAGGGCGTATTGACAATCAAACCTACTACGTCGGTAACGCCGCACTACTCCGGGAACATAACATAACAATAGCGCCGGCACTGACAGGCCAGGCACAAACCTGGCAGGCAGACGGTGCCACAGCAATATTCTTCGCCGATACCGCCACAGCACATGCTGTAGTAGCGGTCTCCGACACCATACGCCGAAACGCTCACGCAGCGATAACACAACTTCAACGCCAGGGCATAGAAGTGTATATGCTCACCGGCGATACGGTCGATACTGCCCGGGTCGTCGCAAATAAAGTAGGTATTAAAAACTACACTGGCGCAGCACGGCCCGCCGACAAAGCCGCATTCATACGCCGGCTACAACAAGCAAAACACGTCGTCGCAATGGTAGGCGACGGGATAAACGACTCCGAAGCACTCGCACAGGCCGACGTAAGCATCGCCATGGGCAAAGGATCAGACCTCGCCATGGACGTTGCCAAAGTAACACTCATGACATCAGATCTACAGCACATCCCCAAAATGCTGAAAATCTCGGGAGCAACCGTACGCGGCATTCGCCAGAACCTGTTCCTGGCTTTTGTTTACAACAGCATCGGTATACCCATCGCAGCGGGCCTGTTATACCCCGTCAACGGCTTCCTGCTCGACCCCATGCTTGCCAGCGCTGCCATGGCACTGAGCTCGCTGTCCGTAGTCGCCAACAGCCTGCGCCTCAGACGAACAACCCTATAAAACGAACATCACCAACGAAATAGCACGGAATCAATAAAACTATGGAAGGAACAACATTCAAAACCAATATCAAATGCTCGGCTTGCGTGGCCAAAGTAAGGCCTAACCTCAATGCACTGGCGGGAGAAGGAGGCTGGTCTGTCGCACTCGAAGATCCTGCGCGTATCCTCACCGTGAAACCCGGAGTAGACGAAAACAGCGTGCGCGAAGCCCTCGAAAAAGCAGGATACAAAGGAGAAAAACTCAACTAATTCCGGTCGCGGATCTAGCGCGTATACATCTTGTGAAGAATGATCTGTATATCGCGCACCAGCGAATGAATAATAGCCAACTGATTCAGCGACTGTTGAGCCGCAAGGGGATTCTCCTTCGGCTCAATGTCGCCCGGCGACTTCGCGCGTATATTCGCTTCTGCCTGCATGAGGTTCTGTTCGATAGCCTCAACAACAGGCTCCGTATCACCAAGAATCTCAACCGATAAGTTCTCGCTCGACAGCGCCGCGATATGCCCCGTAAGGATATGATTGGCAATAACAAACTGGTGCACCTGCGGCGAACGCGCCGACTGCTTAGGCTCCGCCAGCATGCGCTGCAAATTGTCCGTAAGGTTAGTTAGCGCAACAATAGCGTTCTGCCGTGCCAGCTTATAATCTTGTGAACTCGCAGGCGTCGTGTTACGCAACGCATTCCACGAAGCGCGGAAATACTTACAGTTGGCAAGAAGCATATCGCGCATCGACGTCTCGATCTCCTCATGACCCCATGCAGGTAGAATAAACCGCGAAAGCACCGCGGCAATCACCGAGCCGATCACCGTGTCCAGCACACGCTCCTTGATCAGACTGCCGAACTCTCCGGGGTTGAGAAAATGAAACGTGATGATGATGTACACCGTAAGAAACAAAACAAAGCTGAAGTAATTTACCCGGAGGAAACTATAGCTCAACAGCATACTGAAAATCATAATCCCCAGCAGCACGGCACCCTCGTGAATAAACGCCAGAATACCCAGCGCCAGAATAGCACCGGCCAACGTTCCTGCCACACGTTCAATATTGCGCTTACGCGTAGTCGCATAAACCGGTTTAAGAATCGTAACAATCGTAAGTAGAACCCAGTACGTGTGTGAGATCGAAAGGAACAACGCCGCCGCATAACCAACCATCATCCCGATCGTAAGCCGGAGCGCATACCGGAACGTGTTAGACTTGAGCGTAAGATTCTCGCGTATCAGCTGCCAGCGCACCGGTGTGCCAACCACAAACTTGCTCACATCCATTGCCTTCAGATACGACTTACCCGTATCGATCTCCAACCGCGTATACATCGCCAGCCGGTGCATACGGTTCGTGATGTTCCGTACATTCGACAGGATCTTCTCCACCGACGTCAGGCTCGCAGCCTTCTCAGCACCGCGCGTTCGGGTTTGCTCATTCTTTATCGCATCCTCAAGATCTTGTAACACCCGTGTAAGGTCAGGCTGCTTTTTCACAGCATTACCAGACTGTACCATAAGACCGATATGCTCCAACTCCGCGGCTACCTGTAGAATAGCGCCGTAGAGCTTATTCAGAAGTCCCGTATCGCCAAGATGCTTATGCAACGACTCATAATTCTGATACGACGACAGCGTCTGCTCGAACAGGTCGATCGAATCCAGAAACAACATCATCATACTCCGGCTCTTCGGACTAGCATCAATCACAAACTGACGCGTCCTGAAAAGCAGGTCCCGCGTCTGATCCTGGATATTATGCACTTGCACCTGTTCCTCCATCAAACGTGTAAAACAGGCTTGCAGATCGGCCTTCTCTTTATAGAATGCCGCCCGTGCCCGGATATAATCAGCCGTAACGATCAAACTCTCACCGATAGCCTGCTCCGCCAGCCGGTAGGGGCGGAGCCGGTAAAGCATCAGGCTGAAGCCCATATACCATAGACCTCCAGCTGCAATCATTACCATATCCTTCACGCCGTTCTGGTAGCCCTGGTGTGGTACCAGGTTAAGAAGCATAATCACAAGTGCCAGTGTTCCCACCGCACTGGCCCGTGCGCCAAAAACGCCAAGCAGTGAATAAAAGAAACTGAGTATAATAACCTGGGCCAGCAGCAACGCCTGGTGTTCCCGCGTAAACGAAGTAAGCAGCACCGTAACAGCGTTAAACGCGATAGCGGCAAGCATACCGTTACGACGGTGATGGATTGGCCCGGGAGTATCGGTCAGACTAACAAACAACGCGCCCCAAAGAAACGGCATGCCGGTAGCCAGCCAACCCTGTTGAGCCAGGATCAACGTAGGTACCATAACACCGGCCGTTATGCGGGCGCCGGCGTTCCAGTATTGACTTGTCGTAAATTTTTGGATCTCGCGTACGTAATCTTGTCCCTGAAGCATCTGCCTATAAAAATAGACCTGATTAGGGTTACGGCAGTCGTTTTAACACGGGAATGTTATAAATTATTTTTTGCCCTTCGCCCCACGGCCGGCCAGATGTTGTGTGCCAGGACTATAGTAACAATCCCAAACCTTATTTGTGAACTTACCCGTAGGATCGAGCTGCTCCTTTAGTGCAAAAAACTCGTCCGCCTTCGGATATGCTTTTTGAAATTGCTCTGGCGTCGCGTGCACCTGGTAGGGCAGATAATACGATCCACCACAGGCAAGCGCCTCGTCGATAATCTCACGCGTCCATGTACTCACCGTCTGCCGGTCATTTTCACGGGTGCCACGCTTATAATACACCACCAGCGAGAAAACCTCCGTACGTGCCCAGGCCAGCAATGTTCCCGGGTCTTGCTGAGCATGGCGTATCGAAACATTCAGCACATTCACCTCGTGCTTTCGGAAAACATCGGCCATACGTGGAACGAACGTAATGAGCTGATCCGTAGGCACGAAATATTCCTGTACCACATACGTTGCATTCTTACGCGAAGCCGCCTCCAGCTCGTTCGCGTCGAAGCTGGCCTCGTAATTACGCCATTTCACTTGCTCCGTTTCATAATAGTAGGGATCACCCCAATGACGACGTATCCACTTACCAAACGGTGCCTCAGATACCATCCACATCGCGAACCGCTCTGCACGGTAATTCCGGTCCAGCGGCTTCAGCCGGTCTTTAACCGTTACCGGCTTTTTAGTCTTACGATACGACACCGTACGGATCTCGTCAAACTCGTTCGGATACAACGTAGCATGGTGAAAAATAACAAGCGAATCGCTCCGCAGTGAATCGCGGAAATACCTGACATAATCGGTAAGCGCCATAAGCTGCGAACGGCGCTCAACCTTGCAGTTAGGCGATAGCCCAAGCGTTGCCTCCACGATAATGCCCAACGCGCCATAGCCGCCGATACAACCATAGAACAACGTCGGATTCTCCGTGGGAGATGCCGTAACCAATGAGCCATCCGCCAGCACAACCTTGATCGCCTTCACCGAAGAGACCAAAGGCCCACGACCCATATACCGACCGTGGGCATTGATATTCAAAGACCCACCAACCGTGAAGTTCGCGTAAGTCTGCATAATCTTAACGGATAGGTTATACGGATCGATGTACTCCTGAACCTGGCGCCAGGTAGTCCCTGTCTGCACAACAATCTCACGCTTCTCTGGCGAAAAGCTTATAATGCCATTGAGGCCCTGCGTATCGATAAAAAGAGTATTCTTCGGAAGCGTTTGACTGCTCGCTTTATGACGCGAGCTACCGGCCGCAATAGGGCCATGATGACGGGCAATGCAAGCCCGTATCTCCGTAAGGCTGGCCGGATGCTGCACGCGGCCTGCCGTTGTTAACGTCAGCCGCGATGCATCAGTCTCCGTGGTTTCTGCCAGCTCTTCGGGAGGCTCCGGGGGTGTGGTTACCCAGAAGAATAGTGCTGTAAATCCTGCCGTAACTGCAACCAGAAAAGACAGAAGAAACAACACAAGCCGCCTGAGATAAAAGGATGCCTGCATGCGTTGGGGGTTGTCTGTTGCGTGCTTCAAAATTAGCACCTGCAGGCGTTACAGCAACCGAATATTTGTGGAACGGTCAGATGCGTTTTAACCGGTGGGTTACGTGGCTGACCGGTTTGCCATCAATGCACGGCAACGCTTGCCTGATACGTATGACACGCCGCTGCACAGCGCTCACACACCTCCGCACACGTCTGGCAATGATCCGCCTCGTGCTTACGGCACTCTTCCGCGCACAACCGGCAAATCTCCTCGCAAAGACCTACGTACTGAGGGGCAATCTCGGCATCGCGTTGAAGGAAACGAGCGCCAAGAAGACAGATATCAGCGCAATCACGGTCCAGCTCAATACAACGCGTCATCATCGTAACATCGTTTTCCTGCAAACATGTAGCCTCGCACACTTCACACGCAAGAGCGCAATTAATAAGCGTACGGATCAATTCTGTGTTAGCGTCTTGCGGGGTAAGGGCTTGATTCTTCATGGTGGTGAGGGGTTTAACAGATGAAATGTTTTTTATACAAAACCGCAATACAACAGTATCGCAGAACATCAACCGTTAAAAATGTTATGCCATACCTACCATACAGCAGGCAAGATACCATGTACTGTGCTGTAGACAGAATGACTCATGATCCGCTTAGCCGACCAGCAATCTACATCGACCGTACGAATTCGTCCCGGTACTTCGTAAGAATACTCGACTTCGAGAGAAAGCCCACATACTTATTTTTTTCAACAACAGGAAGATTCCACTGCTGCGTATCCTGAAATTTACGCAAGGCGTCGTGAAGGTGCTCCTCGGTACTGATAACCTCAGCCGGTTCCTCCATCAAACTGTTCACCGTTGCGTCGCTATGCTGGTCCGCATTGAAAATAATACTACGGATCTTATCCAGATGCACAACCCCCAGCAACTCTTGCTTCTCGTTGAGCACCGGAAAAATGTTACGGGATGAAGAAGCAATAACCTTGATTAACGATTGAATATTTTGCTCCGGTCGTAATGAAGAGAAGTTTGTTTCGATAAGCTCCGCAAACTCAAGCTTACTGAGAATAAATTGATCCCGATCTTCCACATTGACTTTCAACATAGCCGAAAGCTTCTTGCCCTCCAGCGACAGTGGTTCGATATAACGCGTCACCGTTATACTAAGCGCCGACACCGTCATCAGCGGAATCATAAGCTCATAACCACCCGTAATCTCGGCAATAAGGAATATCGCCGTCAGAGGTGAATAGAAAACACCGGCAAGAATCCCCGCCATAGCCACCAGAGTAAAATTACTCTCAGGGATAGAGGCAATGCCGGACAGATTCACCAACCGTGCAAAAATGAATCCCAGGTAAGCCCCTACGAAGAGCGACGGACCGAAGCTACCGCCATTCCCGCCACTGCCTATTGTAATGGCCGCCGCAAATGCTTTTAAAAACAACAGTGCGCCAAGGAACAACAACAAGTGAACATCGTTCTTGATAAAACCGTGAATAATGCTCGACTTCGTAAGCTCGTGCGGCGTAAGATTTGAAAGCGTTTTAATCGTTTCATAGCCTTCACCAAAAAGCGGTGGAAAAAGAATCAGCAAACCGAACAAAATAACACCGCCACTAACAATCTTTAACCACACATTCTTTACGCCAGCCATCTTACGCTCGATCCATTCGAACACGCGTGCGAAATACAGAGACATGAAACCCGCGAGAATACCCAACGCTATATAGTAAGGCATATTATGATAATTGAAAGGCTGTGTCAGTGAAAACGACAACACAATACCCCCCTTCAGAATGATCTTCGATACCAGCGCCCCCGTAGCGGCAGCAATAATCAACGGTATAAAAGCCGCCGCGCTGATGTCCGTAAGCAACACCTCGATAGCGAACAGCACGCCCGCAATCGGCGCATTGAAAGCAGCGGCAATACCCGCAGCAGCGCCACAAGCCAGCAGAATCGTGCGCTCCTTATACGTAAGCTTATACGTCGAAGCATAATTGGAACCAATCGCAGAACCTGTACTAACCATAGGAGACTCCAAACCCACAGAACCGCCAAAGCCTACCGTAAGAGCACTCGTCACCAGGTGACTGTACATCTGCTTCCCGGGGATCTCACTGGATTTCTTTGCAATAGCGTAAACAATATTTGCGCTGCCTTTCTTGAAGTGTCCCCGCAATGCGTAACGCACAAAAAGAACCGTAAGCGTTACTCCGATCATCGGACACAACGCGAAGAAAAAGAACTCCTCGTAGTTCTCCGAATATCGTGTTACAAGCGATTCAATAGAATGCACGAAATACTTCAGAATAACCGCGGCCAGACCAGACGAGATACCGACAAGAATACTCGACAGTATAAAAAACTGACGTTGTGAAAGCTTATCGCGTAAGTAAAGCGAAAAATTCCGGAGTTTTGCGAGAAGTCGTTTAATCATAACAAAGGGTAAAGCCGTTGTAAAGATAACCGTTGATGACGTCTTAACCGGCGTCGAAGCACAATGGAATAATGCTATTTGGGGCAGACGGTTTTCTCGAAGGATAAGAAGGCACTGACGGTGATAACGGGTGGGCTAACTAAAAAACCGTAAGCCGGCGCAGCAGAAAGTGGTTAGTACGGACACTGCTGCACTGCCGGCTCACGGACTTAAGAACGTTACTGAATCACGATCGTTACCTTGTTCAGCTTTTTGGATTCAAGCTTGCCGATCTGCTCACCGCCGCCAGAGTTGTCTTTATCGCCTTTGCGAACAATAACATAATAAGGCGCAGCCTTCAGCTCCTTGAACCGGTAAAAGCCCTTGGCATCTGTAGTACCCTCGGCTACCACATTCTTCTCGGCCGTATAGTCGGCCTCGGTCTCGAACAACTGAATCTGGGCACCGTTCACCGTGTTGCCAAGCTCGTCACGTACCGTTACGTTAAGCGATGTCTTGATAATCTGGAAGGCCATGGCAAGCGAAACAATGCCGAGTGCCAGGAGTATGCGTGCTGATCTTTTCATGAATAATGATATGGTTTTTTAAAACCCGTCGGCGGGCTTGTAACGCGCCGACGGATAATGATTATTGCGCTGAAGTACCTAAATTTTCGATGTCCTTCAAAATATGTTTCGCATAATTTACGTGCCAATCGTCCAGGCGCTTGAAGTGAACGTCCATGCGACGTAGAAAATCTTCATAATCACGGGCCTCACGTGGCGACCATGCAATCTCCGAAAGCGCCGAAGCACGTGGGTACACCATGTATTCCAGATGCTCAGGCGTCGTGATATACTCAGTCCATACGTTTGCCTGCACACCGCGAATGTGAGCAGCTTCCGCGGCCGTAAGCTGCGGCGGTTGCGGCTCGTACAGGTAAACCTTCTTCACCGGCACAAAACCACCAATCGCAAGTGGCTCCGTTTTAGCCGTATCCTGGTAGTAATCAAAATAGCACCAGCCCGTAGGTGTCATGATCACATCGTGGTTCTGTTGGGCTGCCGCAATGCCGCCTTCCTCTCCGCGCCAGCTCATCACCGTAGCATTCGGAGCCAGACCACCTTCCAGAATCTCGTCCCAGCCTATAATCTGTTTCCCCTTGCTGTTAATATACTTCTCCATCCGTTGAATAAAATAACTCTGCAACGCATGTTCATCCTTTAACCCTTCGGCCTTCATACGCTTCTGACACTGCGGGCATTTCTTCCAGCTCTCCTTCGGACACTCGTCTCCTCCCACATGAACATACGGACTCGGGAACAACGGAATCACCTCGTCAAGCACATCCTGTAAAAACGTAAACGTCTCCTCCTTACCCGCGCAGAATACCTCCTCAAACACGCCCCACGTCGTAGCTGCCGTATACGGACCTCCCGTACAACCCAACTGCGGATACGCCGATAGCGCCGCGCGAGCATGTCCAGGCATCTCGATCTCCGGCACCACCGTAATAAACCGGTCCGCCGCATACTTCACCACATCCTTAACCTCCTCCTGGGTATAGAAACCACCGTAGCGTTTGCCGTCATACTTCTTATTCTCCTTCCGGTCTGCCGTGCGGGCATGGCCAATCACCGTCTCGTTACGATACGCCGCAATCTCCTGCAGCTTCGGATACTTCTTGATCTCGATGCGCCATCCCTGGTCATCCGTAAGATGCCAGTGGAAACGGTTAAGCTTATGCAGTGCCATCAAATCGATATACTTCTTGATTGCCTCCACCGAAAACATATGACGGCATACATCCAGGTGAAGCCCGCGATAACCAAACCGGGGGTAATCTGTAATCGTCGTATACGGAAGCTTTGTCCCATGTTCCCCCACAATCTGCAGCAACGTCTGGAACCCATAGAAAAAGCCTGCCCCGGCATTCGCCTGCAACGTAACCCCATCCTCGTTAATCGCCAGCGTATACCCCTCAGTCCCCAACGAATCAACCTTAACCGTAGACAGCGTCACATTCCCTTTCCCCGAAGCCGTCGAGGCCTCAATATTCTTTGTCTTCAAAAAAGCCACCAGCAACTCCGCTACCTTCCGCTCATCCTCGCTGCTTGCGCCAACCGTAATCGCCCCGTTCCATTCCACATACCCCGCATGTAACGTCGTAAATACCGGACGCGGCACAACATGCACCGCCACCGAAGAATCAGTTTGTTGCTGCTGCTGTTCATCCTTCTTACCACAAGCCGTCACCAACATAGCAAGCATCATAAAAACATAAGGAAGTTTTAATCGCATGAATTACAAAGTTTTTAGTTGTACACACATAGTTAACTAATTAACCCCAACCTCCCAAGCAAAACCCGCTTGTGTAAAAACCACACCCCAGCACACCCTACCTGAAACTCTTTTCCGGCACACCTTGCCTGGGTAGGATGGCATCCAGAAAGATCATCACCCGCCCTTATAAAAACAGTTCAGATCTGACTAATCACAACCGTCCTCGACTCGCCTACGGCGGCCTTCGCTCGTGCCCTTTAAAATGCAAGACCTTTGCTACAACCCACAAAAAAGGTCCGGCTTCACACCGGACCTTCACATTTATCAGAACTGATCTTTCTAAGCTTCTTTAAATCCTAATCCAGCTTCGCCCGCCGTAGCTTTAGCGAAGGAGGTTCAGACTATTAACGGAGCAATACAACCCCACCTCTCTTCTCCTGTACACCTCTCGTCGGTTCATACGAACTCTTATACCGTACCACATACGTATAAGTTCCGGTAGGAGCAAGCTGACCTGCGTTGTTATTGTACCCGCCATTCCACTGGAAGTCACGTTCGGTAGAATGATAAACCATCTCTCCCCAGCGGTTGAAGATATAAATGTCGAAACCTTCATCGTCAATAAAGAACGTAAACAGTCGGAACGTTTGGTTAACCGGATCGCCACCCACCGTTACCGAACTCGACGGACGGAACGCATTCGGACCAACAATCAACGGCTCGCAGTTCACAACCACTTCCGCCTGATCGCTGCTCGGGCAGCCAAGGTTATTTACAAGGTTCACACTATAAGTACCGGCCTCATCAACCGTAATCGTAGGCGCGGTAATGCCAAGCGATACACCGTCCTTAAACCATTCGTAGCTCTGGAAAGTACCGGGAGTAAGCGTAGCCTCACGTGTCTTCGGATCAGGGTTTGCCGGATCAGGGCAGATGCGTGCAAGGCTCGTCAGGTTACCTTCAGTAGTCGTTGCGGTAAGAACCTGTATCGAAGTCTCATCCGTACAACCGAAACCATCGGTTGCTACTACCGAGTAGCGACCGCTCTTACCTTCCTGTACAACATACGTAGCGCCGTTCTGTCCGGCGACAGGCGTACCGTTAAACGACCAGGTATAGCTCGCCACATTACCGGTAGGGGTAGCCGTAAGCGTAAACGGAGAGCCTTCGCAGGCAAAAGTATTCGTAAGCAGAACAGATAATACACCATTCACCTCCACAACCTTCGACGGCATCGAGTAGTTACAACCCGTAACTCCATCATACAACGACACCGCATAATACTGTCCATCATTGGCACGGGGAACAGTAACCTGAGGACCCGCCAGATTCGGATCTACAGCAGGGGGATTCGTGGATGGATCCGATGGATCAAAAGTAGAAGTGCCTGCCTGATGATACCAGCGATACAGATACGAACCATTCGGTGTCGCGGTAAGCGTTACCACATCGGCACATTCAGCGCTTTGTGTAAAGTTAGCCGTTACAGGTGTGCCGATAACCACCGTAAACGCGGAGTCCAGACGGCAGAAGCCTACGTCGTTAACCGTTACATTATACGTATAACTTCCTGCGGTAGGATTCACTTGTATTTGAGCCTGTGTAGAAGACCCGACAATATTAGGACCTGTCCATGCGTAGGTCGTTGTTCCGGTGCCACCGGTCAAAGTCAATTCCGTCGGATTTGCACACAAGTCAGCGCTGAAAGTAACCGGAGGCTTTGGATCGTGATTCACAGCAATAGGATCGCTGGCTTCTGTACAACCACCTGTTGTTACCTCAACAATATACCGCTTGCTGTTGCTTGGCAGTCCTGGCGCGTTGGTAAAGAACGGCGACGTTGTCGGCGATCCCTGCTCAACGGGAGTAGCCGGAGCAGAAACATCATATACCTTATAGTCAATCGGTGCAGTTGCCCCGCCAACAACAGTTACCTGAATATTGATCGGATCACACGTACCATTCTGAACACCGGTAACCGTAAAGACCCCACCGCTCAGAGGGATAGTTTGAGCGCTGCTGCAACCCGATATCTGTTCTGTAACCGTCATCCCGTATGCACCACTGGTAAGACTGTTGACCGTAAACGACCCCACGGCTTGGTTGCTTCCCGACGAAGGAACAGGTCCGGTTAACGCCCACGAGAACGTAGATCCTACCGGATCGCTGATAGTCGTCGTAATGCTACCATTCGGAACGGCGCATCCCGTCGCATCGACTTCCGCCAGCGTAAACACGGGCACCGCGTTAACCGTAATCCTGATCGAGTCACGACGTGAACACGTCGTTATCGGATCAGTTACCTCGACCTTGTATTCATCAACGGGAGCGGTAGGCGTAGCGGTAGTCACCGGCTGTGTGCGGCTTGTATTGGCAAGCGGCGCCCCATTCAATTCCCACGCATACGTAAAGCCGGGGTTCTGTGCGTCAAGTGCCGCAACAGTCGCGTTCTGACACACCGTCTGATCCGGACCAAGTTCAACAATAGGGCGGTTATCACCAACCACAATAGAACCGTCCGAAGTACAACCGTTGTTATCGGTAATCGTCACCGAATAATTGTTCTGACGATCAGCTACGATCGTACGCGTAGTAGCATTGTTATTCCACAGGAACGTAAGGTTGGCCAGGTTCGGATTCGAAGCCTCCGTAGCCTCAAGCGTCAGCGGTCCATGGCATATCACCGGGAACTGACCTGCGGGCAGGAAAGTAGGAGGGGCCGGAGGTGCGTTAATCACCACCGTCTGTGTAAGGGTCTGATTCAAACCGCAACGGTTCGTAATGATCAGCGTAACCGTATAACTACCGGCAGCTGCATAAAGGTGACTTACCGTTTGTTCAGTAGAGCCCTGACCATCGCCGAAATACCACTGGAACTTATCGATCGGGTCAGTACCCGATGCAGAGAAATTTGTAGAGTCGCCAAGACAGGTACCGTTCACCACCATGCCAGGACCCTGTTGAGGATCTGCCAGCGTTTGGATAAAGTTAGGTAACCCAAGCTTGCTGGTCGTACCGGCCGCCAGAGGCTGACCTGCCGGATTGAACGTCGACGGGCGAGTCACATCCTCCACCGCCTGAATCGTACCCAGCGTATTGCTGTTGTTCGTAGCCACATAAATATTGCCATCCGGACCGGTCTGTATAGCGCCGATCTCACCTGGAGGCGTTACCACCGGTATCTGCGCACGTTTCGTATACGTATTCGTAGCAGAATCGTACGCCAGCTCAAACAGCTTCGAATTACCGATCGTAGACGCGTAAAGCTTCGAGCCGCCCGAAGAGAACTCAATACCATACACCTGCCCACTTGGCTCAGCCAGATCGATTCTCCGGTAGTTCGTAACCGAACCGCTGGAGTCCGCAAAATCAAAAAGCTCGATCACGTTCGACATCCCCGGCGTAGACAAAGCCACCGCCAGCTTACCTTGTGTATTCAGCTTCATATAACCACGGCCTTGCTCCGCGTTTGCATAGCTGTGGTCCGAACCGATCGATGAAATCACAGGGTTGCTCAAGCCTTGTTGCGTCACGCGGTAAGCACGGAAAGAATTGTTACCATACTCATGCGCGATAACCCAGTTCTCATTGCCCGTCACACGTTCAGTACTCTTTGTGAACAGCACCGTGCTGGGAGGCGTAGCCGGGTTATTATCCGGATCGACAATACCGCCGGTACCGTTGTTTAGCTTCAGATCGAACAAGGTATAACGCATCTCGTACTGATTCAAAACCGAACCATATACAGGTGGCGTTGTGAAAATGTAATACAGCGTCTCGTCGCCCGGTACCGGAATAATAAGCGCAGCCTGGGTAGGGGCGTCGGCGCCACCGGCATTGCCACTGATATTCTCTGCCACAATCGCCTCCTGTCGGTTCCATACCGTATTGCCGTCCGTAAAGAAGATAACCTGTCCGTTGCGATCGGAAATAGTAGCCGTTCCCTCGGGCGCATTCATCACACCGTTGGCAATAGGCTTCACCGGATTATCCGGCAGCGGATTAAAATCAAGCCCCGCGCGGTCACCAAAGAACCAGATGTTCGCGCGTTGATCCTGCTGACCGTATTCCTTAATGTATACACCCGCAGACGTCGAGCAGGCGCCAACCGTAGCAACCAAATAATAATATCCTGAAGAATCGGGCGAAAGCGTAGCCGATGCGCCGCTGCCGCTGTTCATCGGTCCGGCAGGACCATACCATTGCCAGGTCGCAGAGCCACTGCCGCCAATCTGTGCCGTTACACTAAACGTGCCGCAGCGGGGAACAGTCTTATCCTTTGGAAAGGGAAGCTCGCAGCTACAAGCCGTAGTATCCTGTACGAGCGTAATCTGTGTATCGAACTGCGTGATATTCACAGGCTGTGTTACCGACTGCGACACACCGTTCAGATACGCCGTCAAACTAACCGTATACGCTTGTCCGGCGGTATAGGTATGTACCGGGCTCCAGTCGCTCGAACCGTTGCCATCACCGAAGTCCCACACCAAACTATCGGCCGTCGGCGTTACCGTAGGAAAGAACGACGATGGCGCATTGGCACACGTCCCATCTACAGTAAACGACAAATTGAAATTCGGATTCGCGGCCGGAGTAAACGCCGGGAACTGACGCGCGTCAAAATCGATATTACCCGCGAAAGCCTGTGCCGTATACGTCAGCGCCGTGGCGATCGTATCGGCATTCGTAATCTTACCAAGGCGGAAAACACCAGCCGTCACTTCATATAAATGATAGATAGCACTGTCAGGTGCCATCTGTATGCCATAACTTCCAAGGAATGAAGCGGGTTGAGGTACAACCGATAGGGGAGACATAACACCATTGCTAACGTCGAACTGGCGAACGTCTGTGCCGCCTGAAACATACAGGTACTGGCCGCTGTTGCTCCATTCCGTATCATAAATTCCCGTAGCGCTGCCGGAGCCCGTCACAGGCTTATTGAAGGTAATAGCACCCGTGGTCCGGTCGAAATTGATTATCTCTGCATTACGGCCAAGCTCGGAAGGCGACACCGCGATACGGTTCGTCGCCGCGTGAAAAGCAAAATTGGCCGCATTGTTAATACTGCCGATACCCGGATAGGCAACCGTAGTGCCCGGGCCACCAGTCGTAAAAGGTGTAACCGCGTAATCAGGGCTACCCTGAGTATGCGTAATAAGCCAGAAGTCCGTACCGTTGCTGTGCGGAACCGTAATCATCCCTTCCGAGCGAACCGTCAACCCGCCGATAAGTGTGGCAGGGGCAGACACATCGCCAAGCGCCGGAGAACCAGCAGGGGCGTTGCCGATAATCCCCATGTCCACCGTCGTATACGAAACATCACCGATGCCTGAACGGGTAATAATATAATATTGCGTCTGTGAACCAGGTACCTTCGCTACCGCTACCGGCTGGTTCTGAACAGGCGTGCCGCCAACACCGGTGCCCGAAGGCATCACAGCATGTGAAGCGTCGAAGACATTCACACCGTCTGTGTAAAAAAGAAGGTCGCCATTCACAGACGAGCTTACAACACCCGAACCGCCGACACCCGCCAGCGAACTGTGTGTGGTCAGACTCGCGGCATTGCCCGAACGGCTAAAGCGCAGGCCCTGTGTGCCCGTTCCGAAGTGCCACGTGTGGCCTGCGAAATTCTGTGCACTCGCTACACTACTCAAAGCGATGCCGCACACTAATAATACAAAGCTTGAAAAATTCTTCATGCGGGGATACATACGTTTTAACAGATCCACAATCCCAACAGTGGGGTGGTGGTAATAACATGGAATCCGTTTGGCTAAAGGGTGGTTCATGGGTTTAATCATTCTTCTTCTGGGGTACCCCAGTCGGGTGTCTGGGGGATACAAAATGCGATGCGCCTTAACAGTTCGTCGACCAGAACCGACACGGTAATCGGGTATTATCGGCGATTGCGCCCGGCATAGCTGTTGCAGCGACGACGGGCCAAAGGTAAAACGCTCAAGTTATGGCAAAGTATACAATTTGGCTTAAAATTACGTTATTGTTAGTGTCCGGCGCGCAACGGATACCGATCGAATTAGCATTCATCGGAGATAGGTTACCTTTTTCCCGTCCAACCCGTGCCGGATAACGGATAACTTTTCATTACTTTGCCTCGATTGCATACTTTTAAATAAACTACTTAATGTACAGGATACTCCTGCTTTTAGTATTAATGCTGCTTGTGGAAGGTGCGGTAACTGCTCAAGACCCCCAATTTTCACAGTTTTATGCAGCACCGTTGTATCTTAACCCGGCCCTCACCGGTGGAACAGGCCAGGCTCGCGCCGGTTTGAACTATCGAAACCAATGGCCGGCAATCGATGCAAACTTCACAACCCTCTCCGCCTACTTCGATTATTTCATCGAAGATTACAACAGCGGCGTAGGCATAATCATCAACCAGGACCGCGAAGGACTCGCCGGACTCCGCTCAACAAGCCTCGGACTCCAGTACTCCTACGAACTCCAGCTTACCAAAGACCTCGGCTTCAGACCCGGCGTCCAGGTCGGCATCTTTAACCGCGACATCAACTTCGGCAAACTTACCTTCGGCGACCAATTCGACCCCGCTACCGGCGAATTCCTCAACCGGGCAACGGCCGAAAACTTCAACACCTTCAACAGCAAAACCTTCGTCGACCTTTCACTTGGCGGTGTCCTCTTCACCCGCACAGCCTGGCTTGGCGTCTCCGCATGGCACTTAACCCAGCCAAACCAAAGCCTTATTGACGAAAACAGCCCGCTGCCCCTCAAATTATCGATACACGGCGGCTTCAAATTCAAAATGAAACCCGGCCACGTCGGCAATGGCGTCTACACACGCGTAGCCGAACGAAGCATATCACCGGCATTCCAGTACCGCCACCAGGGTAAATTCGACCAGATGGACCTCGGCATGTACTTCACATTCGAGCCACTCGTCCTCGGAACCTGGTACCGCGGCGTACCTTTCAAAAGCCTGGACGGCGTAGTAAACAACGAATCAATCGTACTCCTTCTTGGCTTCGTCAAGCTCGGAGCCAAAGACGCTATCAACATCGGCTACTCCTTCGACTACACAATCTCAAAACTCGGCCCCGGCTCCGGCGGCGCCCACGAATTTTCCCTCGTCTACACCTGGCCCATGCGCAACCCCCGCAAACCTCCAAAAGACAAACTCATCATCCCCTGTCCCGATTTTTAAGAAACCAAAAAGCCATCC
>Ga0065165_1001632_pt1 | contig 22838 bp, 19 predicted proteins | sample AraplaMF_Cvi_mMF_FD_63813 | JGI IMG/M metagenome (GOLD analysis project Ga0065165, IMG submission 63813) | Arabidopsis root microbial communities from the University of North Carolina, USA - plate scrape MF_Cvi_mMF (version 2) (version 3) | ecosystem: Host-associated > Plants > Roots >... | reverse complement strand
CGTCGCCTGCACCGCCTACTTCATCGGCTGCGCGAGCCCCGGCCCGAGCATCGTCGCGCTGATGGGCACCGCGATGAACGGCGGCCGCGCGCCGGCGTTCGCGCTGGCCGCCGGCATCACGCTGTCGTCATGGACGCTCGGGCTCACCGCCGCGCTCGGCCTGGCGTCGCTGCTGGCCGCGTGGTCCGGCGCGCTGACGGTGGTCAAGGTGATCGGCGGACTCTACCTGCTGTGGCTGGCCTTCAAGGCCGGCCGCTCCGCGCTGTCGCGGCACGACACCGTCGATGCCGGCGCGGCCGGCCGCAGCGGCAGCCTGCGGCAGGTGTTCCTGAAGGGCATCGCGATGCACGTCACGAACCCGAAGGCGATCTTCGTGTGGTTGTCGACGATCTCGATGGGCCTGCCCGTCCACGCGTCGCCGACCGATTCGCTGGTCGTGTTCGCCGCCTGCGGCCTGTTGGGCGTGCTGATCTTCAGCAGCTACGCGCTGCTGTTCTCGACCACTGTCGCACGCCGCCTCTACCGCTCGACCCGGCGCGCGTTCGACGGCACGATTGCGCTGTTCTTCGGCTTCGCCGGACTGCGGATGCTGCTGTCGCGCCAGCTGTGAGCGCTCATCGCATGCGCGCCCCGGTTGCACCATCGAACACGAACGCCGCGCCCGGATCGAACGCCACGCCGACGCGCCGCCCGATCGCCTGGTCGAAATCCTTCGCGCCCTTCACCGTCAGCTTGTGCTCGCCGATGTGCAGCGTGACCAGCGTGTGGTCGCCGATCAGCTCCACCGCGTAGATCTCGCCCTGCACCGCACCGCCCTGCGGTTCGCCCGGCCCCGCGATCCGGCAGTCCTCCGGCCGGATGCCGAGCACCGCATCCACCGCGCTCGCGGTCACCGGCGTCGGCACGCGAAAGCCCGCGCCCTCCAGCCAGCCGCCCGACAAGGCCCCGCGCAGGAAGTTCATCGGCGGCGACCCGATGAAGCCGGCGACGAACAGGTTGGCCGGGTCGTTGTAGATGCGCGCCGGCGTGTCGAGCTGCTGCAGCACGCCCTTGTCGAGCAGCGCGACGCGGTGCGCCAGCGTCATCGCCTCGACCTGGTCGTGCGTGACGTACAGCGTCGTGATGCCCAGCTGCTGCTGCAGGTGCTTCAGCTCGGCGCGCATGTGGCCGCGCAGCTTCGCGTCGAGGTTCGACAGCGGCTCGTCCATCAGGAACACCGACGGCCGTCGCACCATCGCGCGTGCCAGCGCGACGCGCTGCCGCTGCCCGCCGGACAGCTGCCGCGGGTAGCGGTCGAGCAGCCCGTCGAGCTGCACCTGCTTCGCCACCGCGAGCACCTGCTCCTGCTGCCGCGGCTTCGGCACGCCGCGCACGTCCAGCGGGTAGGCGACGTTCTCGGCCACCGTCTTGTGCGGGTACAGCGCATAGCTCTGGAACACCATCGCGATGTCGCGGTTCTTCGGCAGCACGTTCGTCACGTCGCGCTCGCCGATCAGGATGCGCCCGGCGCTGGCCGTCTCGAGCCCGGCGAACACCCGCAGCGCGGTGCTCTTGCCCGAGCCGGATTCGCCGAGCAGCACCAGGAACTCGCCGGGCGCCACCTGCAGGTTGAAATCGCGCAGCACCTCGACCGCGCCGAAGCGCTTGCCGAGGTGGTCGAAGGTGACCGGGTGCGGGGTCGTGCGCAGTGTCGTGGAAAGCGGGGTCGTCAAGGGTCAGCCTTTCACCGCGCCGGTCAGCAGGCCGCGGGCAATGAACTTCTGCAGGAACAAGGTCATCACGACCACCGGCACGATCATCAGCAGGATCAGCACGCTCATCGTCCACCACTGCGGCCCGCGCGTCGCGTTCTGCGCCGCCACCAGCAGCGGCATGGTCTGCGCGTTCGCGGTCGACAGGAACAGCGCGAGCAGGTACTCGTTCCAGCTCAGGATCAGCACGAGCAGCGTCGTCGCGACCAGCCCCGGCCGCGCCAGCGGCAGCATCAGGTCGAACAGGATGCGAAAGCGCGACGCGCCGTCCAGCGCCGCGCTCTCTTCCAGCTCGCGCGGGATGCCGTCGAAGAAGTCGACCATCAGCCAGACGACGATCGGCAGGTTGGCGGTCATGTAGGTCACGATCAGCGCGAACTGCGTGTCCAGCAGGTGCACCTGCTGGAACATCACGTAGATCGGGATCGCCGACACCACCGGCGGCAGGATGCGCTGCGAGATCATCCAGAACAGGATGTCGTCGTTGCCGAGGCGCGCGGTGATGCGCCGCTGCAGCGGCCGCAAGCCGAGCACGAACAGCATCGCGCCGAGCGGCAAGGCCCAGCCGAGCGACAGCCCGGCCGACAGCACCAGCGCGACCACCGCGGCGACGCTCGCGATGAACAGCAGCACCGCCGCGACGCTCGGCCGGTAGACGATGCGCGTCAGCGCGTACGCCGCCATCGAGCCGATCGCGACCGCCAGCAGCGTCGACAGGCTCGCGATCAGCATCGAGTTCAGGTACGGCCGCAGCGTGTCGCGCCCGGTCTCGACCAGGATGTACTTCCATGCATGCAGCGACGGCTGGAAATCGACGAAGGGCAGGAACACCGGCCCGTCGGCCACCTGCAGCGGCTCCTTGAACGAGGTGACGAGCACCCAGTACAGCGGGAAGAACACGACGAAGGTCCACGCCAGCAGCGCGCCGTAGACCAGCGCGCGCGGCAGCGGCGCGAGCTCGCCGAGGCGCTGCGATTCGAACAGCCGCTTCATGCCGCCGGCTCCCCGCGCGCCGGCCGCACGACGAAGTGGAAGAAGCTCACCGCCACCAGCGTCGAGACGAGCAGCAGCAGGTAGGCCACCGCCGCCGAGCCGCCGAGGTTCAGCGAGCGCCAGTCGATGAAGGCATGCAGCGTCATGCTCTCGGTCGCGATGCCGGGGCCGCCGTTGGTCAGCACGTTCGGCAGGTCGACGATCTTGAAGGCCTCGATCAGCCGGATCAGCACCACGGCCGCGGCGGTCGGCGCGATCGCCGGCCAGGTGATGTCGCGGAAGATGCGCCACGACGGCGCGCCGTCGAGCTGCGCCGCCTCGAGCTGGTCGCGCGGCTGGCCCTCGATGGCGGCCAGCAGCACGATGAAGATGAACGGCACCCACTGCCAGGTGTCGCCGATCAGCACGACCCAGCGCGCCGACCAGGCGTTCTGCGCCCAGGTCACCGCGCCCAGGCCGAGCAGGCGGGCGACCGGTGCGAACGGGCCGACGCCCATGTCGGCCAGCATCCGGAACATGTAGGCGATGCCGACCGGCGTGACCATCAGCGGCAGGAAGAACGACAGCCGGAACAGGTTGCGCCCGCGGATCGGCTGTGCGCACAGCAGCGCGAGGCCGAGCCCGAGCGCGAACTGCAGCGCAACGCCGCCGGCCACGTAGAACAGCGTCGTCAGCAGCGAGCCTTGCTGGCCGCCCGCGGTGCCGGCGGCGACCAGCGCGACCAGCAGCCACACGCTGCCGGCCAGTTGGCGGCCGACGAGGCCGGCGACGCGGGCCGGTGCGCCGAGCCTGCGGGCGATCAGCGCGGCGACCACGAAGCCGGCGAACGCGAACAGCAGCCATGCGAACCACGGCAGGTCGAGCGCATCGCGCGCCGACTGCGCCGCAGCCGCGAACGGGCCGAGCGGCGACAGCAGCGCGGCGACGATCACGCAGGCCAGCGTCAGCACCGCTGCCGCGCCCTGCGGCGCGCGCGGCGCGGCCTGCGCATAGGCCTGCCGGCGCCGCAGGCTGCGCAGCAGCGCCCACGCGAGCAGCGCATGCGCGGCAGCGAGCGCGAGCCAGGTCGCGACCGCCATCTCGCCCGCCGTGCCCAGCAGGTGGAACTGCTGCGAGCCGGCGATCAGCTTGCGGTAGTTCAGCGCGCCGACGAAGCTCAGCTCGTAGCCGCCGGCCTGCAGCGAGAAGCGGGTCAGCGACAGCCAGGCGGAGGCGAGCAGCGGGAAGATCGAGAACAGCAGCACGACGGTGACGGCCGGCGCGATGAACACGGTGCCGGCTTGCCGATCGAGCCAGTTGCCAAGCCACTCCCCAGGCGCCGGCCTGGCCGGGCCGGGGGGAGGCGCCCCTTGGGGGCCGAGCCCGGACACAGACAGTCCCGAGGACTGTTGGTGCCTGGCGAGGGGCTGGGCCTCCGGCTCAGCGCGGCCCGCAAGGCAGGAGCGAAGCGACTGGGGGGCCGTCACCTCGCGCCGATGCTCGCTTTGTACGCCGCCTGCTGCTTCGCCTTCCCGAGTTCGTCGTTCAACTCGTTCCACGTGTCCTCGATGTTCTTCATCGTGCCCTTCACGTCGAGCTCGCCGGCCAGGAAGCGCGCCATCGCGGTGTCCAGCGCCACCTGCTGGTAGCGCTGGTTGAACGGGATGCGCAGGTCCAGCACCATGTTCGGCGAGTTCAGCGAATCCTGGATCGCGCCCAGGTAGTCCTTCGCCGCCTTGTCCGACATGCCGGCCTTCTTCCACGGGCCCATGTCCTTGAACTGGCTCTGTCGGTATGGGTTGAAGCCGGTCGCGCCGACCGTCACGTCGGCGTTCGACTGCTCCGGCTGCGACATGTACGAGAACAGCGCATACGCCGCGTCCTTGGCCTGCGGCTTCGCCTTCGCGTTGATCGCGCCCGACCAGCCGCCGAAGGCCGCGAACGGGGCGCGGTTCACGCCGTTCACCGCGTGCGGGCAGCGCGTCGCGTCGCAGGCCACCAGCTTGCCGCTCGCGCGGTCCAGCACCCGGGTCGAGCCAGGCAGCATCAGCGCGCCGACCTTGTCGACCACCTTCGATGCCTTCGGGTCGACCGCCAGCGGGCCGATGTCGCCCCAGTCGACGGTCAGTGCGCAGCCGCCGCCGACGAACAGCGTGCGGGTGTCGCCGACGTCCATGTTGATCTCGTTCGGCGGGCCGTACTTGCCGGTTTCCTTGTAGATCTCCAGCGCCCGCGCGAAGGCGTCGTTGTTGACCAACGGCTTCATCGTCGCCGGGTCGAAGAACGCGCCCTCGCTGGTGCCCTTGGCCTGCAGGAAGGCGCCGGCCACCGAGGTGATCATCCAGAACGATTGCGCGCTGCGCTTCTTCGCGATGCACGAGCCGACGATCGGCTTGCCGTCGCCGAAGTCCTTGCCGTGCGCGGCCTTCGCGATGTCGAGGTACTCGTCCCAGGTCTGCGGCGGCTTCCTGCCGAGCTTGGCCAGCACGTCGGTCCGGTAGTAGGCGATGTGGAAATCGCCGTCGAGCGTCACGGTGTAGGTCTTGCCGCCGTACTTCTGCGAGAACTCGCGGAAGAACGGTGCGACGTCGTCCTCGCGCAGCTTGCTGTCGGCCTTCACGCGCGGGCTCAGGTCCTCGAGGAAGCCGACGTAGTCGGGCATCCACTGCGGCGCGAGGATCGCGGCGTCGATCGAGTTGGTGCCGGTCGACCAGTCGGTCAGCAGCTTCTGGTACAGGTCGGAGTACGGCACCGTGATCACGTTGACCTTGGCGCCGGTGGCGGCCTCGAACTCCTTGCCGCGGCGCTGCAGCGGCTCGGCGATCTGCGGGCCGGTGAAGGTCATCACGTTCAGCGTGACGCCGGCGTAGGCCTTGGTCTGCGCCTGCGCGCCGGACAGGCCGAGCGCGGCCGTGCAGGCCAGCGCGGCCCAGAGGGAAATCGACCTTTGGTTCATGTTGTCTCCATCGTTGTCGTTGTTCACACCTTCTCGGCCCGGCCTGCTCAGTCCAGCCGGTAGAAGCGCTCGGCATTGCCGGCCCACACCGCATGGCGATCGGCGTCATCCAGCGGCGCCAGCAACTCGTCGGTCGCCGCGACCCAGTCGCCATAGCCGCCGGCCAGCGTCAGCACCGGCCAGTCGCTGCCCCAGATCACGCGCTGCGGGCCGAACAGTTCGAGCACCGTTTCGGCATACGGGCGCAGCGTGGCGGCGCGCCAGCCCGTGCCGGCTTCGGTCGCCAGGCCGGACAGCTTGCAGTGCAGCGACGGCAGCTGGGCCAGCGCCTGCAGGCCGCGGCGCCAGGCGCTGAAGGCGCCGCGCGCGATGTCGGGCTTCGCGGCGTGGTCGATCACGATCGGCAGGGCCGGGTGGCGTTGCGCAAAGGCCAGCAGGTGCGGCAGGTGCGCGGGCTTCACCAGCGCGTCGAAGCGCAAGTCGTGGCGCACCAGCGCGCCCACCGCGGCATCGAGGGGCGCGGTGGCGATCCAGGCCGGGTCCGGCAGGTCCTGCAGCATCGGCCGCACGCCTTTCAGCCGCCGGTCCGCGGCGAGCGCATCGAGGGCTTGCACCGCATCGCCGTGCGCGAGGTCGACCCAGCCGACGACGCCGCGCACCAGGTCGTTCGTGGCCGCGAGCTCCAGCAGCCACTGCGTTTCGGCCCGCGTCGGCGCGGCCTGCACGAGCACCGTGCCGCGCACCTCGTGGGCGGCGAGCAGCGGCTGCAGGTCGGCGGGCGCGAAGTCGCGGTACAGCGGCGCCAGGTCGGGGCTCAGCCAGCCGTAGTCGCCGCGTGCCAGCGACCAGAAATGCTGGTGCGCATCGATGCGGTACGGCGTCGTCATCGGTCGGCTCCCGCCGGCACCGGGGCGTCGGCGGCGATCAGGCCGTGCTCGCGCAGCGCAGTCCACAGCGCGGCGGGGATCGGCTGCATCATCCAGCGCACGATGCCGTTCAACTCGTCCGCATTGCGCGGCCCCGGCACGCACGACACCACCGCCGGATGCCCGAGCGGAAACTGCAGCGCGGCGGCCGCCAGCGGCACCTCGAAGCCGTCGCACACCGCCTGCAGCCGCGCGACGCGCTCGACCACCTCGGCCGGTGCGGCCGCGTAGTTGAACTTCAGCGTGCTGCTGGGCCGGCGCAGGCCGGCCGCAAGGATGCCGGAATTGAACGGCCCGCCGACGATGATGCCGACGCCGCGCTCCACGCAGCGCGCGAGGAACGGATCGAGAGCCTGCTGCTCCAGCAGCGTGTAGCGGCCGGCCAGCAGCGTGCAGTCGAGGTCGACGTGCTCCATCGTGTCGCGCACGATCTCCCATTCGTTGACGCCGAGCCCGATCGCGCCGATCAGTCCTTCGCGACGCAACGCTTCCATCTCGCGCAAGCCCCCGCCGCTGGTCAGCTGCCGCCAGTGGAACTCGTGGCGGTCGCCGTGCGTCACGCGGCCGATGTCGTGCACCAGCCCGATGTCCAGGCGGTTGGTGCCGAGGCGTTGCAGGCTGTCCTCGACCGAGCGGCGGATCGCGCCGGCGCTGTAGTCGTAGTGCACCTCGAACGGCAGCGGGTTCTGCCACGCCGTTTCGCCGGCCGGCAGCTCGCGCGGTGCGGCATGCGGCGACAGCGGCTTCAGCAGCCGGCCGACCTTGCTGCTCAGCACCCACTGGTCGCGCGGGTGCTCGCGCAGCGCCTCGCCGAAGCGCCGCTCCGACAGCGTGTAGCCGTAGAACGGCGCAGTGTCGAAGAAGCGGATGCCGGCCGCCCATGCGGCGTCGAAAGCAGCGCGCGACGCGTCCTCGGAAATCAGGTCGTACATGTTGCCGAGCGGCGCGCCGCCCATGCCGAGCGTGGTCAGCGCGTGGCGGGTGCGCGGCAGCATGCGGGTCGGCAGCGGGGTCGTCGTGGTCATGGCGTGGCTCGCGTGGAGGACGGGAGCGGCATCGCGGGCGTCGCTTGCCGCACGGGCAGGCAGCTCGGGCCGATCGGCTCGAAGGCCTTGTAGGTGAGGATGAACTCGCGGTGGCCGAGCGCTTCGCTGGCGGTTTCGCGACCGTGGCCGACGTCCTGCACCAGCGCGACGATCTCGGCGCCGACCTCGTCGAGCGTCGCGTCGCCGCGCAGGATGCGGCCGGCATTGACGTCCATGTCGTCGGCCAGCCGGTCGTAGGTGTCCGGGTTCGCGCACACCTTGATCACCGGCGAGATCGCCGAGCCGACCACCGAGCCGCGGCCGGTGGTGAACAGCGTCAGGTGCGCGCCGCAGGCGATCAGCTCGACGATCTCGGCGTTGTCCGAGATGTTCGGGAAGCCGAAGCGCACCTCGCCGTCGGGCACCACGTCGAGCAGGTACAGGCCGCCGGTCGGCGGGATGTCGCCGGGCTTGATCAGGCCGCTGATCGGCGAATCGCCGCTCTTGGCGTAGGCGCCGAGCGATTTCTCCTCTTGCGTCGTCAGGCCGCCGTCGGCATTGCCGGGCGCGAAGCTGCCGTGGCCGAGCGTCTCGTAGTAGCGCGCCGCCTTCGCGACGCAGCGCACGATCTCGTCGCCGAGCTCGGGGGTCGCGGCGCGGCGCTGCATGTGGAACTCGCAGCCGACCAGCTCGCCGGTCTCCTCGAAGATGCAGGCGGCGCCCCGCGCGATCAGCGTGTCGAACGCACGGCCGACGGCCGGGTTCGCGGTGATGCCGCTGGTGCCGTCGCTGCCGCCGCAGACGGTCGCGACGACCAGCTCGTCCCAGCGCATCGGCACCCGCGGCTGCGCGTCGAGCTCGGCGAGCGCCCAGCGCACCCATTCGATGCCCTCGTTCAGCGTCTTGCGCGTACCGCCGCGCTCCTGGATCGTCAGCGTGTGCACCGGCCGGCCGCTGGCCGCGACATCGGCCTCCAGCCCGCGCTTGTCGAAGCTCTCGCAGCCGAGCGAGACCAGCAGCACCGCGCCGACGTTCGGGTGCGTCAGCAGCCGGCGCATCACCTTGTCGGCATAGGCGTTCGGGTAGCACCCTGGGAAGCCGACGAGGTGCACCGGCTCGCCGCGGAACGCGAGCGTGACCTCGTGCGCGACGAAGTGCGCGCATTCGACCAGGTAGGCCACCGCGACCACGTTGCGGATGCCCTTGCGGCCGTCGGCGCGCGGGAAGCCGGCCAGCGCGGGCATCGGCTGCGTCGCCTGCCCGGTCGTGCGCTCGGTCGTGCGCTCAGTCGTGTGAAGTGAGGACATATTTCGAGCCGTCCTGCAGCGTGTAGGTGGGCAGGTAGTCGCTGGCGAGGTTGTCGGTGTGGATGTGCTCGCCGCGCGCGATCGGCCGCTGCACGCTGCCGATCGCCGCGCCATGGCGCAGCACCTTGTCGCCGACCGCCAGCGCGCGCCGCGCCAGCTTGTGCGCCATCGCGACCGGCCGCGGCAGCGTCGCCGGCACGCCGTCGATCAGCAGCGTCTCGCCGGCCGGCAAGGCCCGGCAGGCGACCAGGCAGTTGTCGGCCGGGTTCAGCAGCAGCAGGCGCGGATCGGTGACGGGCGGGTCGGTGGCGGGGGTCATTCCGGCTTCCTTGGGTCGGCCCGAAAAGGTATAAAGGTCAGGCCAATAGACCATTGTTGCGATCGCCAGCGATCCGCGGCAACCGGGTTGACCCTGATGGGAAAATCGACCGATGAGCCACCAGCGACTGCCGCCGATCGAGACCAAGCGCCTGTACCAGCACATCGCCGGCGTGCTGCGCGAGTCGATGGACAGCGGCCGCTTCGGCATCGGCAGCTACCTGCCGCCGGAGCGCGAGCTGGCCGACCAGCTGGGCGTCAGCCGGGCCTCGGTGCGCGAAGCGCTGATCGCGCTGGAAGTGCAGGGGCGGGTGTCGGTGCGTGTCGGGGCGGGCGTGCAGGTGCTCGATGCGTCGGCGCCGAAGGCCGCGGCGGCCGGTGCCGCGGTGGCGACCCCGGCCGATGAACCGCCGGTCGGCCCGCTGGAGCTGCTGGAGGCGCGGCTGGTCGTCGAGACCGAGACCGCCGCGCTCGCCGCGCGCCATGCCACCGCGCAGGACGTGCAGGCGCTGCAGCGCAGCCTCGACCAGATGGTGCAGGACCACGCCCGCAACCCCCTGCTGCACGACGGCGACCGGGCCTTCCACCTCGGCATCGCGCGCGCCAGCGGCAACGCGGCGCTGCTGTTCATCGTGACGACGCTGTGGGACCAGCGCTACACGCCGATGCAGGAGCGGATGGAAACCCTGTTCACGACACCCGGCCTGCATGTGGCCGCGGTCGACGATCACCGGCGCGTGCTGGAAGCGATCGCGGCGCACGACCCGGCGGCCGCCCGGCAGGCGATGCGCCGGCACCTGGCGACGGTGCGCAAGACCTTCTCGCGGGCGATCGTCGCGGGTCGCTGAGCGCGCGGCCCGGGCGAATCAACTCCGCAGATTCAGGCCGACGGCATCGTCTCGGACCACGGCTGCGGCCGCGAGATGCTGAAGTCGGCCGGACGCCCGCTGTCCATCTGCGTGCGCGGGCGCTGGTCGCTCGGGATGTCGACCCGCAGCATCACGAAATCCTGCTCGCCTTCGACGACGGTCAGGTCCGGCGCATGGCGCACGCTCGGGTGCAGGTAGACCGGGTTGTGGTGCGCCTCGACCAGCGCGACCTCGCCTGTCAGATGCACCAGCTGCTGCGAGCGCGGTTCGCTGAACGACAGCGTCAGGCTCGGATCCAGTTCGATGTCGTGCGCGAGGCGGCTGTCGCGCGGCACCATCAGCCAGACGTGGGGCGGGCCATCCCCCGAGGTCATCGAGATCCGCACCCGGGCGGCGTGCGGGTTGCCGCTGTTCAGGCGCGTCGTGACCATGCAATGACGAGCGCGCTGCAGCGAAGGCCACACGGCCTGGAAATCCCAGTCGTTGCCGCGGCGGCCGAGGAAGGACAGGTTCGGAAGATTCATGGCGGCTTGTAGGTATGGGTCGAGCTGAAGGATGCAAGACCCAAGGGGCAATCGGTGTGCCCGGAGGATGACAGCCCCTCGCCCGGCGAGTACGCCGGTCGGTCCCCGGGGGGACGCGGGCCGGCTCGGGGCGGCCCGGTACTCGGCCCGCCTCTCTGCGGTCCAAGCTCAACTGGCGAGAAGCTCCCCGACGCGCGTGCGCAGCCCGTCCGGCGTCACGTCGCCGGCGGCCAGCGGCGGGCCGGCCACCATGCCGACGCGGCTGAACATGCCGCGCCGGAACGGCTTGACCATCGCGCCGCCCTGCTCCACCCGCGAGAAGAACGAGCCCCACAGGTTCTGCAGCGCGAGCGGGATCACCGGCACCGGGTGGGTTTCGAGCAGCTTCATCACGCCGCCCTTGAACTCGCCGAGCTGGCCGTCTTTCGTGATCGCGCCTTCGGGGAAGATGCACACCAGTTCGCCGTCGGCCAGCACCGCGCGTGCCCGTTCGAAGGCCTGTTCGTAGACCTGGGCGTTCTCGCGCTGCGGCGCGATCGGGATCGCCTTGGCCAGCTTGAACATCCAGCCCAGCACCGGCAGCTTGAAGATGCGGTGGTCCATGATGAAGGCGATCGGCCGCGGGCTGGCTGCCATCAGCAGTACCGCGTCGACGAAGCTGACGTGGTTGCACACCAGGATCGCCGGGCCCTTCAGCGGGATGTGCTCGTCGCCGCGCACCTTGAAGCGGTAGATGCAGCGCGTGGCGATCAGCGCGATGAAGCGCAGCAGGTACTCCGGTACCACCAGGAAGATGTAGAACGCGACGACCGCGTTCAGCACGCCGACGATCAGGAACACCTGCGGGATCGAGAGCCCCGCCTTCAGCAGCGCGCCGACCAGCACCGCGCTGACGATCATGAACAGCGCGTTCAGGATGTTGTTGGCCGCGATGATGCGGGCCCGGTGGCTGGGTTGCGAGCGCAGCTGGATCATCGCGTACATCGGCACGCTGTACAGCCCGGCGAACAGGCTCAGCAGCGCCAGGTCGGCCATCACCCGCCAATGGGCGCTGACCGCGACGAAGCCGGCGAGCGACAGCTGCGCCGACGGCGGCAGCCCGCGCGACGCGAAGAACAGGTCGATCGCGAAGATGCTCATGCCGATCGCGCCGAGCGGCACCAGGCCGATCTCGACATGCCGGCGCGACACCACCTCGCACAGCAGCGAGCCGGTGCCGATGCCGATCGAGAACACCACCAGCAGCAGCGACGCGACCTGCTCGTCGCCGTGCAGCACCTCCTTCGCGAAGGCCGGGAACAGCGACAGGAAGGCCGCGCCGAAGAACCACATCCACGAGATGCCGAGCAGCGAGCGGAACACCGCGACGTTCTGGTTCGCGAGCTTCAGGTTGCGCCAGGTCTCGGTGACCGGGTTCCAGTTGATCTTCAGCCCCGGGTCGGTCGACGGCGACGGCGGCACGTACTGCGCGGTCAGCCGGCCGAGCAGCGCGACCGCGACGCAGCCGATCGCGACGTAGTGGCGCCCGACCTCGGGGATGCCCACCAGCAGCCCGCCGGCCACCTGGCCGAGCAGGATCGCGACGAAGGTGCCCATCTCGACCATGCCGTTGCCGCCGGTCAGCTCGCGCTCGCCCAGGTGCTGCGGCAGGTAGGCGAACTTCACCGGGCCGAACAGCGTGGAATGCAGGCCCATCAGGAACACGCAAGCCAGCAGCACCGGCACGTTGGTGGCCCAGAAGCCCCACGCGGCCAGCAGCATGATCGCGATCTCGAGCGACTTGACGAGCTGGATCACGCGCGTCTTGTCGTACTTGTCGGTCAGCTGCCCGCTGGTGGCCGAGAACAGCAGGAACGGCAGGATGAACAGCGCGCCGATCACCAGCCCGGCGAGCTGTGGCGACAACCACGACACCTGCACCTTGTAGGTGACCAGCACGGTGAACGCGAACTTGAACAGGTTGTCGTTGCCGGCGCCGAGGAACTGCGTCCAGAAGAACGGCGCGAAGCGGCGCTGGCCGAGCAGCGCGAACTGGTTGGGGTGCGCGTGGGGGTCCACGGTGTCTCCTGGTGGTTGTCGGGTGGTCGTCTGGTGCGCCGCCGGGCAATCTACCGCACAACGGTGACCGCGCCGCCCAGTCCGCTGCGGCCCATCCAGCGAAAGACCGAGTCGACCGTGACGGTTTCGATGCGATCGGTGAATCGCTTCGCATTCGGGTGGTCGTCGAACGCGACATTGGCCGCCGTCATGCGCGCGCCGAGCCGCTGGAAGGCCGACAGGTGCAGCGTGTCCGGCACGTAGCCGTGCTCGCGCAGCCAGGCCTGGGCCTGCGGGCGGGTCGAGATCGACGGTTCCTGCGCTGCCGCGAGCGTCTCGATCGCCCATTGGTTCGACTGCTGATAGGCCTGCGCCCACGGGTAGGCCACCATGCTGTAGGCCGGCGTGTGCAGCTGGGCCAGCCGGCGGTTGTCGCGCAGCGCGGGCAGCAGCCGGGCCTGCACCTCGGGCATCGGCACGACCAGGCCGGCTTCGTAGTCGTACAGGTCGTCGAGGAAGAACTCGCCGAGGCCCTGGCGGTAGACCGCGGCCTTCGCGGTGCCGCACTGGTTCAGCTTGTGCGCGATGCGCCATGGCGCGCCGGGGGTGTCGCGGTACGCGATGCCGACGTGCGAGTAGCGCTGGCCGTACTCGCTCAGGTTCTGGCCGACGCGCGCCAGCAGCACCACTTGCGCGCCGCTCGCGTCCAGGCGTTGCGCGGTGTGCTCGGCCAGCGTCATCGCGCGTTCGACGCTGCGGCTGTCGGGCAGCCTGCGCTCGCACGAGCGGCCGGCCTGGGCGCCCGGCGCCGCGGCCAGCAGCGCGAGCGCGAGCACCGCCCGGGCGTTCACAGCGTGACCCGCTCGTTGTAGAGCAGTGCCTTGCCGATCTCGTTCGGGATGAAGGCGATGGCCTGGCCGGCCGCCGACAGCACCCAGCCGGTGCTGATCGCCGCGACCATCACCGTGGTGCCGGCGGCCACCGACATCGCGCCGGCCAACTGGCCGGACAGGCGCAGGCTGGCGCGGGCGCCGTCGGATGCGCGTTCGAGCACCCAGACCGCGCCGTCGGCCGAGGCCTCGACCGCGACGACGCTGAGGACCGCACCGGCCGACAGCAGCATCACCGGTGCGCTGACCGAGATCGCGATCGGCAGCAGCGACAGCGCGCTGGCGTCCGACGCGTTCGGCGGGTGGGCATGCACCGCCGGGGCAGCGGCGGCCAGCAGGCTGGCCGCGATCAGGGCATGCAGGGCCGGTTGTCGAAGAGGCTTCATGGTCGTCTCCGGTGGAGAGGAAAGGGCGCTCACTCGGCTTCGCGCATCGAGCGCATGCCGTCGCGGCGGGCTTCGGCCAGCGCCGCTTCGTGGGCATCGCGCAGCGTCTTGGCCAGCGTGAACACGCTCGAGATCAGGAACAGCCAGCACACGCCCAGGTAGGCCTTCCAGGTCGGGTTGATGTCCATGCGCCACAGGCCCCAGCCGGTCAGCGCCATCGCCAGCGCAAAGCCGCCCCACACGACGAAGCCCCACATCGGCGTGTCGTTCTTGCGCAGCTCGTTGTCGCGGATGTACTTGGCCAGCGCGAACGCGGTCGACAGGCAGAACACGTAGCCCATCACCATGAAGGCGCGCTGGATGTCTTCGCCGGGCAGGTAGGCGAGGCCGGTCGCGCACAGCGTCGCGGCGGTACCGAACGAGATCCAGACCTGGGCCTTCCAGGCCTTGGTGTCTTTGCGGATCAGGGTGGCTTGCATGGAACTCTCGATGGATGGTGGATGACGGAGCGGATGTTCATTCGTTCCGAACCGAAGTTCAATCCCTCCCAGGAGGGGTTGCGGCGGCATGGCTATCAGGTATCGTCTGGCGATACTTTTTGAAGGTCGAGATGAGCACCACCCAGGACCTGGTCCAGGCGCTGAAGGCCGAGCTGAAGCGCGCCGACATCACCTACGCCCGCTTGGCCGACGAGCTGGACATGTCGGAATCCAGCATCAAGCGCATCTTCGCGAAGGGCGACATGCCGCTGTCGCGCATCGACGACGTGCTGCGCGTGCTGAAGATGGACTTCGCCGAACTGGCGCGCCAGATCGCCGATGCGCAGCCGCTGCGCCGCGAGCTGACGCTCGAGCAGGAGAAGGCGGTGGTGGCGGACCGCCGGCTGCTGCTGCTGGCGATCTGTTGCATGAGCCAGTGGACCTACGAGCAGATGATCGGCACCTACACCTTCAGCGAGGCCGACTGCGTGCGCTACCTGCTGCAGCTCGACCGGCTCGGCATCATCGAGCTGCGGCCGATGAACCGCTACCGGCTGCAGGTGGCGAAGACCTTCCGCTGGCGGCCGAACGGGCCGGTGATGGCGTTCTTCCGCGAGCACGTGGCCGACGACTACTTCAACAGCGGCTTCGACGGCGAGGGCGAGCTGATGATGCTGGTGCACGGCCAGATCGGCACCAGCCTGGCCGCGAGCTTCGTCGAGCGGCTGCAGCGCGTCGGGCAGGATTTCGCGCAGCAGCACCTGGCCGACCAGAAGCTGCCGGCCGACCAGCGGCGGGCGTACACGCTGGTGGTCGGCATGCGGTCGTGGCTGTTCGCGGCGTTCCGCGATCTCAAGCGCGAGGCGTGAGGCCCACAGACCATGATCAGACGAATCCAGCGGACCTGTGTTCTTCTTGCCCTCGTCACAGGCTGCGCCCATGCCGCCGTGGTGGTGCGCCTCTCCGAGGTGTCGGACGATGTGAAGATTGTGCTGATCCCGGGGAATGAGGCTTGCACTGCCGGCCTTCCGGCCGATGTGTACGGCGATTCACCGGGCTTTCGCAAGGAATCGGATCGTGTCTTCCTCAGGCGACTCAATTCTGAAAAGGAATTGGGCAAGTACCTTGTCGCTGCACGGCAGGGAGGTGGGATCTACCTGCACCTTCCCTACTTCCATCCCGGCGATTCCTGCGGCGACGTGACCTTCGAAATCGAGGGCAAGCGGATCCTGTGGGACGGCAAGTCGTACAGCGGAAAGCTCCGGATCGATGGGCGCGACGTTTTCTACAAATCCGTCTTTTTCACCAATGAATCGGATCCCGACATGTCTGATGCGGCGTACTTCGACCGCGCCATCCCGGGCCTCGCAGTGCGTCGGTTGAAACACGCCTTCCCGGTGATCTCGGACTACTACAGGAAAGCTCTCGGCGTCGAGGCGGTTCAGTCCACGAGCGCGGTTGTGGCATTGACTCACAACCAGGGGAAATACTTCGGGTATGGCGGCGACGCGCTCAACCTCATTCGCATCACCTACGACAATCCGAACCCGCTGCCCGACGACATTGCCGACGTCTTCTCACGCACGTACGCGCATGAGTTGGCGCACAAGGCGCAACACCCATCGCTGTTCGAGAATCCGTATGGCAGATATTTGACGGAAGGAAGCGCGGAGTTCCTGAAGCTGTTCGTTCTTCGCGAGTCGGGCCTCATCGACGCCCACCAGGAGGACGGCCTCGTCAGGAATGCGTTGCAGGAGTGCGCGCAGCACAACTCCGAGACATCCTGGCTGCAGAAGCTCAGTGGCCACACGACTTTCTATCGTGAACCCTATGACTGCGGTCTCGTCTATTACATCGCGTCGTATCGATCCAGCGGCCTCGAAGCGAAAGCATTTGTCCAGCTCCTGCTGAAGGCCCTGTCGGCGGACATCGACTACAGCAGCGATCGGCGGCGGCTGTGCCTCTTGTACGAATCCGATTGCCAGAACGTGACGATCACGGATCTTGTCAGCGGCGGTCCGGGGTTCGAACGAGCGCGTGCCGGAATCGAATCGAAAAAGAAGGTCGGCGCCCGATGAAAAAAGGGGACCCTCGCGGGCCCCCTTCGCTGCAGTCGCAGTTGCGGCTGGCGCCGCTTCGCATCACCAGAACGTGTACTTGCCCGCCAGCGTGACCTTGCGGCCCATCTGGCTGTGGTAGCCCGCGTTGTACGCGAAGTACCGGGTGACCCGGTTCTCGTCGAGCGGTGCTTCGCGGTTCTCGATGTTGTCGACGTTCACGCTCAGCGTCAGGTTCTTGATGCCCTTGTAGGCCACGTACAGGTCGGCCGTCGACCAGGCCTTCACGCGGCACAGTTCCGGGTGTGCCCCGCCCGAATAGGGGCAACTCAGGTCGGCCGGCGAGAAGGCACGCAGGAAGCCGCCGGTGTAGTTGCCGGTCAGCGTGGTCGACCAGTCGCCGATGTCCCAGTCGATGCCGGCCTTGAAGCGTTCCTTCGGCTGGCTGTAGGTGCCGGCATAGTCGACTTCCGGTGCGTCCTTCACGTTGGCCACCAGGTAGCGCGGCATCTTGTTGTAGACGATGGTCAGGCCGACGCGCCCGGCCGAGCCGAGGTCCTGGCGCGCCTTCAGCTCGATGTCGTAGCCCCACACCCTGGTCGAGCCGAGGTTGGTGTACTGCAGGTTCAGCTGCTGGATCTCCTGCGTCACCGGATCGCGCTGCACGTAACCCGGGTAGGTCGATTCATTGGCCAGCAGGTAGTCCGGATCGATCGACGCGATCTCGTCGCGGCGCTTGATCTTGTACGCGTCGAACGACAACGAGACGTTGTCGCTCGGCTCGAACACGATGCCGGCCGTCAGGCTCTTCGACTTCTCGGGCTGCAAGTTCGGGTTGGAGCCCGAGATCGCGCGAATCGAGGCATCGCACTGCGGGTTGGTCGTGTCGCTCGGGTCCGGGCACAGCTTCGGATCGCGCAGCGAATAGAAGCCGGTCGACGGGCTTTGCGTGGTCTCGGTCAGCGACGGGGCGCGGAAGCCTTCGGCATAGGTGGCCCGCAGCGCGAGGTTCGACGCCACCTTCCACTTGATGCCGGCCTTCGGCACGGTGGCCGAACCGAAGTCGCTGTAGCGGTCGGTCCGCGTGGCAAGCGAGGCTTCGAGCGACTTCGTGATCGGCACCGACAGCTCGGCGAAGAACGCGCTGACGTTGCGGCTGCCGTCCGACGACGAGCCGCCCAGCACGCTGATGTCGCCGTTGGCGGTCAGCGGGTCCGGCGTGCTCTTGAACGACTCGCGGCGGAACTCGGCGCCGATCGCCAGGCCCAGCCCGCCGGCCGGCAGCTTCATCAGCTCGCGCGAGCCGCGCACGTCGATCGACGTGGTCTTGGTCTTGCCTTCGTCGTGCAGCGTCGGGTAGAGCGCGGCCATCAGCGCCGGGTTGTTCGCGCCCGGGTTGCCGAAGATGAAGTTCGGGTTCGCGACGCCGTTGGCATCGAGCACGTTGCCGCCGATCAGCACCGAATCGTTCAGCAGGCCGTTGGTCCACACGCGGGCATGCGTGCCGGAGTACATCAGCGCGCTTTCGGCGTCCCAGCCGGCAATGACGCCGCGTCCCCCGAACACCAGGCGAGACGTGTCGGCCGTCACCTCGGTGGTGTGCAGCACGTCCATGAAGCGGTAGCGCAACGCCACGTCGGCACCAGTGGTGTTCTGCGGGTGGTTGGCCGGCAGCGTGATGTAGGCGTTGGGCAGCGTGCCGGTCGACTGGTAGGTCGAGCTGCTGTACGAAGGCGACTCGCCGTTGTACTTGTTGCGCACGAACAGCGCATCGCCGAACAGCTCGAAACCGCCGCCGAGGTCCAGCGTTCCGGCGCCGAACAGCGCGTCCTGCTTGGTTTCGGGGATGACATCCTGGTGATCGGTGCCCTGGTAGATGCAGCGGCCGTTGGCGGCCGCCGTCGGGTCGTTCAGCGGCGTGCAGCCCGGCATCGGGGCAAGGAACGCGCCGCCGGTGGAGTAGAGGTTGCCCGGGTAGCCGTAGGTGGACCGCAGGTCGGTCAGCCCGAAGCGCCGGAAGTCGGCGGTCGAGGTCATCGGCCGCGCCGAGGCCTTCACCGCGTTCTGCTGCTCGTGCGAGTAGTTCAGGAAGAAGTTGTACTTGTCGTTGTCGAGGTCGCCCTTGCCCCAGGTGGTGCTGAACTTGCCCGAGGCGCCGTCGTGGTAGCCCGACTGCGAGCCCGAGCCCGACAGCGACAGGCCGTTGTAGTTCTTGCGCAGGATCACGTTGATGACGCCGGCGATCGCGTCGGAGCCGTAGATGGCCGACGCGCCGTCCAGCAGCACCTCCATGCGTTCGACGACGTCGAGCGGGATCGAATTGATGTCGAAGAACGACTGCTGGCCGCCCGATGCGAAGCCGTACGGTGCCATGCGGCGGCCGTTGATCAGCACCAGCGTGGCCTGCGCACCGAGGCCGCGCAGCGAGACGCCGCCAGCGCCGGGCGTGAAGCTCGCGACCGCATTCGAATTGAAGTTGCCCGCGTTGCTCGCGGGCAGGCGGCCCAGCAGCTCGGTGACAGACTGCGCACCGGAGCGGTCGATCTGCTCGCGCGTGATCACCTGCACCGGCGAGGCGGTCTCGGCATCGATGCGCTTGATGCGCGAGCCGGTGACCTCGACGCGCTGCAGCGTCTTCTGCGCGGTGCCCGGGGTCTCGGGGGCCGGGGTGTCGGACTGGGCCCAGACCGGCGCAGAGCCGGCGGCGCACAGCGCCATGACGGTGGCGCTGATGTACTTCAAGCGAAACATTCGCATCCCTCGATCAAGTGCCAGGATCTCTGGCGCCAAAACAAAGGCAGCGAAAGGATCCCTCCGCTGCCGCCATGTGCGCAGGGTCGGTCCATCGGCCGGCCCCTTGCCTCTGCCCTCATCGTGCGCAGAGCGGCCCCGGTTGTGAGCCCGGGGAAACCGCAGCTGTTCAGTCCGTCACAAACAGGTATGTGTTGATGACGTCCGTGTGACAGACGGTAAAGCAAGTGGTGGGCCACGACATGGTTCGAAGCGGCCGGAGCGCGGCCGCGCGTCGGATGCGGCGCCGACGGCGCGCGCGGCGGTCAGCCCGCGGCGGGCACCGGCGCGCTGCGCAGGGTGAGCGTGAACTCCGCCCAGGCGCCTTGCTGGCTGCGAGCGTCGATGCGCCCGCCCATGCTCTCGATCAGCTGGCGGCTGATCGCCAGGCCGATGCCGCTGCCGGGCTCGGCACCGGTGTCGCGGCCCAGCCGGTTGAACGGCTCGTACAGGCGCGCGAGCTGTTCGTCGCTGAGGCCCGGGCCGGTGTTCCAGACTGCCAGTTGCAGTGCGCCTGCCTCGGCGCGGTGCAGCGTCACCCGGACGGTTCCGCCGGGGGCACCGTATTTGATCGCGTTCGACAGCAGGTTCAGCACCGCCTGCTTCAGCCGCAGCGGATCGGCCAGCACCGGCGGCAGCTCGGGGTCGAACGCGCGCTCGAGCTGCATCCGGCGTTGTGCGATGTCGCCTGCCACCATCGCGAGCGCCTCGTCCGCCAGCGCCCGCAGGTCGACCGGCACGCTGTGCATGTCCATCGCGCCGACCTCGACCTTGCTCAGGTCCATCAGGTCGGTGATCAGGCGCAGCAGGTGCTGGCCGGCGCGCTCGATGTGGTCGACGCGCTCGAGCTGCTGGGGGTGCAGCGGCGTCGCGGTGTCGAGCCGCAGCAGCTGCGAGAAACCCAGCACCGCGTTCAGCGGCGTGCGCAGCTCGTGGCTCACGCGCGCGAGGAACTGCGACTTCATCGCGTTCGCCTGCTCGGCCGCGTGCTGCTGCTCGCGTGCCGCCTGGGCCGCCTTCACGTCGGTGATGTCGGCAAAGCTGCCGACCATGCGCAGGATGCGGCCGTCGGCATCGCGCTCGGCGACGTGGCCGCGGCTGAGCACCCAGACCCACCGGCCATCGGCATGGCGCAGCCGGTATTCGTCGGCATACGGCTGGCCCTGGTCGCGCAGGAACGCGCGGAAGCGCTCCCTCGCCCCGGGCAGGTCGTCCGGGTGGCACAGCGTCTCGAAGCTGTGGGTGGCGATCTCGCCGAAGCGCGCGTTGAACTCGGCCGGCGTCGTGCCGAGCAGGTCGGCCCAGCGCCCGCCGAGCGTCAGCACGTCGCTGCGCATGTCGCGCGCCCACAGGCCGATGCGGCCGCCGTCGATCGCGGCGTCGAGCCATTCGCGCGAGTGCTGCAGCTGCGCGATCATCTGCTCGCGCTCGGCGGCCAGCGCCTGTTGCGCCGTCACGTCGCTCACCAGGCACAGCCGTGCGCTGCGGTCGCCGAACTGCAGGCTGTGCGCGCTGACGCGCACGAGCAGTTCGCGGCCGTTCTTGCAACGGTGGCGCCACGGGCCGGACGATGTGACGCCGGCCGCATCGGGCGCGCGGGCTGCACGCACCTGCGCTTCCATCGCCGGAACATCTTCAGGCGGGCGCAGGTCGGCCAGCGTCATCTGCAGGAACTCCTCGCGCGACCAGCCGTACTGCGCGATCGCCGCGCCGTTCACGTCGAGGAAGCGCAGCGACAGCGCGTCGTAGATCCACATCGGCTGCGGATTGGCGTGGAACATCTGCTCGTAGCTGACGGCGATCTCGTGCAGCACGGTGTCTTCGGTGCTGGCGCGCGTGGCCAGCGAGCGCAGCAGCATGATCAGCAGGCAGCCCGACATCGCGACGAACAGCAGGCCCTGGATGGTGTGCACCAGCGTCAGCTGGCGCGGGTCGCTGGTCAGCGCGAGCGCCGCATGCTCGGAGAGCAGCACCCAGGCCGTGCCGACCACCAGGTAGGCGAGGACCAGCACGACGGGGCTGCGGTGGGGGCGCTCTTGCATCAGGGTCGCTCCGGTTCAGAGGCGCGAATCAGAGAACGCCGCGCTCGCGCAGCGCGGCCAGTTGCTCGGGGGTCACGCCGATCTCGCGCAGCACCGCGTCGCTGTCTTCGCCGAGCGACGGGGCGCGGCGGCGGATCGAGCCGGGCGTTGCGCTCAGCTTCGGCACGATACCCGGTGTCTCGAGCGACAGGCCGAGCGCGGTGGTGACGCGCTGCAGCATGCCGCGTGCCCGGTAGTGCGGGTCGTCGGCGATGTCGCGCGCGGTGTAGATGCGCCCGGCCGGCACGTGCGCGGCATGCAGCGCGTCGAGCACCTCGGCGACGCGGCGCGGCGCGGCCCAGTCGCCGATCGCCGCATCGATCTCGGCGACCCGCGCGACGCGCCCGGCGTTGCCGGCCAGCGCCGGATCGCGGCCGAGGTCGTCGCGGCCGATCGCGGCCATCAGCCGCTTGAAGATGCTGTCGCCGTTGCCGGCCACCAGCACCCAGCCGTCGCGGCAGGCGTAGGCGTTGCTCGGCGCGATGCCGGGCAACGCCGAGCCGGCGGGTTCTCGCACGGTGCCGAAGGCGCTGTACTCGGGCAGCAGGCTCTCCATGCAGTTGAAGACGGCTTCGTAGAGCGCGACGTCGATCACCTGTCCGCGCCCCTTCGGCGCGTCGGCCGACACGCTGGCATGCCGGTGCTGCAGCGCCATCAGGATGCCGATCACGCCGTGCAGCGACGCCAGCGTGTCGCCGATGCTGACCCCCACGCGCACCGGCACGCGGCCCGGCTCGGCGGTCAGGTGGCGCAGCCCGCCCATCGCTTCGGCGACGACGCCGAAGCCCGGCCGGTCCTTGTAGGGCCCGGTCTGGCCGTAGCCGCTGATGCGCAGCATCACGAGGCCCGGGTTGGCGGCCGACAGCGTCTCGTAGCCGAGGTCCCAGGCCTCCATCACGCCGGGCTTGAAGTTCTCGACCAGCACGTCGCTTTCGGCGGCGAGGCGGCGCACGATGTCGCGCGCCTCGGGCTGCTTCAGGTCGAGCGCGAGGCTGCGCTTGTTGCGCGACTGCACTTCCCACCAGACGCTGGTGCCTTCGTGCACCAGGCGCCACTGGCGCAGCGGGTCTCCGCTGCCGGGCGGCTCGACCTTGATCACGTCGGCGCCGAAGTCGGCCAGCGTCTTCGCGGCGAACGGACCGGCGATCAGCTGGCCGAGTTCGAGCACCTTCAGGCCGGCGAGCGGGCCGGGGTGGGCGGACGCGGGTGAGGGCGCTTGAGCGGACATGCCCGCGATGGTAGTGTCTGGCGCCGCCGAATCACCGGAGAAAGCCATGCGCTTGGTCGTTGCAGCCTCATGCGCGCTGCTGTGGACCACCGTGTTCGCAGCCGCCGTCGGCGATGCCGCCGCTGCCGAGTGCGCGATCGACAAGGAGATGGTGGTGGCCGCGCCGCTGGCGGCGGTATGGCAGAGCTGGACCACGAAGGCCGGCGTCGAGGGTCTCTTCTCGCCCGAGGCGGAAGTCGACG
>Ga0065165_1001631_pt1 | contig 22842 bp, 35 predicted proteins | sample AraplaMF_Cvi_mMF_FD_63813 | JGI IMG/M metagenome (GOLD analysis project Ga0065165, IMG submission 63813) | Arabidopsis root microbial communities from the University of North Carolina, USA - plate scrape MF_Cvi_mMF (version 2) (version 3) | ecosystem: Host-associated > Plants > Roots >... | reverse complement strand
CATGGCGCTGAAATACAAGCTCATTCTGGCCTCGGGCTCGCCCCGCCGCGTCGACCTGCTCAATCAGGCCGGCATCGAGCCCTCGCGCCTCATGCCGATGGATATCGACGAGGCGCCGAAAAAGTCGGAGCATCCGCGCTCTCTGGCCCGTCGCCTATCGGGCGAAAAGGCAGAGGCTGCACTTGCCGCCATCAAGGGCGACATCACCTGGAAGGGCAGCTATATCCTGTCCGCCGATACCGTGGTCGCCGTCGGCCGTCGCATCCTCGGCAAGGCAGAGTTTGCCGACGAAGCCTCAAGCTCGCTGCATCTGCTCTCCGGCCGCAACCACGTGGTCTATACGGGCATCTGCCTCATCACGCCCGATCGCAAGGTGCGCCAGAAGATCGTCGAGACCAAGGTGCGCTTCAAGCGCCTGTCGAGTTTCGAGATCGAAAACTACATTGCGTCAGGCCAATGGCGCGGTAAGGCGGGTGCCTACGGCATCCAGGGGCTCGCGGGCACCTTCGTGCAGAAAATGGTGGGTTCCTACACCAATGTCGTGGGACTGCCGCTTTATGAAACCATCCTGCTTCTGACCGGCGAGGGCTTCGATGTCCACAGCCGTTGGCCCGAGGGTTGATCTTCAGCTACAGCGCCGTGCGTCCTTTCGGACGCACAAGGGACGCTTTGGCGTTTTGAATCTACGCATCAGGCTTTCTGAAAATCGCAACGATTTTCGGACCCATGCCGTAGGAGGAAAATATGTCCGATGAAATGAAGACCGGAGGCAAGGTCGAGCCGCTGCGCAAGACGCGTCCCTGCCCGGAATGCGGGAAACCGTCGAACCGCGAGCACTATCCCTTCTGCTCCAACCGCTGCCGCGAGGTGGACCTGTCGCGCTGGCTGACGGGTTCCTACGCCATTCCCGTGGCCGACGACGAGACCAAGGCGGATTACCCCGACGAGGAAAACTAGGTTTTCCACCGCGAAGCCCTTATTTTTTCTCGCAAATTGCCAAAATCTGCCGGACCGTCAAAAAACTATCATTTGATGCTTGCCATGGGCGAACAAGATGCTATAACCCCGCTCGCTTCCGGGGCGAACCAAGGCCCTGACATTCCAAGCCGGAATGTTTTTCGAGAAGCGTGGTTAGCCCAGGTAGCTCAGTTGGTAGAGCAGCGGATTGAAAATCCGCGTGTCACTGGTTCGATTCCGGTCCTGGGCACCATTTCTAATGGCTTGGTTTTGCTCAAATTTTAGCTCCTTCTTTTGGCTGGAAAGATTTGCGGTCTAGACGCTGCTTTTGCGTTTTCTAGACGTCTTTTGTTTTCCGTCTGTTCACTTCAGCCTCAAACTCACTGACCGTCTGGGCCATCTTCTTTGAGGTGTCAGCGCGGCGGGAATAATGCTTTGCCATCGCCTCCGTTTTCTGCCCGAGCATTTCGGCGATCGTCGAGTAGTCCCTGCCCATTTCGCGCAGAATAGTTGCGACGGTATGCCTGAGGCCTTTAAGGGTTAGGCCGGGTTGAACCGTGCCTTCCTTTTCGAGCTTCTGACGAACCGGGCGCCATGACGCCCGGAACCCCGAGACGGTCCAGGGCTTGCCGTAGCTATTAGCGCACAGTGTGAGGGTTGTGGTGCGATGCTTCGGCTCGGCTGCCAATGCATCGATTACCGGGGCGGGCAGTGGCACCCAAACAGGCACGCCTGTCTTGCCGCGGCGCGTATCAAGGCGCCCCTCAGAAACCGCTGTGCGTGGCAATTGGAGCGCGTCTTGGGGGTCGAGGCCGCAGTACATCATGAGAGCCACTGGCAGCGCCATATGGGCCGGCAGGGCGGCCGTGACCGCTTCTCGTTCGTAGTCCATCCATGGGCGGTTTGCCTCGGTTGCGTCGGTCGCTTTGCGGACGCGCTTGACCTTGGAAACCGGATTCGCCGACATCAACTCTTGCTCGATGCCGTGCTCGAAAAGGATGCTGAGAACCGTAAGAACGTAATTCGCGAACTTGCGCTTTCGCTTTTCGAAAGTCTTGTCGCGGAGGCGAGCAATCCACCCCTGCGTCAGTTCAGCCAATGGCGACGGCGCCAGCGGGCGCAAATATTCCAAGACCTTCTCATAGTCGGACTTAGTTCGCGCCTTTAGAGATTTAAAGCCGGCTGACCCACGATATGAAATGATGAGCGCGCCGAGCGTACCGGGCTTCGCCTCCAGATCCTTGGTTTCTGCATTGATAGCTTCCAGCTCGGCGAAGAACTCTGAGGTGCCAAACTCGGATTTTAGGCGCTTGCCGCTCTTACGATGATAGGCATACCACTTGCCGCTCTTAGGCTCAAAGTACCGCTTTATACCCTTCACTCGGACGACCGTGCCAGTCATAGCGCATCGAGCAGCGCGTCGGCCGTCCTCAAAGGATTCCCTGCCTCTCGCAGCCCGTCGATCCAGCCGTCAAGCTCTCGCAGGTCGTAGCGCTCCATACGCACGCCGACACCCAGCGCGATGGGTCGCACTGGGCAGACAGAACCAAATGTCGGCAGGCTGAGGCCGCAGTAAGACGCGGCCTGTGACTTCGTCAGGAGTCTGGTTGGGAAATTATCGTTGGCAGCTACAAGCGGCGATCTTGTTCTCATGCGCAGTGCTTGAGATTGTCGTTCGAAGCGACGGGTCGTACTGCTTTGCGGACGCGCATTGCGCAGATGGCCTCCAGCAAGGCCAACGATGGAATAACCGGGCTCTCGGGACGGAATGTGATCTGGCATCCAAGATTGACAGGCATCGTATCTCCTCTGGTTTTGGGCATAGGTGATCGTTCGGTGCAGCGATGCGTCGCTATCTTCTCTGGGCAAGAACGGTGGCGGTCATCCTCGTCTCCTCTGTGGTGGCAGACAGAGCAATGACCGATTCATAGATCAAGCGTTAGGCAAAGAACCCTGCATTAATTGCGGTACTATTCGTCAGTGTCGTCGTAGGTGGAGATCGCATTCCGGATATGGCTTTCGCTGAAACCGTACTTAGCTCCGAGTTCGGAGAGCACCGTGTCGTAGCGCACTCCAGCTTCCCTCATCTGGTGGAAGTCTTCACCTATTTCGATCCAGAATGCCGGCAAGGCCTTTGGCCGACCAGCAGAGCGCTTGGCAGGCTTCAGGAGATCTGCGGCGATGCCTTGCACGACGCGATCCGCTTTGCCGGCCAGCAGCAGCTCAATAACCATCCGTCGCGCGTCTTCGGTGCGGCCTTGGCTCAGAGCTGAGCGGATGTCGATCGCCTGAAGGCTGAATGATGGCGGAAGTTTCGCCACTATGCTGCGACCAGCGCGTCGCCGGAGATAACCCTGTCTTGGCGGCCGTGCGAGTGTTCTCCGGCAACGCAGATATCGTACATCTCTCTACCAAGCCAAGTACGATGCCGGCGAAGTACGATCGCCGGCATTCCGCCGCCAATGTGGTCGACTGCCTGGCCGAGGCTGAATCTATAAGGCTCTACTAGGGTGACGGTGACGTGCGCGTTCATGTTTGCCCCTCATTGATCTTTTGCATCGGAATCGATACAGAATCACAATGCCAAGCGAGACGCCACCAGTCAAGCAGATTCGATACTTTGTATCGAATTTGGCAGGCACCACAAAAGAGGAGACAAGGGTGAAACCTCAGCAAAGTCGCATGGCGCGCGCCGGGCTCCAGTTAGGAATGCGGGAAGCGGCAAAAGCAGCAAAGATTTCCGTCAACACGATGATCCGTTTTGAGGGCGGAGAGGTGATAAAAGAACGGACTTTGGACGATATGCGCCGCGCCTACGAAGACGCAGGTGCCCGTTTCGTCGACGAGGGCGAATGGATCGGGGTACTCGTCAAGCGAGGTGCGGACTAGGATCAACTAACAAATTTGTTAAAGCCGCATCGCCCCGGCAACAACCTCGGCGCGACTTTCGGCCACAGCATGAATCCTGTGAATTCTCGCGTATTTAGCGATTAAAGCGAGCCATGGCGCGAACCTAGACGAGATTAGGCCAACTACGCCTAGTGAGTAGGAAAGTGAAAAATCTACTCCTTCGAGGAGGATCCGCTTTTTCCAAAGATAAACCCGAGGGCTCCCGTGATCAACGATAGCGCGCCATTGACCACTCTATCAAAGACCGCCGCCAATTTTTCGGATGACGCGTAAGCTGAAAAGCATGCGCCAAGAATAAGGATGACCAGCGCTGCGATGACAACTGTGTAAGCGATGTTGCCAGCTTTCTCGGGGCCGCCCCCTATGAAGCGGCCCACTTTACCAAGATGTTGATCTAATCTTTCATCCCGCCTGCCTGTGAACGGGTCTACGTCCTTTGGCAATGACTGCGAGCCATTGTGGGGTGCCGTCACCGGCGTGTTGGTAATACTTTCAAGAGAAACGGTCCCCGGCTGCGCATCAGACATTCTTAGTTGCTAGCTCCACGAAATGGCGCTGGATATCATCGTTGTAGATGTACTGCTGACCGCGTTCACGCGCTAATGACCAAGGTGTGCCCGGCTGATGTGTGAGATCAGAAAGTTGCTTCCCCGTCAGCCCCTTATACTTCGCCCATACGCGGTCAAATACCGCAAAGAACTGCTCGTCTGAATGGGGGACCATAAGAGCTTTGACCTCGCCAGTAGAAGGGTCGACGTCGGTCGCATACTCATTGATTGTGTTCCAACGGTAATGCTTGAACTTGTGGTAGAGGTTCGCAAGCACTGGACCGTTCGGCCACGCCTCAAAATTCTCTCCGACTGCAGGCACGCCCGCCGTGGCAAGCCGCCAGCCATGCATGCAGTAGACTAACTTCTGGATCTTCAGCGGATCGACATCAGATACTCGTTCCTCAGTTGCCTTCCAGATGAAAGTGTTAGCCACCCAACTCGGTTTATAAACAAAAGACTGCGGCTGCAGATGGGGTATAGTCATTCGCCACCTCCATCAGCCATGAAGAGAATATCGTCTGTAGAAATGCGGTGAGCAATCTGCTTCATCCCAGCATAAGCAAACATGGCGTTCTCCTTCGTCGAATCAAAACAGCGCAGCGACTCAGTGTCGCTACGCATTGATCCTTAACATAATCCTTGATTGGTTGATTTTCCACAACAGGATAGAGGGTTTAAAAAAGCGAGGGTTTCCGTGAGAGCCCGCGAGACGATACAATTGGCATTATTGTGCCCTGAAGCGGTGACTTTAGGCACTCAGGTAAAGACCGGCACCGCGCTGCGACGTTGACGGAATCAGGCGGGCCTCGCGACCCGCCCCTATTTCCCGTCCTATTGAACGCACGCGCGACCACTTGCGCCAGCAACGGCGTAATTGAATGCGCAGGTTGTACACGTCGGGGGACGCAATGATTTTCACCAATTTGGCCAGAATCGTTTCTTGGCTTGCGCTAAGCTAGTTTGCGAGGATCTGGTCGATGTAGCTCACGTTCTGTCGAACGTAACTCGCTCGAAGATGGGCACCGTCGACATAAAGCGGCTTCCCATCCTTCAGTGCGAAGCATTCGTCGTTCGGGCACAGATAATCGAACGGGTCGATGAACGCAGCGCCGACGGATGCCGCAATTTCACGCATTTTCGCCGGCGCACCTTTCGGCGTCGCTGTGTCCTGTCGCCGCACTTCTTCGACCAGCTTGGCCGTCGGTTCGCCAATAAGGTACGCAGTTCTCGCTCTCTTGACCAAATACAGGGGATTGAATGAGGGGGAAGTGGGCGGATTTGAGATTAGCACCACGGCCTTTCCCATCTCCCTGAGGTCCCGAAGATCACTTTCGAATTCCGCGTAGATGCCTGGCATTGCCGGGCCAGCGGCGGGGTCTCGCCAATCTCCACCAAAAACAACTTTCTTATATTGCGGCTCGCGCGCCAACTGCATTGCGGCCTTATAGTATTCCTCGCAACTCACGTGTTCCGGCGTGCTGAGAATTTTCATGTGCGGGATCGGCGTGCAATGGTCCCTCGAAGCGAAAACAGCTGTCATCGCTTGCGGGTGTTGGGTATACATCTGCCTTACGCGCGGGAAATACTGACCCATCAGGCTATCGCCGATGAAAAGCACGCTGTCTCCGCTTGCACCGGGCAGGATGTTGAGCTTTTCAATCTTACCACCCTTCATAACTGTAGGTTTATAATCCCAGTCTTTGCCGGCCACGTTGAAATCCTTAGTGGCGAGTGCGATCCCTCTTTCGGGAAAACCGCGCGCCGCGTAAGTAACCACCCCCGAGAGACCCACAACCACAGCTGCTGCAGAAAGCGTGGCGGCGCTGAGGCTGCGATTCCAGCTAAAGCGAAATCTCGGCTCCACGAGCCAAAAGGTCAGCATAGCAAGAACGACAGACACCGCGACCAATCCCACCTTCAATGACGTGCTCTGATCCTCGACGAGAATATTCGCGAAGGAAAGCAGTGGCCAATGCCAAAGATAGAGCGGATAACTTATAAGCCCGAGCGCGGCGATCGGGCGCCATGAGAGAACGTTTCGGTTCATCCACGCCGCGTTACCAGCAGCGACCATCATGGCGGTTCCGAGAACTGGTATTGTCGCCCACCAGCCCGGAAAGAGCTTTTCATCGGCCTTGAATATGGCGAACGTGAGTAGCCCAACACCAACGACGGACAGCGCGTTTGGCACTCGGTTGCTCCCGCTTGAAACTGGAATCCGCGCGAGAGAAGCACCCGCCAGAAGTTCCCAAAATCTCGTCATCGGAGAGTAGAAGTCTGCAGTCGGGTTCCACCTGATGAGCCAAAGGTTCAGTAGAAACGAAACAACAGCCAATCCCACAAGCGGCTTCCAAAAGGCCCGCCGCAAATGACACAGCCACAGGATCGCCGGCCAAGCGAGATAAAACTGCTCTTCCACACCGAGAGACCAAAGGTGAAGCAAGGGCTTAGTCGCCGCATCACGGTCAAAGTAGCCACTTTCCCACCAAAGGATGAGGTTAGAAGAAAACGTCATCGCGCCGATTGCGTGCTTGCCGAGATGGGTGAATTCGTCGGACAGCAGCACATAAAACCCGAAAGCCAGCACGCATGCAGTGACCAGCAAAAGCGCCGGGAAGATGCGGTTGACGCGCCGTTGATAGAATTCCAGAAAGGAGAACTTTCCTTCTTGGAGGTTCTTGTCGATGATGCTCGTGATCAGGAATCCTGAGATCACGAAAAAGACATCTACGCCCACAAATCCGCCCGGAAGCAGATCCGGAAAAGCATGATAGATCACGACAGAAGCGACTGCGACGGCGCGAAGCCCGTCGATATCAGCCCGATACTTTGGTGCAAACATGACCCCATCCCATTCAATACCTTGCTGGTAAAGATTGTGGATCGCGTTGTCTACACGCAACCCTGTGGAGCAAGTGTAGAGATGAGCCGCCCCATCAGATGATGATGGTACAATCCTGCCCTGATGCTGGCGTCGAAAGAGAGCCTTGACTCAGCACTCGATATTCTGAAGCGGCCAGGTCGGTGGGATTTGGGTTCGCCGCCAGCAAGACGGTTGAGACGCGCTGGAGGTGCGCCGAGCGTAGGCACCGCGCCTCGGCCAGCGGGACGCGGAAAATAGCGCTGGCCGAAAGCTTCAAGCTGGGCTCGCTTAGAGTCCGGCAGCTGCCGTGAAGAACGCGTCGATCTGCTCTTCGGTGAATCCCATGGCGGAAAAGCCTGTCGCCATCATAGGCTCCGTCCGGACGAAAGAGCCGCTGAACTCGTAGGCGATCTGAACTAGCTCGCCTTGCTGGGATATCCACGCATCGACCTGCGATTTGATGCCAGCAATGACCAGCTGCATCTTGAATTGTCGCGCCGAAACGTTTTTGACGGGCGGCGCAGGCGGGTTGAGGAACGCCAATACTTCTGCGTTGTCGTCCGCAAGCTCCTCTTCGGCAAAGCCTTTCTGCAGGTTTCGGTAAACGCCAGTGATGGTGCCGTTCTCTCGTTGTACGTACATCTTAGAATATCCCTCGTGTATCGACCCAGCCTTCTGTGAAAATGACGAGGCTAACCCCGGCGGCAGACGCGCTGAGACGGGACCTGATCTGGGCGCTTGCGTTCGTCTCCACTTCGAACGGCGACTTGCTTCGCTGGAGTGTTGATGATGATAGGGTCGTCATTGAGACTGTGCCGCCAACAGTGCTGGGATCGCTATCGGCCTGCGATAACGAAGTCAGAAGCGCGAAGAACCCGGCTCCAGAGCTGCTCGAGACAAGGATTTGTGCATCGCCGAAGGCGGTAACTACAATGCCTACCGGCACGGACAGGGTACGGGTGACAGCAGACGTGCCAGGATTTGCCGCGGATACATCCTGTACGCGTACAGAACGTGTGAACGTGTTGCCGTTCTGGATCACCAGTGCCAGCGCCCCGCTTTCTCGCAGGACCGCCGAATGGATGCGTCGCTTTTGCGTGTACCCGGTCGGGAGCGTAGGCGACAACGATGCAGACACACCGACGTCAACAGCGCCAGTGGTTGGGTTCCTGATGAGGAACACATGCCCGGTGCCATTCGGCATCGAGGCGCCATCCAGCCATCCGCCATTGCCGGATCCGGCAGCCCACGCGGCATCCGTGCGCTTGGTCATGGCCGAGGCCAACGTCATCAAAACCGGGATAGCGTCGTCGCTGGCAGCGGACCCCGCAGAGGTGATGAAGTCGTTTGTTACATCACCGCCAGTGTCGTTGGCGAACGACAACCCCGCGATGAAACCGCGCAACATCAAGCCTGCTGGGTTGATGATCGTCTGCGATCTAAAATCGACCGACCCGCCAAAAGCACCACCAGCCCACGTCACCACATTCGTCGACGTATTGACGCTCCAAAGCAGATTGTCGTCTGATCCATCATACATGTAGAAATTGACGGTTCCGGCTACGCTCGTATCCTGCCACACCGTTCCGGCAACGGCGTAAGACGGGCGGGCAGATCCCGAATGTCCGGTCAGCAGCGCATCAAGCGAATCGTCGATGCGCTGAGTGAGCAAGGTCGGCGTAGCCGGGCCGACTAACGGCACCGACCAGGTGGTTGCTTGGCTCATTGAGAACTTTCCTTCTTGGAGGGCGGCTGGTCGCTGAAGAAACGATCGCGGCCGAAATAATCGTCAGTGCCGAAGTAGTCGTCGTCGTCGACAGGGCGCGCGGGCACGCCTTCATCTTTGTGAGGCGCACAAAGGCGCGCAGCCGCGGTGGCGGCGTCGAAGTTGTCCATATATCTCTCGTTAGGCACGATATATTGTGCCAAGTTGACGCGAAGGCACAACATGTGCTTACATCGCAATTGCCTAATGTTGATTCGAAGGAGGAATCGATGGCGAAGAATGAGACTACATCGAAGAAGGCGGGTACCGCCGCATCGAAGGTTCTCAAATCCGGTAGCACCGGCAAAGCGTCTAAGACTGCAGCAGGATCGGCTTTGACACAGCGACCGGATAAGAAGAAGTAACGATGCCGCTTCTTCGATCATCCGCCATTAGCAGAGCGGAATACAACTCGGGCAGCCGCACGTTGACTATTTGGTTTGTCGAAAGCGGCGGGCCATATGACTTCTATGGCGTGCCTGAGTCAGTCTATAATGGGCTTCTTCGCGCCCCATCGGCGGGAACGTATTACAACGCGTTTATTCGCGACCACTTCCGCTCAAATCGTTGATTTATAACGATCTGGTTCGCAGACCCCCATATTTCAATTGGAAAAATGCGTGCGTTTGGCCCCCGCCGGTCCCATGAGGGCACGACCTCTAAGGATCGACCCACCCCTCCCGGTCATACCGTGATGCCTCGCGCCTTCATCGCGGCTTCTGCACGGCTGATGCCTGTCGACCGGCCGGCAATGGATGCGCTCGTGGACTTGCCGTAAGCTCCCCACAAAACGATGCTGATCTCACCGAGGAACGCTCTGGTGATGAGCCGCTTTGGCAACTTGCCGCTATCGTCCCACTCTTCCTCTATCGATGAGAAACCGACCGACACCTCATTGACCAGGCCGGAGCCGACGCTTGCCAAGGCTTCCTGGCCGAGCGGCGACTTGTCATCCGGCTTGAACGAATACCAAAGGCCGATGTTGTCGGACCGGATTGTCAGGCTTTTGTTCGACACGCGAGCCAGTGGTCGGCTTGAATCGTGCGCCCAAAGGACGGCGACATCCGGATTATCGATCAGGCTCCGATCGAATGCGCCTCTTGCGAAGCGCTCTTCGAAAAGGCCAGCGATGATCGCGGGCTGGCCCCATTGAATGGCATAACCGGTGATGTCAGCCACGCAGACGATCCTTTAGCTGCCTCTCGCGCTTCCCGATAGCGAGGCGCCTGGCGATGTCAGATGCAGACTCGGAACGCTCGACGTGTCGCTGCTCACCGGGCAGCTTGATCGATCGAAGGCCTTTGCGACCGCCGTTAGCAGGGCGCAGTTCGTATTCGCGGCGTTCAGTTGACATGGCCGGCCTCCAGCGCTTCGATCTTGAACCGATGGATATGACCGTCGTTCTTGTCGCCGAGAAAATGCGGGCGCAGGGCAGGCAGATACGAGAGCTGCACGCCTTCGCTCTCCAGATCATCCAGCAAAGCTTCAGCATGAAGACGAGCAGCGTGGACGGTGTCGAGGGCAGAAATGAGAGCTGCGACCCTCCGGGCGTATTCTGTCTTGACGATGCCGCATGCGGCCCTACTAGCCGGGCCAATTCGATCGCGGAGTCGTTTCTGAACCTCGACGATGGCTGCATCAACGGCTTCTGCGTGGCGTCGCAGAGCTCTTAGCTTTTCGGGCCGTTCGCTTAGCGCCTGATCAATCGTCTCTCCAAGCAGAGCAGCGACATCAACATGAATGCGGGGAGCGGGCCGAGCCCCGATGTCTGCGATCAGGTCGGCGATCCCAGCAGCCGTCTTCTGTGCGTCGGCTGAAAGCTCCGTGAGCTTCGCCTCGAGCGCTGCATATTCCCTGTCGGCTTCAGCGAGAGATGGAACTTGAAAATCAACCGTCTTCTTCATTGGGAGACGCTCTTAAGTGCGTCGATCTGACCGCGGATGGTGATCACTTCCCGGCGCCAACGGGCCTTGCTCGGCAAACCGATAGTCGCCGCGGGAAGCGCATCTTCTTCCGACCTCTTGTCGGCTTTGATCAGTGCTAGAAGTCCTTCCTCCTGCGCGATCAACGCCTCTAGCCTGTCAAATTTTTCCATTATTTTATCGGTCTTAGCCGTCATAGTTTCTCCTTTGTGTCCATGTTAGAGAGCGCGGACGAATGTCGTAAAAGTCGCTCCGGCAATCCGTACGGCCCATCGAGAAGCGGTGCTCGGCTGGCTATTCGCGATGCTGCCGGGTTCCTGGAAGCGCTGCACCTTGCCGTCTGCCCAGATGAGAGCGACTTCGGGCCAACCAAGAACAAATTCGATCGTAAGACCCTCCAGCAGATCGCCTTCAGCTGCCATGCCAGCCAGAACGGCCAGTTGGATCTCCGCGGTACGAGGGATACTGAGCGGAGCACCATTGACGTTGGCTCCGCCTGGGGTCGTTGCGAGAAGTGCCGCGGCGCGGTCCGCTACAGTACGGAGCGTCGCGCCGCTCGCGACAGCAACAAGAAGGCAAATTGCATCGGCACGGCCGAATTCTGGTGCTTGGCCAGGTCCGCCTTTCGGCAGCATGCCTGCATCGCGGAGCCGGTGCGCAACACGGAGCGCACGCTCCGCGGACACGCCGATGCAGCCCCCTACAAGATCTGCGAGTTGCTTGGGTGTCATGCGGCAATCCACTGGAGCTTGTCGCCCGGCTGGGTGTAAACGTCGTAGTCCGATCCGGCACGGACGAGAAAACGAGTGCCGGTGGTAGCGTCGGGCGTTTTACCGATGGACACCCACGAGTCGGCGGCCGCATTTATGCGAAAGACTGGGTCGCCGGCGACATCGGATGATGCCGGCGCAGCATTGGTAGAGGTGACGCCGCTTGCCGGCGCCTCGCTCCAGACGAGCTTGCCGAGTAGAGCTTTCGACGTGTAGCGCTGTGACATAGAACCTGCAAATCCGCAGGCTACATGAAGGCCGGTGAGAGCCATGACTTGTCCTTTGTTTAATGTTGCCAATGACGTGGCATAAAAAAAGCCGACCCGAAGGCCGGCAGTTAATGGGCAGGCGAGCAGCGGCTTTCGCCGCGCTCGAGAGCCCGATCGCCATCGTCGTGCCCGCGACGGCAATTACCGAACTGCCAGTTCATCCGATGGTCAGCTCTGTTGCTATTAGCGAAACGACGTCACTCGATTTGCAACATCGAAGCAAAATTACTTTCCGCGACTTGCGCCTTGGCCCATTCCATCGCCTTTGCCAGCATGGCGGCGCCTTTCCGGTCCTGATACCGCCCACGCGCACCGAACGCCTCGCCGATTCCGGCAAGGTTCTCTCGCGACATCAGCAACTCAATGACGTAATCGATATCAGGCGGCGGATCGTCAAAGGTCGGATCCTCGGCCCTCAAGGGTGAGCCTTTCGATTTGCCTGGTCGTGGCGTTCCCAGCCCTGATTCCGCTCCGATGAAATCAATGCCCAGGGATGCTATGCCATCTGAACACGAACCGTATGAAACGAAGTCATCGGAAAGCTCGTCGACGTCGTTTTGGGGCAGGATGTCGAGCCGGGTGTAGCCACAAGGTTCCACCGGCTGCGGTTCGCCATCACCAAGCCGCGGCAGAACGGGCGGCAGGTCAAGGTGACTACCGAGACTTGCCTTCGTCTTCTTCTTGCCACGTGCTGTGCCGTTTCGGCGAATGTCGAGTCCACCTTGAGGCGGCTCATTGTCGTTGGCTATCACCACCGAGTCTGGAAGTCGCTGCCGAGCTATTAGCCATAGACATGCCGCGCCGTATTGGTCCTGTTTCGCAGCCCAATTGAATGCTGGCCGGCCGCCACGATGCACCGGCGCTCTACCTTTCGGAGGCGTGTTGTCATTTGCGGCAAGGTACTTGTTCGCGAGACGCTCGGCATCGTTACGTGCCGTCAGTGTGCGCAGGTTGGTCGGCAAAGCAATGCCGTGTTCCCCGTCGCCCGAAACGGACGCGGCTCTATGCGGGTTTGGCAAAAGGTTAGCTCCAGGTCAGGAGGCTTGTTCCGGCCGGTAGCGCCGGCTCTTAATTGCTGCTGGCCGTCGATGGCCGATGTATCAACCGTGATGTAAACAAACCCAGTTGGTCAAGTCGGCCGATGCAATAACGCTGTGACTGATTTACAAAATTGTCAACGGCGTGATTTCGGCCGCTTGTAAAAATTGATCAACGCAAGCAAAATACATCCATAGGTTCTTCGAGTTTTTTGCGGAGTACTTCGATGTTGAAGAATGCTTCGATCGTTGGATTTATTGGCATCATTCTAGGTGTAGGCCTAGTCTGGTGGGTTCGACCTGATACTTCTGGGGGAACAGCTCTACTTTTGGTGGGGTCTATGATCACCACGGCCGCGATTGCTCAAATCGTTCGAGTGATACTTGGTCTGTTCTCTCAAAAAACGGGGAGTAGGCAACCATGAGGTCATTGCTTGGTGCGCTTCTATTCTGTTTCTGGTGCTCGCCTGCGAGTGCCTGCAGCGGCTGGTTCGATCCTCTGTGTGAACTTGGAAGGTCCCTCGATAAAGGTGCCCATGATGCGGGACACGCGATCGAGAAGGGCGCACAAGACACAGGTAAAGCGGTCGAAAAAGCTGCAGGAGAGGGTATTCTTCGCCCCGTTCGACAGTTTCTGCGGGCAGATCAGATTCCACCTGAGGGCGTGGGGGCTTATGGGATAGTCGCCCTTAAGTCGCGGCCGACATCAGCAAACAAGACAAAGTTGATGATGGTATGCGAGTCTTACGTTGCTCATTTTGATCGCGACGAGCTTATTCCGGATACAGTACCCCTAAGTGATAGAATGACCACAGTGTGGCCGGTTGATAATCCGGAACACGAGAAGGCGAAGTCCGACGACTGCAGTTTTGTGTTGGAGCATTACGTACTGGATGCAGCCAATGTGGCTATGGCTGATGCAGAAAAGCAGAAAGCTAGCTTCCCAGGCGAGGGGCCTTTTTTAATTGGCTGGTCACCAGCAGCATCACGCGGCCAAACAGATAAATTGGTGCTCGTTGTCGATATGAGCAGGTCGAACAATCAGGCGATGATCGATCATGATTTCGATTTCTGGAAAGAAAAAATCGTTCATGACCCAAGCCTCTGGAGAGACGGGTTTTCCCTTGAGGCCATCCGAGCGTCAGTCAAGGATTTCGCAGACAAGTATGGTAGCGAAATAGTTGAGCACATCAAAATGGCCGGCCTTTAGCGACTCACGCGCGCTTGCGCGTACGCGCGAGGAATTCCTGTATTTGGGCTAACGCTGCAGGGCGGGACCGCTCCGATAGGAAGCGGTCTGAAAAGCATGCCTACCCCTCCAGGGCGCGCCTGCAGTTCCCCGTTTAGTTGCTGTCGCCGCAGATCACTCGCTATACACTCGCTGGGGCCATATGAGAGAATACACCAAACGATTCTCTCATGGTTGGGGTCATGAACGATCAAGTACCGCCGAAAACATTTATGAAAGACCGGGCAGAAGCTGCCGAGATTGTTTTCAAGGATTTGAAGGAAATGCAGCGAGCGACCTTTGATGTCGCTGCGCAGTGGGGGCGGTGGCTTTTGGCTAGCCTTCTTCTCGTCCATGGAGGTGCGCTCTTTGGTCTTTTCACATTCCTTAGCAGTCTGGCTGGCAAGCCGGAGGCCCTTGCCCAATATCAATGGACCGTATGGTGGTTTGTCGCTGGGATCATCCTTACGCTCGCCTCAGGACTGGCTGCTTGGATCAACTGGAACATGCACAGCGATAATTACGACGGATGGGCAAACAAGCCGATGCTCTGGGATCCAACGCAATGGGTTGGGCCGACGCGCCATGATCGAGGCTTGGATATAACCAATTGGGCCGCAATGACATTTGGCGTGGCAGCCGCGCTATGCATCATTGGTGGAGCGTATTCGATCCTAAACGGTAAATGGGTTCCCTCTATCGTCATTAGCGCCCTCGCGTGAGCTGGATTGATGCAGGGTCTGGACGACATGACGCAGCGGGGAGCCGCCCTCAAGGCGATAGTAGCCTATTCCGCGCCGCTGGAGTTCAATATGCAGGCCGCTGGTTGGATCAGCGTTGTTTTGCAATGGTTGACAGAAACATTTCCAGATTCTGGTTTTGCTGCAGAATGGGCAGCTCTTCTATCCATCGACCTTGGCTTACCGTTACAGACTCCGAGCCAACTTCAACGAATAGCCGCGACAAATGCGATCGACAATCGCCTGCGGTGGCTAGCCGGCTTGCCCAACAGGGCATCGTTACGTGCAATGACGATGCCCCAACAGGTGAACAAACAGAGCCTGGACGCTGGACGGAGAGAGGTGAAGCTTTCGACCATATCGAGGGCCGTAGTCGATCCCGCCAGGATCGAAGCCCTTGGTCAGTTATCGTCCCCAAATTTCGACCTGTCAAAGCTCATCCGCCTTTGCGAAGAACTCAATCTCGCCTTTGCGACGGAAAGCTATCTAGCGATGGCGATGCTAACGAGAGCGATCGTCGATCACGTACCGCCAATTTTTGGAAAGCAGTCGTTCGCTGAGGTCGCCAACAACTATGGCGGCGCGACGATAAAGCGAGAGTTCAAAAATCTGGATACGACCTCGCGCAATATAGCAGACCTTCATCTTCATTCTCCTGTTCGTCGAAAGGAAGTCCTACCGACGATTACGCAGGTAGATGCTTCCAATTCGCTTGACGTTTTGCTTGCCGAGATCATCGTGATCTTGACGCCGAAACCGTGATTGGCGCGCAAGGAGCTACAAATGATCGATCGTTACACAAAAATCGTGCTAACCGTAATTGCGGTGGGCTTGCTGCTCAACGTGGTCAAGGATGAGATTCGACCCGCAATGGCCCAACAGCCGCCATGCGGATCACCGGCGCTTCCATGCCACATTAGCCTTGGCGATCAGACCGTGTCGGTGACTGTCAAAGACATTGTGAACGTTTTCAAGATGACAACGCCCTGAGTGGGTCGGTCAGTTCTGCGGTTGGGGAATCGTTTTGTTTAGATCTATCGTTTCCAGTTTCGCCAGGTCAATTGGGTTCCTTTTCAAGCTGGTCGCGAAGCTTGCGGTCATGGCTCTAATCGCGCTAGGCGCACTGTTGCTGGGTATCCTTCGGAGAATTGTAGAGGATACTTTAATGACCGAGGCCGGCAAGAAGCGTCAACGTCAGAGGGAGCGAGACGAGCTTCGCCGTCTCAAGCTCCAAAAGGCCCGTCGGGATGTCTATGATGATGGCCTGTGAGCCGGCAAGCTTACACAACCATTCTCCATGGAGGTATCGCCGATGGATGCCTGCTCTTCTTTTCAGGCAGCGGTTCATAGGTGATCTCGACATTTTCATCAGAACGAAAAAGCGGCTCGAAGCTGTGGTTGTCGTCTTCGTCCACCACCAGCAAAAGAGGGCGCCCGATAGCCTCGGCCTCGTCGCCGGGACGGAGGACTTTAAGGCCTACAGCCTTGAACAGCTCTATAGCGCCCGCAGCATCGTAGCTCTCCATCATTGCCTGCTGTTCATTCGGCTGCGCATCTTGGAATGCAAATGCCACAGAGTAGCCTTGACGGGTTGCCTCTATTCCGTCGATGACGACATGGCGATAAACGTTGCGCGTCTCCGGAGTTTGTTCCGCTTGCCGCAAAGGCGCATTAGCTTTGGCTTTCGCAATGGCCGCGCCCTTGGCGTCTAAATGGATCAACGGCAAGTCCTCCCGCCAACGTCCGTCCCGCAGCCAGTTGGCGGGCTCCGGAATCCATTTTCTGTCTACGCCGTGCCGCTGGTAGTGAGCGGCCCAATCACCTGCAGCCGAGATGATGATGTCGACGTCGTGCGTAATCTTGGCCCACTCGGCGCGGGCCCTCTTTAGACCGTGCTTCCTCGGCCATATGCTCCAGAACTCATCGAATCCATCTCCCGATGACGGAACCGCCGCGGTGGCCTTTAGGCCACCCGTGGGCGGCGGCGAAGCCGCGTCATCGAACCCATTACCCACTACATGTAAGCTCGCCTGTAGGCGGCTTTCAGTAGGTGGGGACTCCGTGAAGGCGTCTTCACCTCTAAGGGGGTCTAGTAGTGAACCGGGCTTCACTACTGTGGTGAAGGCGTCTTCACCTCTAGCGTTTTTTTCCTTAGTGGTGCAGCGGTCTTCACCTCTAGAGAATTGAAGGCCATATTTTGTACCCGCCGTACCCGAACCGAGCTCGATCACGAACACGTATCCAGCATCAATCAGGCGGCGGGTGGAATCGATAGTGGCGCGGCGGGAAAGGCCGGACATCGCGCCGAGCAAGGCATGGCCTGCCTTCGCGGGGGCGTCCTTGTCGTACTTGCTGCCGTAGCGGTCACAGATCGCGATCAGCACTGAGATGTCGCCCATACTTAGATTGGCTTTGTCTTTTGCGGCTGCGCGAACGAGCTTCCATTTTTCGAGAAAACGGCTGTCTTCCTTCACGCCGCCACCTCATAGGCTTCCAGAGCAAGAGCGGTCATGCGCTCGGTCATCTGCTGCGAGAATGTCGCGACACGGCGAGAGCCTGAGGCCTGGGGGGCGTAGATGAGGTGTTTGCCGTCTGCCTTCTTCATGAGGCGAAGGCCGTATATCCGGATATGCTCGTTGAGCTCGAAATCGACGGACGCGATGCATTCGCCGCCACGAGGATTTCTCACCTTGTGGCAATACAAGACTTTCATGATCTCTCCATATGTGGGCGCAAAGGCGCGTCCCGCCGACGGTTGCCGGCAGGCGTAAGTGATTGAGCTGTTTGACTATCTTTCCTGCAATAAAGGGGTCGAAGGTTCGATACCTTGGAGCCGCGTCAGGCTTTGCGATTTCTAGACAAAGTCGCTCTAGGTGGTTGATGTCGGTTCCGCGTCTAGACGGTTTCTGTCATGGAAAGACATTGAAATCGCCGTCTTCGTCGCGGATTGAAAATCCGCGTGTCACTGGTTCGATTCCGGTCCTGGGCACCATCGCATTTCAAACTATTTTTTGTTTTCGGTTGCTTGGATAGACGCGCGCCAAGCCAGTCCACCTTTCTGTCCACCTTCATTTTTCATTGGATGTGCCGCGGCCACCTTTCGCCCGAGGCATTCTTCGACGCATCTCCTCGTCGACAATAGCCTCGCCCACTTTAAGCTGCCACCGCTACACATAGAATATGCGCCTTGCCCGTCCGTCTTGGGGGCAACTTAGCATCCTGTTTGGTCTCGGTCTCGCCGCGGGGTTGCTTGAGCGACCGCCCGCGTCCTTCCTTGGAGAAAACCGAGTGTCTGCAAAAAGATGATCGATCTCGGGATCGAGTCGCTTGTCGTAGAAATCGCCCTCGGGACGCTCGCCGAGATTAGCTTCAACGTCCGCCGCCAGCGAGAATATGAGGCTCGAACGCCTCGCTTTTGCCGGCCAGGATCAAGAAGTGTAGACGTCCCCGCTTGCTAGTGAGTACAACTTTTGTGTGTAGTTAGATGATTCTAACTTGCTTATATGTGGCTGGTACGCATAATCGCCTCGGGAGGAACGGGGATGATCAGTAGCGCCGAAATTGTTGAAATGTATTCAGACTACTACGCTGACGGCGAAGTCGCCCAGAAGCGCGCGATCGCAGCAAAGCAGTCTGTGGGACACATTAAGAAAGTTGCAGCGGATCATAGCTTTCAGTCGGTAATCGACATTGGCGCCGGAGAAGGGGCTGTCCTTTCGGAACTTGCCGGCAACGGCTTTGCCAATTGTTTCGCTGCAGTTGAGCTATCTCGATCGGGCATCGAGGCAATACGCGCACGCCAAATTAAAAGCCTGGTGGCAGCGGACCAATTCGACGGTTATTCAATCCCACATCCTGACAAGGCATTCGATCTCGGGCTTGCCATCCATGTCCTTGAACATGTCGAGCATGAACGAATGTTTCTGCGGGAGGCCAAACGTGTCAGCCGAAATCTCTATGTCGAAGTTCCGCTCGAACTGACGAACGATCTTCCGAAATCCATCCGCGAGTCCGGCCCCTAGGGTCACATCAACTTTTATACGCCAGGCTCCTTCGAAAACTTGCTGAAGACGTGTGGTCTAAAGGTCGAACGGCTAATGGTTTTCGCTCATGACATTCAATACGAACAGTACCTAGCCGGACGGGCGAAGGGATGGCTGAAGTACCAAATTCGCCAAAAACTCCTAAGAATGGCGCCTAAGTTCGCGACCAGGAATATGGTCTATATGGCCGGCGCGTTTTGCAAAGCTGAAGGATAGAGCGGGCCTCGCGACCCGCCAAACAGATCAATTTGTTAAATTGAGACGACAGTCGCAGTGCCTGCGTCGAATGTCGTTGCGGTCAATTTGAGCCGAACGCGGGTGGCTACGTCAGACAGGGTAACAACCGTACTCGCGATGACGTTCAGGGTCGTGTTGTCGGCGTCGGCCGTAACAGTTGCCATCCAGGAATTGCCGCCAATATTGACGAACTCGACATAGCCCTGAATGGAAGTGGCAGCGATACATGCACCAGCTAGGGGAACGCCGATCGATGCGCTTCCAGGAATGTTCGAACCTACCTAGCGAGTTGACGGAACCGGAATAGCCGCCTGTTGCATAAGCCGATGCCGTGTCGATCTGCGCTTGGCGTCCCCTTTGCAAGGGATTGTGATGAGCGTTACCATCATGTACCCATCGGGGCGCTTTTAACCCTGAGGCAGTAATGAATTTCATATCGCCTGAGTACGCGCTACTTTTCTGCGTGGTTTTCGCGCTCTATTACCTCTTGCCGCGCCATCAGCTCGCTATTCTCTTAGCCGCTAGCCTCGTATTTTACGGTTGGTCGCAGCCTTTGGAAGTTCCGCTACTGCTGGCGGTTTCGTTTGGATCCAGCACAGCAACGTATTTGATACTCAGACACCGCGGAAACCCAAGAAAACTCATGTTCTATGGGATCAGCGCAAATCTCGCGGTCCTCGCGTTCTTCAAATACAAATTCCTTGTCATTGATCCAGAGGTTGCCGCAGCCTCCAGCCCGAATGGTTTGGTTGAGAGCATCCTGTATGCCCCGCTCCCGATCGGCATTTCTTTCTATACGTTCCATTGCATCAGTCTGATCGGTGATGCCTACCGGCAGCAATTTACCGAAGCAGACCTTCGCGGCGGCCTGAGATATCGGCATTTCATGCGCAACGGTCTGCTCTATCTCGTTTTCTTTCCGCAAATCGTTGCCGGGCCGATCGTCAAGGCGCACCAGTTCATGCCGCAGATCGGCAAGAAGTCGATGAGCGATGTCCCATTCTCCGAAGCCGCGAAGTGGATAATATGGGGCCTGTTCTTTAAGTGCTTTGTGGCGGATAACCTGGCGCAGTTCACGGTATGGATGGATCAGCCCGCGACGTTCCAAGAGCTTGGGAAATTCGATCTTGTCGCGCTTCTCTTTTGCTACAGCTACCAGATATTCGCCGATTTCGCGGGATACTCCGCTATCGCCATCGGATCAGCCGCCTTGTTGGGCTATCGTCTACCTATCAACTTTAACCGGCCGTACGTCGCGCAGTCTTTCTCCGACTTCTGGCGGAGATGGCATATCAGCCTTTCAAGCTTCCTGCGCGAATATCTCTACATTCCGCTAGGCGGAAACCGTTGCGGGCCAAAGCGGACTTATTTTAATCTGTTCGTCACGATGGCGCTCGGCGGTCTATGGCACGGCGCCGCCCCGTCGTTTCTCATATGGGGAGCAGCCCACGGACTCGCATTATGCATCGAAAGAGCGGCAAGCCCTGTCGTGCGCTTTCTGCCTTCGAATGGCGCGGCATTGAAAGCTCTGCAGCTTGGCTATAGCGCCTGGATCTTCGTGGTGGTTTCCTGTCTGTGGCTATTTTTCAAACTGCAGACCTTCGACCACGCTCTGCTCTACATCAAGACGATTCTTTATGGCCAAACACAATCTGCCTTTCAAGCTTACCAATATGCTGCCGTTGCATTCTATGCCATCCCGGTTCTGTTAGCTCACCTTGTTCCGAAAAGGATTAGTGAGAAAGACGATCTGCTTATGGCTGTTTGCTACGGCGTGATGCTGACGTTATCGATCTTCGACAAAGGTCCGACAGATGCCTTCATCTACTTCCAGTTCTGAAGCCCTCGCGCTGCACCGGCGTCAGTACGACGAGCGTTTGATCTCGATGACGCGCACGCCGAATGAAAAATCGTTTCTATTGTCGATTGGCCTAACAGCCCTGGCGCTGTTTGTGGTGTGGAGCTTGGTAATACCGCATGTTCCGAAATACGTTTCGACCCTCAACCAATCGGACGACAATCGGCAACTCGTTATGAATTTCCAACGAAGCGACCCTGCCCCGGTGGTGCTTGCCGGCACGTCTTTGCTTTACCGTCTTTCCCCGCTCTATTTCAGTGAAGCGCCGGTCATCAATATAGCGCTTCCTGGGCAATCCCCCGTGTCCAGTGCCGAGATTGCTGTGGCAAAGCCCGCAGAGACAATGGTCATCGAGATAAACATTTTGGATCGGGGTCGCGATACAGGACTCGAACGCTTCTCTAGGCGCGTTTTTTCCCCGCCGCTTGGACTTGGGGCGCTGAGTTTTGCCTACAGTCCGGTCCGTTCATTCGTTTCTTGGATGTTCGAATTGGACGCGAAGCTTACCAAGCGAGAGGCGGCGGCGGCTACGGCAGCGCGGCGTCTTGTCGATCGGCCACCTGCGCCACTCGACTCGGGAGAGACTGTTTCATCCGCGGCCGTTTCACTGGATAAGCGCCCGGTCTCTGACACCATAGCTCTATCAGCCCGTGAGTTGCGCGAAATAGCGGATTCCTTCGAATCCCGTGGCGGCAAGGCCTACTATCTGCTGATGCCAATGCATCCCTTGTTGGCCTCAACCAATTACGAAAAGCGAAGCCAAAGCGCGATGGCTGCAGCGGATCCGAAGTTCTCGGAGCGATTGCTAACCGTCGATTGGGGTAACGAACTACGATGGGAACCCGATGGCGCGCACCTTGACCCTAGATGATCTGCGGTTTTAGCTGGACGGCGATTGGAGCAAGCTATTGAGGCAGCGAGGGAGAATTAGCGCCTTGGTGGACCTCGGTCATTGACAGGGGGTAAGGCGGTGCCCTTGCCAACTCATAAATCCAGTGCTCGTGAGGATGCGCCTTGTTCAATGCCGGTCTTAGGCAACATTTCCCGGCGTGACTGTTTTCGACCGCTCAGAGAGCGGCAACACTCCACATCTGCATCACTCAAACGGAAATGTCGCGCCGTTCTTCAATCGGACGGAAATCCTTTGGGTGAAAGAATGGTGGCGGTCCGAGGTCGAAGCTTGAGAACCAGCCCGCCGGGCCATACTTGCTTTCGTCGCTGAAATTCGGCGGCGGAAAAAGTCCGGCAAACTTCGCGTAGGATATCATCACACCAAAGAACAGCGTGAGGACGAAAGCGACTTTCTTGGCTCGGGAGACATCTTCTTTATGCATGTGCTTGCCTGCTCATAACGACATCGAACCATTGGTACGAAAATCGTGTCAGGAAATTGTCGAAACGAATATGTGATTGCGGCCGTGAACTCTTGGATGTCACGTCGAAACTTCGCCGGCGGAGGGAATTTTTCGCGTCCAAAGCCCTCCCGGGCGGAACCTCTCGCCACGATTTCCGTTTATGGCGCATGGCCCGTCAAACGTTCTGGAAAGGCTACCTCAAGCTCTCGCTTGTCACAGCGTCCGTTTCACTGACGCCGGCGACGACGGAGTCGAGCAAGGTGCGGTTTCATGTGTTGAACCGCGCAACGAAAAATCGCGTCGAAAGCCGCTATGTCGATAGCGTCACGCATAAGCC
>Ga0065165_1001629_pt1 | contig 22844 bp, 16 predicted proteins | sample AraplaMF_Cvi_mMF_FD_63813 | JGI IMG/M metagenome (GOLD analysis project Ga0065165, IMG submission 63813) | Arabidopsis root microbial communities from the University of North Carolina, USA - plate scrape MF_Cvi_mMF (version 2) (version 3) | ecosystem: Host-associated > Plants > Roots >... | reverse complement strand
GTGCCGCTGCCGTCGAACTTCATGACCAACCCGGCCGGTGCCGCCGTCGTCAATGCGATCGGGCCGATCCGCCAGCAGGTGCAGGGTGCCGACGGTGCGAACGACCCGCGGCGCTACCTGGTGATCGCGCCGCAGGTGGCCGGCAAGCCGGGCGACCCGGTGCAGGTGCAGGCGCCTTAGCAGGTCCCGTCAGCCCCACCCATGAACGACCTGATCCTGCTCGTCGAGCCGATGATCCCCGCGCTGCGTCGCTACGCGCGGGCCTTGCTGCGCGATCGAGACCTGTCCGACGACCTCGTCCAGGACTGCCTCGAACGGGTCATCAGCCACTGGAGCCAACGGCAGGATGCCGGCAACACGCGCCAATGGGTGTTCGCCATCCTTCACAACCTCGCCATGCAGCGGTTCCGGCAGCAGTCGCGGCGCGGCGTGCAGGTGGCGATCGAGGACGTGGCCGAAGCCGAGATGAGCACGCCCGCCCCGCAGGAGCACCGCATCCGGCATCACGAGCTGATGCGCGCACTGGGCCAGCTGCCGGAAGACCAGCGCAGCGTGCTGCTGCTGGTGTCGGTCGAGGACCTGACCTATGCCGAGGTCGCCAACGCGCTGTCGATCCCGGTCGGCACCGTGATGTCGCGCCTGGCACGCGCGCGCCAACGGCTGCATCGCCTGCTCGACGGAGAGCCCGCGCCGGCGCAGGCATCGACCGACACCGCCCCCACCTTGCGGAGGCTCAAATGAGCAACGACCCCTCGGCCGCCCGGCCGATCCTCGAAGAAGACCTGCACGCCTTTGTCGACGATGCGCTCGATGCGTCCCGCCGTCGCGAGGTGCAGGCCTATCTCGACCTCCATCCCGACGCTGCGCGCGACGTGGCGGCGCATGCCGCGCATCGGCAGGAACTGCGCGCACTGCTCGCGCCGATCTCGGATGAACCGGTTCCCCCGGCGCTGAACCTCCAACGGCTCGTCGGCGAACGGCGCGCACGGGAGCGCCGGCCGTGGGGCATGGCCGCTGCGGTGCTGCTCGCGCTGGGCGTCGGCGGCGGGGCCGGGTGGTCGCTGCGCGGCGGGAGGCCATCGGCCGATGCGGGGATCGTCGCGGTGGCGCGGGAGGCGACCGCCAGCTACGACGTGTATGCCTCGGACCTGCAGCGGCCGGTCGAGATGGGGCCGACCCAGCGCGCGGAACTGGTGAGCTGGGTCTCGGCACGGCTCGGCCGCCAGGTCGCGGTGCCGGACCTCGCGGCGTCCGGCTACCGCTTCATCGGCGGGCGCCTCGTCGCGACGGAGCACGGCCCGGCCGGGCTCTTCATGTACGACGACCCGCAGGGCACGCGTCTCGCGCTGCTGGTGCGGCCGATGGCGGTCGAGAAGAACACGCCGATGATGGAACACATCGACGGGCGCTTCGCCGGCTATGCCTGGGCCGACCAGGGCCTGGGCTACGGCGTCGTCGGAACCCGGCGTGCCGAGTCGCTCCATGCCCTGGCGGACGAGATGCGTCGCCAGATCGGGGTCGATCTGAAAAGCTAGATCAGAGCCCCTGCGCCTCGAAGAAGCCGCGCACCGGCTGGTCTTCCGGCAGCACGTAGACGACCGCGCGCGCATGGCCGAGCACCGGCGCCACGACCTGTTCGTAGAAGGCCACCGGCACGACCACGCAACCGAGCGAGATCCGGTTGTCGGCCGGCGAGGCCGATGCGAGCCGCTGCGCACGGCGCTCGCTCGCGGCGGCCGGGCGCAGCCGGTGGATCGCGAGCGAGGCCGCATAGTCGAGCCAGACGATGTCCTCGCCATGCAGGTTGCGCCCCGGCTGCGATTCGAAGCGGCCGGCGGGCGTCGTGCGCTCGAACGGGCGCAGGCTCGCGGGCGCGCGCCGTGCGATGTCGGGGATCGCGGTGTCGCCAGGCGCGAGGCCCAGCAGCGCCGGGCTGCTGCCGATCAGGTGCCCGTCGGCCGCGTGGATGTGCAACTGGCCGGCCTTCTTGTCGACGACCGCGAACGGCTTGTCCTGGTTGTCGTGGTGCTCGACGATCCAATGAATGGCGAGCCGCGCGTCGGGCGACGCCGAGGAGGTGTCGGATGTCGAAGCTGCCGCACAGGCGATGCTGCCCCAGACCCACAGACCGGCAAAGATTGCCGATCGCACTGCTTTACCTGCAAATCGCATGGCCGGGGTGTCGGTCGTTGTCGTGAAGATGCGTCATCGTAGGGACGCCGCTGCCAGGCCGCCGGCCGAAAAGCGCGACAAAGTCGACGCAGTTCCGAGCGCGTTGAAGCCCGCCGTGCACCAGCCCGTGCTATCCCACAGCCGACTACGGGCATGCCGATTGCCTTTCGATCGGCATGAAGCCAACGCCGGTGCTGGAGTGGGTGAACGCGGGCCTGATGGGGGTCGCGACGATCGCGCTGAGCCTGATTGCGCAGCCGCTGTCGCCGGGCCATCCGGAGCGGTTGGCGCACAACGCGCGGCACGCGGCGCCGGTGCACATGGCGAGGTCGCTGAATTTCGGCAACGTGGCGGCCTCGGCCGACGTGCGGCGCCTCGGCGACTGGGTCGTCAGCCGCGCCGACAACCGCGGCCTGCCGTTCGTGCTGATCGACAAGCCGCGCGCGCAGGTGTTCGCGTTCGATGCGGCCGGGCGCCTGCTCGGCTCGGCACCCGCGCTGCTGGGCGCGGCACGCGGCGACGATTCGGTGCCGGGCATCGGCGAGCGCGCGATCGCCGACATCAAGCCGTCCGAACGCATCACGCCGGCCGGGCGCTTCGTCGGCCGGCCCGGCCACAACGCGAACGGCGAGGACATCGTCTGGGTCGACTACGACGCCGCGGTGTCGATGCACCGCGTGCGCACCACCAACCCGCGCGAGCGGCGCGCGCAACGCCTCGCATCGCCGGGCGTCGACGACAACCGCATCAGCTACGGCTGCATCAACCTGCCGCCGTCGTTTTACGACGGCGTGATCAGCCCGATGTTCAGCCGCGGCCGCGCGATGGTGTACCTCGTGCCCGACCGCCGCTCGCTGGCCGAGGTGTTCGGCGTCCCTGCCGTGCAGCCTTCCGCGACGCGCGTTGCGCAGGCGACGGTCTTCCACTGACCCACTGACCTCCTTCGACACAGTGGACCGGACGTGAAAAAGGCCCGGCAGACGCGTGTCTGCCGGGCCTTCAGGCCGACGTGGGCACGATCAGTTGCGATCGGCACGCGGTGCCAGCGGATCGCTGGCGATCGTGCTGGACGAATCGCTGTTGTCCAGCGTCGTCTTGTTCTCCAGTGTCGTCGGCGGGTTGGCGTTGTTCGAGTTGTTCGGGCTGACCTGCGTGTCCATGTTGGTCGGCTGGGCGGTCATGTTCTGGTTCGTCGGCGTCGTGCTTTCAGTGGTCGACGTCGTCGGGCCGTTCGGCTGGTTCTGGTCGGCACTGGCCGAGCTGGGCGCCGAGGTGTTGCTCGAGCTCGACTGGGCCGACGACAGCGAAACCACGGCCGCCAGGGCAGCAGCGGACACGAGGGTCAGGGTGGTGGACAGCTTTGTCATGGTGTGACTCCTTTGCAGGTGTTGGAAGAGGTGACCCGCCGGCCCCGCCGGTCGCGTCCCGCTCTTTGGCCCGAAGACCCAAAGGCGCGGTACCGGAAGGTGGCAATCGGTGTGCCTTGCAGAGGGGCGGCGCCGTCCGGCGACGAAGCAGCGCGCCTGTCGGATCGAGCGGGCACGCCGCCTGCCTGAGGATGGCTACCATGCCTGCACGGTCGGGACGACGCGGGCGAGCAGTTCAACCGAAAGGAAATCGATGGGATGGCGTGTGAGCTCGTGTGCGGCAGGCTGGACCTTCGCGCTGGGGACGGCCCTCGTGCCGACCTGCATGGCTGCCCAGGACGCGACCCCGGGTGAGCCGCGCGCCGCCGATTCGCCGGCGGCAGCCGCCTCCGAGCCCGCGGCGGACGACGGCCCGCCGCGTCCGAAGGTGCCCGAACTCGATAAGCCGCGTCCCGCCGAGGTGCCCGACGACGCGGCGCTGGTTGCGGCCGGTGCGCGCATCGGCGAGGTCCGCTTCCAGCGGCTCAACCTGTTCGACACGCGCCTGCCGGAGGAAGACAAGCTGCTGTTCCGCTGGGCCAACAAGCTGCACCTGCTGACGCATGAATCGGTGGTCGCATCGCACCTGCTGTTCAAGCCCGGCGAGCCCTACGATCCGCGGCTGCTGCGCGAGTCGGAGCGCATCCTGCGCAGCGAGTCGTACTTCCGCGATGCGCACATCCGGCCGGTCGCGCTGCACGACGGCATCGTCGACCTCGAGGTGGTGACGCAGGACGTCTGGACGCTGAACCCCGGTGTGTCGCTCGGCCGCTCGGGCGGCAAGAACAGCAGCGGCTTCAGCCTGGAGGATGCCAACCTGCTCGGGCTCGGCAAGGAACTCGGCTTCTCGTTCAAGTCCGAGGTCGACCGCACCAGCAAGACGCTCAGCTACCACGACAACCACGTGCTCGACAGCTGGTGGGACCTGCAGGGGCAGTACTCCGACAACAGCGACGGCCACGTGCATGAGCTGATCGTCAAGCGGCCGTTCTATGCGCTCGACACGCCGTGGACCGCCGGCGCGCAGGTGCGCGACGAGGAACGCGTCGACTCCGTCTACGACCGCGGCGACGTGATCCGCCAGCTCGACGTTCGCGACCGGGCGCTGTCGGCCTTCGGCGGCTGGTCGGCCGGGCTGCAGGACGGCTGGGTGACGCGCTGGACCGCCGGGCTGTCGCTCGAGGAGCACCGCGCGACGCTCGCGGTGCCGCCGAACGAGCCGGTGCCGCCCGGCACCGAACGCAAGCTGGTGTACCCGTGGATCGGCTTCGAGCTGATCCAGGACGCCTTCAGCGAGGTGCGCAACCAGGACCAGATCGGCAAGACCGAGGACGTCTCGCTCGGCTGGCACATCAAGGGCAAGCTCGGCTATTCGCTGCCCGGCCTCGGCGCGGACCGCCGCGCGACGGTCTTCGCGGGCAACGCCACCGTGGGGCATGCGCTGACGCCGCGGCAGACGCTGCTGCTCGCCGGTTCGGCGGTCGGCTACGTCGAGGACGGGCAGTTGCAGAACACGCTGGTCAAGGCCGAGAGCCGCTACTACCTGAAGCAATCGGCCCGCCGCACCTTCTTCATGGGGCTGTCGGCGCAGCGCGGCGTGCGGCTCGACGACGGCCAGCAGGTGCTGCTGGGCGGCGACAACGGCCTGCGCGGCTACCCGCTGCGCTACCAGAGCGGCGACGGCCGCTGGCTGTTCACGACCGAGCAGCGGGTGTTCACGAACTGGTATCCGTTCCGGCTCTTCAACGTCGGCGGCGCGGTGTTCTACGACATGGGCCGCACCTGGGGCCAGGGCGCGGTGCCGGATTCGTCGCACAAGCTGCTGAAGGACGTCGGCTTCGGGCTGCGGCTGGGCAACAGCCGCACCTCGCTCGGCAACGTGATCCACATCGACGTCGCGTTCCCGCTGGACGGCGACAGCTCGATCAAGAAGGCGCAGTTCGTCGTCGAGGTCAAGGAAAGCTTCTGACGCCGTGCCGAGGGGTGTCGACGATCGGCCCCTTCATGTCGGCCAGGCGTGCTCCTCGGTGCGGGCGGGCTGGTGCAGCGGGATGCGGGCGACGACCTCGCAGCCGCCGTCCGGCCCCGGTCCGAACTCGAACGCACCGCCGACCATCGCCGCGCGTTCGCGCATGTTGCGCAGGCCGCTCGCATCGGCGCGCACCGGCTGCGGGCCGATGCCGTTGTCGGCGATGCGCAGCACGTAGAGGCCGCGGAACTCGCAGCCGGTGATCGAGACGCGCGTGGCCTGCGCATGCCGCAGCGCATTGGTCGTCGCCTCCTGGACGATGCGGAACAGCTGGTTCGCGCGGTCGCTCTCCAGCTGCTCGTCGTCGTCGATCTCGGCGCCGATCTCCAACTGCCCCGGCAGGCTCAGCCGTTCGGCGAAGTGCGACACGGCCGCGCCGAAGCCCAGGTCGTCGAGCAGCGGCGGCCGCAGCGCGCCCGCGATGCGCCGCGCGGTGCCGATCGATTCGTCGAGCAGGCCGGTCAGCCGGGCCAGCTGGTCCGGCGGCAGCCCGGGGTGGTCGCGCGCCATCTGCTGAACCACCTGCCTGGTGCCGGAGACGACCTGGCCGAACTGGTCGTGCACCTCGCGTGCCAGCCGCCGGCGCTCGGCCTCGATGCCGTCGTCCAGCTGCTTCGCGAACGACTGCAGCCGGTCGCGCTCGGAGCGCACTTCTTCGGTGCGGTCGTCGACGATGCTCTCGAGCATCCGGCTGAAGCGCCGCAGCGAGTCCTCGGCGCAGTCGCAGCGGCGGCGCTCGCCGGCCAGCAGCCCCACCGCGCCGGCCATCATCGCGCCGCCGCCGGCTGCCAGCGCGACGATCAGCGCCACGCTGCGCGCTTGCAGCCGCGCGGCGTCGGCGTCGCGCGCGGCGATGTGTTCCCGCTGCGCGGCGCCCAGCGTGTCGAACTCGGCGCGGATCGCATCCATCGCGAGCTGGCCGTCGACGTCGATGTCGCCGGCGGCTGCATCCGCGTCGCCGCTGCGGCGCTTCAGCACCTGGGCGTCGGCGATCGCGATGCGGCGCCGCACCAGGTCGTCGATGCGCTGGCGGGCAGCGCGGAACTCCCCGCTCCGGGCCGACGGCCCGGACAGGTGCTGCACCAGGTCGGCATAGGTGTCGGGGAAGGTCGCCTTGCCGCGTTCGTAGGGCGCCAGGCTGTCGAGGCTGCCGCTCAGCAGGTAGCCGCGCTGGCCGGTCTCGATGTCCAGCAGCAGCGTCATCGCCTTGTCGAGCAGCGCGAGCGCTTGTTCGTCGGTCCGGCGTTCCTGGGCACGCGCCGCCAGTTGCTGCAGTCCGCGGCAACCGGCACCGGCCGCCAGGCCGAACGCGAGGGTGCCGGCCAGGATCAGCCCCAGCGCCGGGCGCGCGCTGCGCCACCACGGCTGGGCCGTGCGGGCGGACGATGCCAACTCAGGATTCAGCAAGTGCCAGACCTCCCCGGCAGGGCGTGAGGCGGCTCATGTTATGCGCCGCCGGCCGATTCCGGTACCGGTTCCAACCCATCCGACGCCTTGGGGATGACAGCTCGGCGACAACTCCCCCACAGTCGCGCGCATGGCGTGTAGCAATGTGTGTCAGACAGGCGCGTTTGCGGTTAGATTTCCCGCAGGGGGAAGTTTGAATGCGCAGTGCGCGAGCACAGGATCTGCCGCCGTTCCACGTGACGGCGCGCCTGGACGAATCCGGGTCATGCGACGTCTTCGTGACCGATGGGCGGTCGGTGGGCCGCCACGCCCGATCGCGGCCCGAGCTGCCGGCCTTGCGCCGGCTGTCGCAAGTCGCCGCTGACGGCGACCTGCACGCGAGCCTCACGTTGTTCGCGCAGCTGTTCCCGGGCATCGTCGGTGCCACGCTGCGCGGCAGCGAGCCGCGGCGCATCAACCTGCAGCTCGATGCGGCCTTGCACGGCCTGCACTGGGAACTTGCCAGCGACGGCCACGGCCTGCTCGGCGAACGCTGGCGCGTCGCGCGCCACCTGCTGGTCGACGACGACCGGCTGGCGGCCGGCGGGGCCGACCTCGATACCGACATCGACCTCGCCGCGACCGTGCGGCGCGTGCCGCGGCGCGGCCCGCTGCGGGTGCTGCGGCTGGGCGATGCGGCGGGGCCGGCCGGCGCGGCGGCTCCCGCGCTGCCGGCACTCGACAGCCCGACCGTCGTGTCGACCACGCTGGCGCGCGACGCCGTGGCGGCTGACGCGGTCCCCGGGTTGCTGGCCGAGCACGACGTGATCTGCCTGGCCGCCGGCGTGCCGCACGAGCTGCTGGCCGGCGTGAGCTGGTTGCGCCCGCCGAAGCTGTTCGTGGTCGGCCCGGCGCCCGAGTCGCAGGTGGCGCGGCTCGCGCAGAGGCTGGCGGTGCTCGGCGCGAGCCTGCTGGTCGCGCCGTCGGTGGCCGTGGAGCACGGCGACGACGGACCGGGCTGGTTCGCCACGCTGTGCGAACGGCTGGCGCAGGCCCAGCCGATCGCCGAGGCGGTGCGCGCGGCGCGCGGCCTGCATGACGAACGCGGCGCCGCATGGCTCCAGCTGTACGGCGACGGCGATGCGGTGCTGGTGCTGCCCGATGCGCGCGCGTCGGCCGGCAACGACGCGCGCCAGGTCACCTCGCTGTCGTTCGACTTCGTCGACTCCACCGGCTGGCTGCACCGCCTGGGCAGCGAGCGCTACGCCAGCCTGCTGGCCGAGTTCCACCAGCGTTCCATCGCGCAGATCGAGCGCCACGGCGGCGTCGCCGACGACCCGCAGGGCGACGACGGCGTGATGTCGTACTTCGGCTTCCCGTCGGCCAGCGAGCGCAGCGCCGAGCAGGCGGTGGCGGCGGGCCTGGCGATCGTGCAGTCGGTGGCCGGCATGTCGACGCCGGTGCAGGTGCGCGTCGGCATCGCGACCGGGCGCGTCTCGGTGATGGCGGGCCAGCCGGTCGGCGTGTCGATCCACCTGGCCGCGCGGCTGCAGAGCCGGGCGGCCCCCGGCACGGTGATGGTGTCGGACATGACGCTTGCGCTGGTGCAGCACCGCTTCACGGTGCAGCCGCTCGAGAGCACGCTGGCGCTGAAGGGCATCGAGGGCGCGCAGCGTGCCGGCGTGGTGCTGCACGACCGCAAGGAGCACCGGCTCGATGCGCTGCCGCGGCTCACCCCCTTCGTCGGCCGCGACGCCGAGCTGGCGGTGCTGCTGCACCACTGGGACGCGCTGCAGGCCGGCGCGTTGCGCGTGGTGCAGCTGCGCGGCGATGCCGGCATCGGCAAGTCGCGGCTGGTGCGCGAGTTTCGCCACGGGCTGAAGGCCCGCGGTGCGCTGTCGTTCGAATGCCGCTGCCTGCCCGACCATGCGAGCAGCGCCTTCCATGCGGTGATCGATGCGATGCACCACTGGATGGGCGTGCGCGACGACGACGACGAGGCGACGCGCCGGCGCAAGCTGGCCGACGCGATGCCGCCCGGCATGGACCCGGCGCAGGCGCTGCCGGTGGTGGCCGCGCTGCTGTCGCTGCCGGGCGAGCCGCTGGCCGGCACGCCGGAGCGGCTGCGCGAACGCACGCTGGCGACGCTGGTCGAGTGGTTCCAGCGCAGCGCGCGGGCGCGGCCGCTGTGCCTGGTGGTCGAAGACCTGCATTGGGTCGACCCGTCGACGCGCGAGTTCCTCGGCCGGCTGCTGGCCGGCAGCGCCGACGTGCCGATGCTGGTGCTGCTGACCGAGCGCACCGGCCCTGACGAGGCCGCCGCGCCGTGGCAGCCGCCGGTCGTGCACGAGACGCTCGAGCTGCACGGGCTGCGCCCCGACGAATCGCGCCGGCTGCTGAAGCAGGCCTGCGGCGAATCGCTGCTGCCGGCCGGCGTGGTGCGGCTGCTCGCCGGCCGCTCCGACGGTGTGCCGTTGTTCCTCGAGGAATCGGCCCGCATGATGGTCGAGCAGAGCGCGACGCTCGACGAGATGCTGCCGCAGTCGCTCGACGTGCCGGGCAGCCTGCAGGACCTGCTGATGGCGCGCCTCGACCGGCTCGGCCCGGCGCGCGCGATCGCGCAGTTCGGCGCGGTGCTCGGCCGCGAGTTCCCGGTCGCGCTGCTGCAGCAGGTGCTGGCGCACGGCGGGCGCCCGATGACGCCGCAGGAGCTGACGGCCCAGCTCGATGCGATCGAGCAGTCCGGCCTGCTGGCCAGCGTCGGGGGCACCGACGGCAGCGGCGAACGGCGCTGCGCCTTCAAGCACGCGCTCGTGCGCGACATCGCCTACCAGTCGCTGTGGACGCGCGACCGCCAGCTGGTGCACCGTGCGGTCGCCGCGGTGCTGCGCGACTCGTGGCCCGAGCTGGCGCAGCGCCAACCCGAGCTGCTCGCCCACCACCAGACCGAGGCCGGCCTCGCCGCCGAGGCGCTCGGGCAGTGGGAGGTCGCGGCGCGGCTGGCGGCTTCGCGATCGGCACACGACGAAGCGATCCAGCACCTGCAGCGCGCGCTCGCGCTGCTCGACAGCCAGCCTCCGGCGCACGAGCGCCGCGCCATCGAGCTGCGCCTGCAGCTGCTGCTCGCGTCGCGCTACATCGCCACCGAAGGCTACGGCGCGCCGCCGGTCGAGCGCGCCTATGCGCGGGCCGAGCAGCTGGGCGACGAGCTCGGCGACCCGGGCGCCCGGCTGAAGGCGCAGCTCGGGCTCGAGGGCTACCACTTCATGCGCGCCGATTTCCCGCGCGCCCACGAGATCGCGCGGCGTGCCGAGGCGCTGGCCGAGCAGAGCGGCGACACGATGGCGCGGCTGCAGGTGCGCTGGGCGACCGCCAACATCCTGTTCCACGAGGGCCACGGGCTGGCCGCGGTGCAGCGCATGGACGAATGCCTGGCGGTGTACCGGCCCGAGCACCACCGCCGCGCCGCGGTGCAGGACCCGGGCGTGATGTGCCTGTGCTACTCGGCCTGGGGCCAGTGGGAACTCGGCCATCCGGACGACGCGCTGGCGCGCATCGAACGCGTGCAGCAGCTCGCACGCACGCTCGACCACAAGTTCAGCCTCGGCGAGGCCTTCGGCTTCGCGGCCAACGTGCACCGCTACCGCGGCGAGCAGGCGCAGGCGCTGGCCTGTGCCGAGCAGGCCATCGCGATCTGCGACGAAGGCGGCTTCGCGGTGTGGCTGGCGCATGCGCACGTGATGCGCGGCTGGCTGCAATGCGAGCGCGGGCTGCACGACGAAGGCGTCGCCGAGATGCGCGAGGGCCTGGCGCTGTGGGCGCGCAGCGGCGCCGTCGTCACGCGCCCGCTGTACCTGACGCTGCTGGCCGAGGGCCTCGCGCGCGGCGGTGACCTGGCGCAGGCCCTGGCGCGGCTCGACGAGGCGATGGGCATCGTGCAGGCGCATGGCGAGCGCTACTACGAGGCCGAAGTGCGTCGGCTGATCGCCGAGCTGACGCTGCGGCGCGACGGCCCTTTGCTGCCGGCGGCGCGCCGCGCGGCCGAGCAGGGCCTGCAGGCGGCGCACGCGCTCGCGATGCAGCAGCACAAGCGCGGCTTCGCGCTGCGCAGTGCCACCAGCCTGGCCCGGCTGTGGCACGAAGACGGCCGCACGCGCGAGGCGCTGCAGCTGCTGAAGCCGGCCTTCGCGTCGTTCACCGAAGGGCTGCAGACGCATGACCTGCGGCAGGCGCGCGAGCTGCTGCGCTCGATGGGTTGAGCACGATCAGTTGAGCAGTTGACGCGGCAACGCGGGGAGGCGGTGATGACGACCAACAGGAAGTTCCGGCCCGGACGGGTCGACCAGGGCTTGCCGACCTGGTTCGACGGCTCGAAGACCGCCTACGCGCGCAACCGCATGCTGTTCGACTGGCTGTGCGATTGGCGCAGCGACCGGCTCGGCGACGACGAGAGCCTGCCTGCGCAGCGCGACGCGCTGTTCGCAGCGCTGCTGAACCGACCGGGCCTGTTCGGCGTGCTGGAATTTCCGAGCCGCGCGATTCACCACGTGAACGACTTCGAGCCCGAAGGCAGCCCGGCGGGGCGAGACCCGATCTTCGGGCACCGGAATGTGCACCTGGTGCTGGACGCCAGGGACATCGCGTTCGTGCTGCGCAACGAAGCCAAGGCCTTCAGCAACGAGCCGTACGACAAGCTCGGCTCCGGCACCTTCCTGCTCGGGCTGGACGACGAGAGGCTGCGCCGGCGCCAGCGCAGCGCGGCGCAGAACGCATTGCACTACGACGCGTCGACGGTGGCGCAGCTGGCTGCGCTGGCTTTCGACGAGGCGGCGCCGATCTCGCTGCGTGCGCCGTTCTTCGACCTCGCCGAACTGGCCGAGCAGGCGGCGCTGCGCTTCTGCAGCCGGCTGTTCGGCTTCGCGACCAGCGACCATCCGCTGCTCGAAGCGGCGATGCGGGCCGCCTACCAGGCGCTGACGCACCAGATCCTGGGCCGCCATTTCGTCAGCGATCCGGTGCCGCTCGCCAAGGCGCGGGAGTTGATGGGCGCGCTGTTCGCGCGCTGCTGCGAACTGATCGACGAGTACCAGCACGATGCCGACAACCTGCCGACCGGCGTGGACCTGCGGACCGATCTGGTGCATGGCTTCGTTCCGGCGATGCGCCGCCTGGCTTGCGACGCGGGCGACCTGAGCGGCGAAGAACTCGGCGTGATCGTCGTCGGCGTGCTGGCCGGCGTGGTCGGCAACGTGCAGGCGGCCGTCTGCTCGGCGCTGCACGAGTTCTTCAGGAACGGGCTGGTCGAGCCGCTGCGCGACCGGGCGCGCAGCGCGCAGCGCCCGCTGGACGAACTGTGGCCGTGGATCGCCGAAGCGCTGCGGCTGAACCCGCCGGCCGCCTACCTGCCGCGCCGGGTGGTCGAAGACGTCAGGCTGCCGGGTGGCACGACGCTGAAGAGGGACAGCGAGTGCGTGCTGGCCATCGTTGCGGCGTTGCGTGCCAAGGGAACGGTCTTCGCGAATCCGCCGCCGGCCGATGCCGATCCGCTGATCTTCGGCCTGGACGGTGGAGCGTCGCCGCATGGCCTGCATTCATGCATCGGCAACCTGCTGGCGCGCCCGCTGATCAGCGAGATCGTGCGCCGCGTGCTGCTGCTGCGCGGGCTGGCCGAGGCGCTCGATCCGGAGGACGGCACGCTGGTCGGGCTGGAGCGGCGCTGGGGTTTCGCCTGCAAGCGCTACCCGCTGAGCTGCCGGCTCGACCGCCAGCATGCGCTGAACGTGTCGATGCGCGTGAAGGCGCCGATCGCGGTGCATGCCGAGGCGTTGAAGACCGTGATCCGCGCCGGTGCGCCGCGCATCGAGTGGGCGCTGCGCGAATCGCGGCACATCCACTTCGCCTGGTTCGAGTTCATCGAGAACGACAACCGGCTGGTGCTGCACACGGTGTTCGACGGCCTGTTCGAGTCGTACATCGAGCATTTCGCGCTGGCCGTCGGCGAGCTGTTCGACCGCATCTTCGAGCACATCGAAGACCCGCCGCCGATGCCGGTGAACAAGTACCCCGGCGCCTTCATCGACCTGATCCGCCGCAACGACCGGCCGGTGGCCGCCGGCTATTTCTTCAGCGCCTACCCGGGTGCCGAGACGGCGCAGATCCGGCGCGTGATGGGGGTGAAGCCATGACAGCCCGGCCGACAGCGCCGCGCACCCCGCGCGGGGAACAGTTCGACCATGTGCAGCGCATCGTGCTGTGCACGCCGCGGCAGCCGCTGGTGCAGCACCTGCTGCTGCAGTTCGTCGGCACGCAGTCGCAGGCGCGCCGCTTTCTTGCGGCGCTGGGCCGGGAGGTGTCCCATCATCCGAGCCGCTACGCCGACCCCGAGGCGCAATTGAGCATCGGCTTCAGCTACCGTGGCCTGGAAGCGCTGGGCGTGCCGCTGCAGGTGCGGCTGGTGCTGCAGAAGCTCGCGCCGTCGTTCTACCTCGGCGCGCCGGTGCAGGCGGCCACGCGGCTCGGCGACACAGGAGCGAGTTCACCGGACCGCTGGGACCGCGACTTCCGGCTGGAGGCCTTGCATGGTGTCGTCAGCCTTCACAACGACGGCGGCGACAGCGCCAGGAAGCAGCTGGCACGGGTCGAGGGACTGGCCGCCGAGTTCCGCGTGCGGTTGTCCGCGCAGCCGCTGCGCGGCGAGAACTTCAGCCTCGGCGGGCCCACGGAGCGCTGGGTGCACTTCGGCTACCGCGACGGCTTGTCGCGCGTGCGCATCAAGGGCTGGTCGCACAGCCCGGACGCCGCCGACGACGAGAACAGGACGCTGGACATCTCGGCGCACAGCCCCGGCGAGTTCCTGCTCGGCCATCCGGACGACAGCGGTGCGAACCCGTGGACGCTGGTCACGCAGTCGCGGGCGGTGCGCTCGTTCTTCTGCGAGGCCAGCTTCGGCGTGCTGCGGCAGATGGAACAGGACGAGCCGGCGTTCCGCGGCTGGGTCGAGCAGCGCGCCGCGCAGATGGCTGCGGCCAGCGGTGGCGCCATGAGCCGGCAGGCCGCGACCGCCCTCGTGCAGGCCAAGCTGTGCGGCCGGTTCCCCGACGGGCGGCGCATCGATGCGCAGACGCAGGCGCCGCTCGGCCAGCCGAAGCACGACTTCGACTACCGCGACGACCTCGACGGCAAGGGCTGCCCGTTCGGCGCGCACATGCGGCGCATGAACCCGCGCGGCGGCGAGATCGCCCACGGGCTGCGGCGGCGCCCGCTGATGCGGCGCGGTGCGCCGTACGGGCCACGCTGGCGCGACGACGAGACGGGGCCTGTCGAGCGCGGCCTGCTCGGGCTGTTCTTCTGCAGCAGCATCGAGAACCAGTTCGAGCACCTGCTGGGCGAATGGGCCGACCGGGTGCCGATGGGCAACCGCGACGTGGGCGAGGCGAAGGACCCGCTGGTCTCGCGCCATGAACGGCCCGACGCGCGTTTCGACCTGCCCGGCGGCGCCGACGCACCGGGTGGCCTGAAGGAATTCGACGGCCTGAAGCCCTTCGTGCGCACGCGCGGCACCGCCTACCTGCTGTACCCGACGCGAGACGGCCTGCAGCAGCTCGCGACCGAGGACGATGGCAACTTCTGGGTCGACGAGGTGGACCGGGAAGCCTTCGAATGACCGCGCCGCTGGACACCGGCGAAGACGTCGTCGACGTGCCCGACCCGCTGACCGAACGCCCGCCCGACGACCGCTTCTGCGACCTGGTGCTGACCGGCGGCGTCGCGAGCGGCGTCGTCTACCCGTGGGCGATCCTCGAGATCGCGCGGGAGTTCCGCTTCAAGAACATCGGCGGCACCTCGGTCGGTGCGATGGCGGCCGCATTGGCGGCGGCCGCGGAGTATGGCCGGCGCAACGGCTGCGACGACGGCTTCGAGGTGCTGCGGCGCGCGCCGGGCGACCTCGCGAAGCCCGGGCCGCGCGGGCTGCGCACGCTGATGCTGTCGCTGTTCCAGCCGGCGCCGCAGGGGCAGCGGCTGTTCGACCTGTTCGTCGGCGCGGTGGACATCTATGGCGAGACGCGCCGCAGCCGCGTGCCGCGCTGGTTGCGGCTGGGGTGGCCGGTGTTGCGCAGTTATCGCAAGCCGGCGGTGTGGGGTGGGCTGCTGGGCCTGCTGCTCGCGGCGGACTGCGCGCTGATCCCGCCCTTCAGCTGGGGCAGCGTGCTCGGCTTCGTGCTGACAATTCCGATCTGCGTCGTGGGCGCTGTCGTGTGGTTCGGTCTGCGGTCCGACCTGATCGCGGGCCTGGTGAAGAACGACCTCGGCCTGTGCCATGGCACGACCCTGCAGGGTCGCGACCCGAAGACCGATCCCGGCCTCGTCGAATGGCTGGACAAGGGCATCCAGCTGGCCGCGGGCCTCGGGCGCGAGGACGCGCCGCTGACCTTCCGCGACCTGTGGTCGGCACCGGCCTCGCCGGGCGCGCGTCCGGTGGCGGTGCGCGACGGCGACGAGCGCCGGCTGCGCTCGATCAACCTGGAGATGATCACGACCAACGTGACGCACGGCCGGCCGTACCGGCTGCCGCTGCAGGACGAGACCGACCGGCTGTACTTCCGGCCGGACGATCTGCGGCGCTTCTTTCCGGAGCGCGTGGTCGCGGCGATGCTGGCGGTGGCGCAACCCTACGCGCCGGCCAGCGCGTTCGACCCGCCCGCGGGCATCAAGACCCTCGGCCTGTGGGAACTGCCGCGCGGCGACCTGCCGATCCTCGTGGCCGCGCGCATGAGCCTGAGCTTTCCGCTGTTGTTCTCGGCGGTGCCGCTGTGGGCGGTCGACCACGAGATGCCGCGCGAGGACCGGGTGCTGAAGCGCTGCTGGTTCTCCGACGGCGGGCTGTGCTCGAACTTCCCGATCCACCTGTTCGATGCGGCCGTGCCGCGCTGGCCGACTTTCGGGCTGTGGCTGGGCCAGCGCAACCCGTTCCGGCGCAACGTGTTCGTGTGGTTGCCGGAGACGCACCTGCAGGGCAGCCGCGACAGCTGGCAGCGCTTCGACCCGAGCGACCCCGGCACGCCGGTGCAGGCGCGCGAGCGTGCCGACAAGCCGCTGGGGTTCCTGGCGGGCTTCCTGCTCGCGGCCGGCCTGACCGCGAAGGACTGGCAGGACCGCAGCGCGATGCGCCTGGCCACCGCGCGCAACCGGGTCGCGCGGCTCGCGCTGCGGCCGGGCGAGGGCGAGCTGCACATCGGCATGCCGCGCAAGCGCATCCTGCGGATGGCGCGGCGCTACGGTACGGCCAGCGGGCGGCTGTTCGTCGAGCGCTATGCCGAGGCCCCGGGCGAGCATGCGACGGCGGCGTGGCGCGAGCAGCGCTGGGTGCGGCTGCAGGCGCTGCTGGCGGGATTGCGCGGATGGTTGAAGGGCGCGGCATCGGCGGCGGCGAGCCAGGCGCACACCGTGCCGATGCGGCAGGCGATCGACGCGGCCGTCGACGTGCCGCCGCTGCGTGGCCACGATGGGGGGGCGCGCACGTTGCACGACGACGAGGCCGAACAGCTGCAGGCCTTGCTGGCGGGCATCGAGCAACTGGAGGAACGGTTCCGCGTCAATGACGCGGCGCAGCCGTACAAGCCGGTGCCGGCGCCGGAGTTGCGGCTGCGCACGCCGGTGTGATCGCTCGGATAGTCAACGGACGCGATCATGGATTCCTCGGGCTGTCCGTCGGGAGTCCGGCAGCGATGCGACCATGGATCGGTGGCGCCGTGATCACGAAGGCGCTGTGGCGCTGGCGCTCCTCGGCAATGAACTCCGCTGCATCGAGGTTGTTCAGGTGTGCGGCTGCACGGTCAACAGGCGGGTCGGCTCCGTCCCAGATGCAATCGCCTCGGGCCTCGAAGCCGGGAGCGTGCCAGATTCCTCCTTCGACTCGCGCGACGACCAGCCCCTGCGCCGCAGCTCGCAGGCAGACTTCGATGGCTGCATTGGCGTTCAGCTTCATGAACGCGCTGCCCCGCAATTCGAAGAACTCTCGAGCGGTCTCATAGAGATGATTGCGATCAGCTGCATGCATCAATGATCTCCATTCCATTTGATTCGGCTGTCCGGAATCCATCCAGAGCCTGGCGTTCTATCGCTCACCTGAACGACCTCACGGGTTCTGTCATTGACCACGACGTAGCCGTCCTTGGTCCCGTACACCGACGCCGAGTCGTTCCGTCCTTGCCCGTCTGCTGTCTTGTTCGGACGTCTGTTGTCGGTCGTCGTCCCAGTCGGGCAGCTGCTGCCGTGACGAATGCTCCGTCGCGTCCGGCGTCCACGTGCCGCCCGCCGCCTCGAAGTGCACGAGCCGGCCGCTCGCGCGGACGACATCGGCCTGCGCCGGGGCGCCGTTCGAAGAAAAGACCACGATCCGCCGCATGAACGTGTGCTGCCAGCCAACGCCGAGGTCGCCTTCGGTGCTGTCGGCGCTGTTGTAGAAGCGCTGGAAGGAGAGTCCGTGCGAGAGTGGGGACCGGTAGTCCGCGTCGACCTGCAAGCTCTGGCCGCTGCCGATCGCGATCGGATCTCCGGCCTGGGGCCTCGATGCATCGCTGCAATCGCCGCCGGGGCCATCGTCCGGTGTGTTTTGAAGCGCGGCGAGCGAGGTTCTCTTTGCTCGGCCGTAGAAGGAGACAGGTTCGCCGTTCTGGAGAATGACGAGCGTCGAGAACTGCACTGCATAGCCTGCATTCCGGTTCGGCCCCGCGACGCTGCGCAGGTGCGTGCCGATCTTGGCCAGGATCTGGGCCCGGGCGTCGTCGACGCTGGCCGCGCAGCCGATGATGATGTAGTTCGGGTAGTCGTAATACCCGACCGGGGAGGGCACGCGCTGGCTCCCCAGAGAGCAGGCGAAGCGTTCGATGCGCACCTGTCCGACCCAATACACACGGTTGATGGAATCGTTGATCCAGTTGCTGAAAACAGGGTCCTGGAAACTGCTGGCGACCTGGATCTCCGCACGCAGCGCGGCGGGGTGGCACAGCAATGCGATGAGGGCTGCAAGCAGGACGGCCGGCCGCAACGGGCGGGCATGATGGGTTCGGGTCGGCACGGGATGGGTGTCGCGCGAAGGCGGCAGGCGATGGGAGGCTGCAGTTGAGCAAGCGCGGCATCGCACCGGTAGTGGTCACATGGACCGCTTGCAAATCCAGTCGATGCAGGGTCGCGTCCCAACGCGCAGCGGCTCCCGGTGCCGCTACGCCGCCGCCCGCGCGAGCTGCGACAGCCGCTTGACCAGCGCTTCGAAGCGCTCGGCCGGCGTGTTGCCATACCCGAGCACCAGGCCGTTGTCGTCGGCCGATGGCTGCAGCGCAAAGCTCGACAAGGCCGCCGGTGCCATGCCGTGGCGCAGCGCGGCGGCGGCGATGGCGGCGTCCGGGTAGCGGCGCGGCAAGCGCAGCGTCAGGTGCAGCCCGCAATGCCCGCCGTCGATCGCATGCGGTACGCGCAGGTGGCGCGACAAGGCCTCGCGCAACGCGGCTTGGCGCTGCCGGTACAGCCGCCGCATGCGGCCCAGGTGGCGGCCGAAGGCGCCGCCCTCGATGAACCGGGCGAGCGCCAGCTGTTCGTGTCGGTGGCCGCCGCGCAGCAGGTGCGCGAGCGGCGCCTGCAGGCGCGCCGAGAGCGCGTCCGGCAGCACCAGGAAGCCGAGCCGCAGCGACGGGAACATCGTCTTGCTGAAGGTGCCCACATACAGCACCGGCGCCTGCGCCACCAGGCCCTGCATCGCGCCGATCGGTTCGCCGGCGTGGCGGAACTCGCTGTCGTAGTCGTCCTCGATGATCCACGCGCCGTGGCGCTGGGCGTTGGCGATCAGTTCGAGCCGGCGCGCGGCGCTCATCACCGCGCCTGTCGGGTACTGGTGCGACGGGGTCGCGTAGACCAACCGCGGCGGCCGTGCGGTCCAGTCGCTGTCGCGCACGCACAGTCCTTCGGCATCGACGCGCATCGGCACGATCCGCAGGTCGGCCGCGTGCATCGCGGTGCGCGCGCCGCGGTAGCCCGGGTCCTCGACCCATGCGGTGTCGCCGGGGTTCGTCAGCAGCCGCGCGCACAGCGCCAGTGCCTCCATCGCGCCTTCGGTGACGACGACCTGCGCCGCGTCGCAGCGCACGCCGCGGGCCACGCCCAGGTGGCCGGCGATCGCATGGCGCAGCGCGGGTTCGCCGAGCGGGTTGCCATAGCCCAGCGTCGACGGGCCGGCGCTGCGCATCGCGCGATCGAGCGCGCGCTGCCATTCGGCCAGCGGGAACTGCGCCAGCGCCGGCACGCCGGGGCGCCATGCGGCATCGCCATCGGCCTGTGCAGGCTCGGACTGGATCGGCGACAGGCGCCGCGCCGTCACCGCAGGCACCGCCGGCGCGGCGCGTGGCCCGGTGCCCCGGGGTGCGGCCGCGCGCGCCGGGCGGGTCAGCGCCGCGACGCGCGTGCCCTGCCGGTCGGGCAGCAGGTAGCCTTCGGCAGCGAGCAGGTCGTACACCGCGGTCACGGTGTTGCGCGAGATGCCCAGGGCGTCGGCCAGCGCGCGGCTGCCCGGCAGGCGACTGCCCGGTGCCAGGTGGGCGCCGAGGATCGCCTGCTTCAACCGGTCGTGAAGCTGGCGCTGCAGCGAGCCGGGTCCTCGCCCGTGCCCGCGCGCGAGCGGCGCATCGAGCAGGGCTTGCGGGACGGAACGGGTCATCGTGGCACCATCAGAATCAAATGGCGTGGCGCTTTTCAAGGTGCCACCGTGCCGTTACTGTAGAGCCCTGGACCGCCACCCCGCAAGGACGAACGAGATGACCTGGCTCACCCCCCTCCGACTGCAAGGCTCGCACTGTTCGCTGGAGCCGCTTTCCATCGACCACGAGCAGGAACTGATCGCCGCGGTGCGCGACGGCGAACTGTGGAACCTCTGGTACACCGCGATCCCCGCGCCGCAGGCGATGCGGGCCGAGATCGAACGCCGGCTGGACCTGCAGCGCAAGGGCTCGATGGTTCCGTTCACCACGCGCGACGCCGCCGGCCGTGTCGTCGGCATGACGACCTTCATGAACATCGACGCGGCGAACCAGCGGGCCGAGATCGGCTCCACCTGGACGGCCGCGAGCGTGCAGCGCAGCGGCTTCAACACCGAATGCAAGCTGCTGCTGCTGACGCACGCGTTCGCCGAGGAAGCCATCGCGGTCGAGTTCCGCACCAACTTCTTCAACCAGCAGAGCCGCCGCGCGATCGAACGACTGGGCGCCAAGCTCGACGGCATCCTGCGCAGCCACCAGCGCATGCCCAACGGGCTGCTGCGCGACACCTGCGTCTACAGCATCACGCGGGCGGAGTGGCCGGCGGTGCGGGCGCATTTGCAATGGCAGCTGGACAAGCCGCGTTGACGATTGGCGCGGGTGACAAGGCGGTGCGTGTTCAAACCTTGATGAACAGCGCCTCCACGACCGCGGTCATCGTGCTGCCGGTCGTACAGTCTGCGAACGCTTCGCCCAATTCAATGGCCATGTCGGTGGGCAAGCTCAGACCAGACCTGTTCCACAACTGGTGCACGGCGTTGCCTGCGGCCACGTGCAGTCTTCGGTTCCGCGCCAATGCGCGATCAATCGCGTCACTTTCATCGCCGGAGAGACCAACGGTCTCGCGATCGACTTGAAGATGCTTCAGATTCCGGTTTTTGGTGATCGCGTCGACGAGGGAGCGACGAACGTCTCGCGTGACGTAGGAGGCCCTGAGAGCCAAGGAAGTCAAGCGGCTCCCGCTGTGCTTCAACAGAGAAATCAACGCATCGCACTCGGGTTCCGTGAAGCGGAGTGCTACCAGCGACACCGATCGCAGCCGGCAGTTGTTGATCCAGCCGCTGTGCGCGGACCCTTGGCTGGAGCCGGACAGCGAGGTGAACGGGCGATACAACATTTCCAGGTGGTCAAGAGAAAGGTTCTTTTCCAACGCCTGGTTCAGGCAGTCGGCTTGAGCACGGCTCAACTCGTCCGAGTCTCCGAACGTGAGGCGTTTGAGGGTTGTGTTGTTCTCCAGGGCCTGGCAGAAGTCGGCAAATACTTTTTCTTGCGGTAGGTCCACCAGACTCATTCGCAGGTTGAGCAAGGCGGGGCTTTCCAGGACAGTTGTCATCGCCGACCAGCCCTTGTCCCCCCAATCGTTGCTGCTCAGATGCAGTTCTTCCAGGATTCGGTTGTTGGAGGCCGCCCTGCCGATGATCTCGATGCCAGGTTCCTCCAGCCCGCACGCCTCCAGTGCAAGGGTTTTGAGGGTCGAGTTTTGCTGAAGCAACAGTGCGATGGTCGATGCGGATTGCGAGCAGGAGTTGGCGCTCAAGTGCAACGCGAGCACGCTTTTGTTGTCTGCCATTGCGGCGCAGACGTTCTGGATCTGTGGGGCCGTGAGCCTGCAGTTGATCAACTTCAGCGAAGTCAAGCGGCCCGTTTTTTTCAGTATGTCGGCCAGTGCATCCGTCATTGCAGGTTCCAGTTGCTGACCCGACAGATCGACAGCAACCGGGTTCGACCCGGCAATGGCCAACCATCGGAGCAGTCCGATCGACGCCTCGCGATTCAGAACAGGCGACGCGGGCACGTGCAGGTCGATTTCCCGCGCCCACGGCATGCGGGCCTCGACGACCCTTGCGCCTGATGGCGATGCGTCGCCAAGCCGATGGCGGCTGAGCCAGTCCAGCCCCGCATGATCGTCCGTGTGCAGGCAATTCAGCGTGGTGTCGTGCCATGCCTCTCGAGTGCAGGGAGTCGAAGGTATCAAGTGAGCGCAGCTCTTCGGCGGCGCACAGGGGATGGAGATGTCGATCGGAGCGAATGCGCGACGGGACTGGGGTGAGGTGTTACCGACTGACATGCCATGACTCGATGATGAAGGTGGCCTTGAGTGCCCGAGGCGATGCATGCCGTTCCAATCGCCGGCAAGTGCATTGCATCCGGTCCATGCGAGCTGGTCGTCCCGGTCGCCCCGACAATCCCCGCATGCCCTTGCCATCCGACCCGCCCGCCGCCGTCCCGCTGCGCCCCCGCCTGACGCTGCAGACCCTGACCCGCGGCGACGGCCTGCTCGGCATGCGCGCGATGAACGGCTTCGGTCCACGCGGCCCGAAGCTCAGCGTCGCGCGCATCGAGTGGACCTACGAAGCCGCCCCCGGCCTGCACTGGGAAACGCCGGCGCCGACCAGCGTGCTCGGCAAGCGGCCCGCGCCGACCGAGCTGCTGCGCGGCGCGTGGAACGAGCGCGTGGTGCTCGAACGCGACCTGGCCGCCGAGGCCGATGCGATGGACCTGCTGTGGTCCACCCAGCTGCGCCCGTTGCCGATGCAGGCGCTGCAGTGGCGCAGCGCCGAGGCCGGCGAGGGCCATCCGCAGCTGTGGACGCTGCCCGAAGAAGTGCAGTTCGGCGACTTCTGGCTCGACCAGGTGCCGCGCCTGCAGGGCCTCGGCTGGTCGGTGGTGGTGGCGCCGGGCTTCGCGCACATGAGCGCGCCGGTCGAGCGCTGGCGCCTGCTGATCGACCCGGTCACCGGCGCCGAACAGGGGCGCGAGCTGGTCGATGCGCCGTCGCGCCACCAGCAGCCGCTCGCGGCGCTCGGCCAGCCGAAGCGCGAGGGCTCGTTCATGGTGAGCCTGGGGATCGAGGTCGACGGCGAACCGGTCGATCTGGCGCCGCTGCTGGTCGACCTGTTCAAGCGCGAACCGCGTTGGCTCGACGCGCAGCAGGTGGCCGACATTCCCGACGACAAGATCGTGATGCTGCGCCGCGGCCGGGGTGGGCGCGGCATCGAGACGCCGGCCGGCCCGCTGAAGGCCATCGTCAGCGCGATGCTCGACCTG
>Ga0065165_1001627_pt1 | contig 22857 bp, 20 predicted proteins | sample AraplaMF_Cvi_mMF_FD_63813 | JGI IMG/M metagenome (GOLD analysis project Ga0065165, IMG submission 63813) | Arabidopsis root microbial communities from the University of North Carolina, USA - plate scrape MF_Cvi_mMF (version 2) (version 3) | ecosystem: Host-associated > Plants > Roots >... | reverse complement strand
ATCCACACCGACCACCTGAACACGCCGCGCGTGGTGGTGGACCGGCAGAACCGCGTGCGCTGGCGCTGGCTGGCCGAGCCCTTCGGCACGACCGCACCGGAGACCAACCCGAGCGGGCTGGGGGTCTTTACGCAGAACCTGCGGTTCCCGGGGCAGTATGCGGACCAGGAGAGTGGGCTGTTCTACAACTACCACCGCTACTACAAAGCAGGAGAGGGGCGCTACACGCAGAGTGACCCGATCGGGTTGGTGGGTGGGAGCGTGTCGACGTACGGATATGTGGACGGAAATCCTCTGACAGCCGTTGATCCGTCGGGACTTTTCATCGTTGACGAGAACCCGCCTGAAGGCCTGAGCACGTATGAGCGCCAAGAGTGGACGAGAATGGTCAAGTCGTTGAAAGAGTTGGGGGAACGATTTCGAGCTCGGATCAAAACGGTCTGTTTCGTTGACCGTGCGAAGCTCCAGACCCTCTTTGATGATTGGGTATTGAGAATTGATCCCAACGTTTTCGCGTTGCGAAGGAATCGCTCTGATTTTGCTGACACACGGTATCCAAACTCCACGTTTTATTCTCGGTTCTTCCAGGAAGGCGACGCATATAATTCTGAAGCTGCTCCAGGTCAAGCATTCATCTTCGCGCATGAGTTTCGGCACCTCAGTCCTTCCAACAGAGCGAAGGGCTCGGCCAGTCTCACAGCCGGAAATCGCCTCAGCGGTCGAGGGGGTTTCGACCCGGCAGAAGCGGATGCAGATAAATTCGCAGAATTGTTTTTAGGAAGGTGTCCATGCGGCATTTCGAATTGACAACGACTTTGTGCCTTGCATTGGGTCTCACTTGCTCGGCGAACGCGTCAGAGTTTTTCTACGCGAATGCCGTGCATCCTTCATCGGGGCAGATCATCATCAAGCCCGATTCAATAGGTGGGCATCGGGCCGCGGCCGCGACAATGTGTACGGCGCAGGAGTTGATGTGGTGTTATCAGAGTGACATTTTTTCGTTTGCGCTTCCGAAGCAAGGCATCAATGCGAAGGCGTGGATGCACGCCGGCATCCGGTACGAGATTCAGAAGCAGACGAAGCTCTCTTTGCTCGGCAGCGAGCTCGAAGTGCTTGAGATACTGCAGAGCCGCGATGGCAAGAAGGTGATGCACTTCGTCTACTCAACAGAGCGTGGGCTCATTTCGTTCCAAGCTGCACAGGCGGCTGCGCCGTCATTTCTTTCAGAGAGCCGCTGTGGTCTCGGGGCGCCAGAGAGCTGCAAGGAATAGAAATTCATGGACTGATGTTGATTTGTAGGCGCGCACGGGATGCAAAGCTGTCAGGGCGGGATGCAGTTTTTTCAGAGAGGTGTGCACGTGCAAAAAATAGTGGTATTGATTTTGGCTGGCGCTTTCTCTGCTGCATCGAACGCTGCAAGGGCACAGGAAATTGTTCAGTACGTGAATCTATTCGGCGAGAAGTCGATGATTCTAGGTGTCGGCGATAAAATCGTCAGGCTGTTGGATCTTGAGTACCCTTTGCAAAAATGTTCGCCCGAAGAAAGATTCGTCTGTCTGAAATCTGACGTTTTTACTTTCGCGGTACCCAGTGCCAAGAAATGGGCGCCGCAATGGACCTATGGTGGGGCGCGGTACATGGTGCTGCGGCAGGGTGCCATGACATTCAATGGCGAATTACTTGAGTATCAAGTGATCCGCCAAGATTGGCGTGAAAATACCATCGACTATGCATACTCGAAGGAGCGCGGAGTGATTGCAATTCGCGCCAAGGGTGGAGATCAATTGACGTTGAGCGGCGATTGTGGATTCGCTGCAACCTCCACAAGGTATTGTCCATAGCCAACTCTTGACAAGCCATCGGCTCGATGGCCCGAATCAACGAGCCGCCAGCGCGTGGTCGCGCAGTTCCGTCGAGACGCAGTGAGCGCAGACAGCGATGACACGCTCAATGCAAGGTCGGCCGCTTCGCCCGTGCACTGCCGGCCTCGTCCCACGGCATGTCGAACTCGTCGGCCAGATCGCTGAAGCTGCCGACATTGGGACTGAGTTTGGCGGCATCCAGTTCGGCCCCGTCGTCCGTCTCCTCGTCCTCATCGACGAACAAGCTCTCCAACGCCTGCATCCCCACCGCATGACCGAGGTCGAGCGCCGCGACCGCGTCGCTCGGCTGCTCGATCCACTTCAGCGGGCTCAACTGCAGCATGCCTTCGGACGACAGCCCGAGCATCCAGCCGTATTCCAGCATCACGGCCTGCTGCATCGCCATCATCTGCTCGACGCGCAGCCCCGCGAGCTCGCGGGCCAGCATCGGCAGCAGCACCTGCGGGCGCACCGCGGTGACCGCACCGTCATGCTGCATCTGCAGCCGGCACAGCAGGCCGCCAGGGCCCCAGAACGCCGAACTGTCCTGCAACGCAGTGGCGCCGCCTTGCGGCAGCCCCATCAGCAGGGACATCTCGGACAGGAACTCATTCGAAGTGGTGGTGGTGTTCACGGTGGCAGGGCGTGCGGGAGTGGCTGATCGTGAATGCAGTGTGCTTGCCGCACGCGGGCGGTGCGCTGCTGCAAGCGAACGGTCGTACGTCAGCCCGAAGTGGGGCAGGTAAGCTGCGCGGGCTTTCGACAACTGCCAAAGGTCATGCATGACGATCACCCTCCGGCGTGCCAACCCCGATGACGCCGCCGCCTTCGCCCGCATCATGGGCGACCCGCAGGTGTTCCCCGGTCTGATGCAGATGCCCCACACCGATGCGCATTCGTGGAAGTCCCGGCTGACCGACACCTGCGCGCCCGGCAAGACCGACCTGCCGCTGGTGGCCGAGCTTCATGGCGAGGTGGTCGGCACCGCCGGGCTGCACCCGGTCGGACCCCACCTGCGCCGCCGCCACGCGCTGGTGCTGGGCATTTCGGTGGCGCCGTCGGCGCAAGGCAAGGGAGTCGGCAGCGCGTTGATGGCCGCGATGTGCGACTACGCCGACAACTGGGTCGGCGCGCTGCGCCTGGAGCTGACGGTGTACACCGACAACGCGGCCGCGCTGCGGCTGTATCGCAAGTTCGGCTTCGAGGTCGAAGGCACGTTCAAGGGCTATGCGCTGCGCGACGGGCAGTATGTGGATGCGCACGCGATGGTCCGCTTCCATCCGAACCCGCCGCGCATCGGGAACTGATCCGTTCGATCAGCCCGCCGGCTTGCAGGACGGCAGCTTCCAGTCGGCCGGGCGGTCGACGCCGGCGCGCAGGTTCTGGCCCACCGGCACGAACCACACGTCCTGCACCAGGCCGTAGGTCTTGCCGATGTTGCGCAGCTCGCAGCTCTGCCACAGCTTCGCGATCTCGGCGTTGACGGCCTTCGCGAGTTCGGGGTTGTCCTTGTTCAGGCCGAACACCACCTGGCCAAGGCCGGTCAGCAGCGGGAAGTCCGGCGACTGGTCGGTGAAGGCATTGAACCTGATGTGCCATTGCGGGTTGCGCGAGATCGCGTACTGCATCACTGGCGGATCGCCGATCACCGCGTCGATGCGGCCGGCCAGCAGGTCGCGCACCGCGGCGTCGGAGGTGTCGTACAGCGCAAGCGTCAGGCCGCTGATCTTGCGCAGCTCGGGAATGAACGAGAAGCCGGTGATGGTGCCGACCTTCTTGCCTTCCAGGTCCTTCAGCTTGCTCCAGTTGTTCTTCTCGGTCTGCGTGATGCCGTTCTTGAAGTAGTGGATCGGGTCGCTCAGCGTCATGATCTTCGAGCGCTGCTCGGTCCAGCCCATCGTGCCCGCCATCACGTCGACGCGCCTGGCCTGCACCGAGGCGATCGTGCCCGACCACTCCATCAGCGCCGGCTTCACCTTCAGCTTGGCCGCTTCGCTGATGCGCTGCAGGATCTCGCCGTCGTAGCCGACCATCTTGCCGTCCTGGTAGCCGGTGCCGGGCATGTCGCCGGTGAAGGCGATGGTCAGCGCGCCCTTCTCGATGGTCTCGACCGCCTGCGCGGCAGCCGGTGCCGCGGCGGCGAAGGCGAGCAGCAGCGTGGCCAGCAGGGCAGCGATTCGAATGCGTCCGTTCAACATGGGGAACTCCTGGAAGTGTTGACGTTGTGGGTCTGGAACGGCAGCGAATATAGGGACGCAACCCCCGCATGGATTGCAGGCGCTGACACGTGAATTGCACGCTTGCGACATGCCGGGTAAGCCCTCGGGGCCCGTGTTGGTGCATGCGCGGCGGCAAAAAAAGCCCCGGTGTGCGAGCACCGGGGCCAGGGCAACACGGCGAAGAAAGATCGGCTCAGGCGGCGTACCGCTGCACCGCTTCGGCCAGCCGCTCGGCGCTGCCCGCCGCCAGCGTCAGCCCGAGCGCCCCCTGGCCGGCATTGACGAAGACGTTGCTGTCGCGCACGCGGCCGATGATCGGCACCGAATCGGGCGTCGCCGGGCGCAGGCCGGCCCAGGTCTGCGGCGCGTCCAGCTCGCACAGCCCGGGGTACACCGCCTCCACGCTGTCGACCATCGCCCGCACGCGCGAGGCCGGCACGTCCAGCCGGTAACCGGTGATCTCGGCCATCGCGGCCACGCGCAGCCGGTCGCCGAGCGGCGCGAACACCGTCTTGCGGCCGAGGTGCGTGACGCTGGCGGTCGGCCGCGCGCCGCCCTTGAACGGTACCGTGATGCTGTAGCCCTTGATCGGGTAGACCGGCAGGTGCAGCCCGACGCCCGAAGCGAGCGCCGCGGCATGCGGGCCGGCGGCCAGCACGAAGGCATCGGCCTTCAGTTCAGCGCGGTCCGATTGCGCCGCGGCATAGCGCCGGCCGTCGCGCGCGAAGCCGCTGACCGCGGTGTCGAACGTCACCGTGCCGCCGAGCCGCCGCAGCCCGGCCACCAGTTCGCGGCACAGCAGGTACGGGTCGGCGACGCATTCGTCTTCGGTCCAGATGCCGCCGGCGATGTCTTCGCGCGCGGCCGCCAGCGCCGGCTCGCGGTCGCGGCATTCGGCGGGCGACAGCACCTGCTGCCGGCAGCCGAACTGTGCCTGCAGCTCGACCTGCGCGCGCTGCCGCCTCAGGGTTTCGTCGTCCGGGCACAGCACCAGCTTGCCGTTCTGCGCGAAGCCGAACGACCAGCGCTCCTCGGCCATCCAGCCGTCGAGCACGCGGCGGCTGCGCTGCGCCAGGTCGAGCAGCGCGGCGGTGCCGTGCAGCGCGGTCTCACGCCGGCAGGCGCGCAGGAACTGCAGGCCCCAGGTCCATTGCCGCCAATCGGCGCGCAAGCGGAACTTCACCGGCGAGTCTGCAGACCACAGCATCTTCGGCAGCGACTGCAGCGTGCCCGGCGATGCGAACGGCTCGACGTAGCTGTAGCTCAGCTGCGCACCGTTGGCGAAGCTGGTGCCGGTGCCCGGTTCGGGCGCCGCATCGACCAGCTGCACCTCGAAGCCGGCCTTCGCCAGCTGGTACGCACTGGCGCAGCCGATCACGCCGGCCCCGACGACGCAGACCTTCATGGCCGCGCCTCGTCCGACGCCAGCAGCCAGCCGCCGCGCGCCCGCGACAGCACCAGCTGCGCGGTGGCCACGTCGGCCAGCCCGACACCGACCGACTTGAACACCGTGATGCCGGGCTGCTGCAGCTGCCACGGCTGCCGGCCGCCGAACAGCTCCGGCAGGTCGACGTACTTCTCGCTCAGGTGGCGCTGGTTCCACAGCACGATCTCGCCGGCCTCGACCAGGCTCTGCTGCTTCCATTCGACGACGAGGCGCGCGGCGCGCGTCATCGTGGCGTCGTCCAGCTCGCGGCCCTTCGGCGTGCTGGTGCCGATCGCGGCGACGAAGGCGCCCGGCTCCAGCCACGCGCCGTCGAACACCGGCTCGGCCGAGCGCGTCGCGGTGACGACGATGCCGGCATCGCGCACCGCCTTCTCGGCGGTGGTCAGGCGCACCCGCGCACCGCTCCGCGCGTGCAGCCGGTCGATCCAGGCCGGGTCCGCCTTCGGGTCGACGACGCAGATCTCGTCGAAGCGGAACACCTCGCACAGCGCGTGCGCCTGCGAGCGCCCCTGCAGCCCGGCGCCGAACAACGCCAGCTTGCGCGGCGACGGCGCGACCGCGCGCGACGCGACCATGCGGGTGATGGCTGCGGTGCGAAAGCGCGTCAGCTCGTTGCCGTCGAGCACCGCCACCGGCGTGTTGGTCGACAGGTCGAACAGGATCACCGCGAAGCTGAACTGGCCGGCCACCGTCGGGTAGACCTTGACGCCGGCCACGTTGCGCGCGGCCCAGACGCCGCCCATGGTGCTGAGCTTCGTGCCGGCGCAATCGGTGCGCTGGCGGCCGTGCACGGCGGCCTTGTCGTCGGCCAGGTCCTGGAAGGCCTCGGCCAGCACGTCGGCGACGCCGCGGAAGTCCAGCAGCTCGGCAACCTGCGGATCGGTGATGTGAAGCATGGGGTTCGCCTTGACGTTGATGGGGATCAATCCAGCCCGTTGGGAACGGCCTCGTGCCAGGGGGTGGCCTTCTCGAAGGCATGCGCGACGCGCAGCACCAGCGGCTCGGCCATCGGCTTGCCGACGAACTGCACCGAGACCGGCAGGCCCTGGCCCGAGAGCCCCGCCTGCACCGCGACCGAGCACAGGTCGAGCAGGTTCACGAAGCGGCCGAAGCGCGACAGCGGCGTCGACAGCTCGTCGACCTCGCCGACCGGGATCGCGGTGATCGCGTTGGTCGGCATGAAGCACACGTCGACGCCCTCCATCGCGTCGAGCATCGCGGTGCGCGCCTTGTCGCGCATCTTCAGCAGTTCGATGTACTGCGCGGCGTCGATGTCCTTGCCGGCCAGGATGCGGCGCCGCACATGCGGGTCGAACACCAGGTCCTGCTCGAACAGCTCGCCGAGGTTGGCGTAGCCCTCGGCGCTCATCAGCTTGCCGGCGATGCGCATCGATTCGGTCAGGCTCTGCGGCAGCGGCCGCTCGACCAGCTGCATGCCCAGCTCGGCCAGCGTCGACAGCGCGCGGTCGTACAGCGACAGCACGTCCGATTCGATCGAATGCCGCTCCGACGCCGGCAGCACCCAGACCCGCGTGCCGGCCGCGTCGTGCTCGATGTGGTGGACCGCGCGGCGCACCGGCGCGCCGGCGCTGACCGGGTCGCGCGGGTCGGGCCCGGCGATCGCGTCGAGCAGCAACGCCGCATCGCGCACGCTGCGCGCGATCGGGCCGACGGTGTCGTGCGTCGGGCACAGCTCGACCAGGCCGTGGCGGCTCACCAGGCCGTGCGTGGTCTTCAGCCCGACCAGCCCGCACAGCCCGGCCGGGATGCGCACCGAGCCGCCGGTGTCGGTGCCGAGCGCGCCGCAGGCGAGGCCCGCCGCGACCGCCACCGACGAGCCGCTGCTCGAGCCGCCCGGCACGCGGTGCGTCTGCAGGTCCCACGGGTTCCACGGCGTGCCCATCACCGCATTGGTGCCCCAGCCGCCGAACGCGAACTCCACCGTCTGCGTCTTGCCGATGATCACCGCGCCGGCCGCGCGCAGCCGCTCCACCACCGTCGCGTTCAGCGTCGACACCTTGGCCGGCACGGCGCGCGAGCCGGCGCCGATCGGCCGGCCTTCGATCTCGAACAGGTCCTTGACCGCGATCGTCACGCCATGCAGCGGCCCGAGCCGGATGCCGGCACGCAGCAGCCCGTCGAGCGCGCGCGCCACCTGCCGCGCCTCGTCGGCATAGACCTCGACGAAGGCCTTCAACTGCGGCTCGAAGCGCGCGATGCGCGCGAGCCGGTGCTCGACCAGCGCCTCGCTGCTGACCTGGCCGTCGCTGATCGCGGCGGCGGTCTCTTCGAGGGTGGCCCAGGTCAGCGATTCGATGCGCGACGGGTCGATGTTCTTGCGGGTGTCGAGGTTTGGCGTCATGGGGTTCCCAGGGCGCGTCGTCCGCGCGACAGCCGCCGGCCCAGCAGGCGGGAAACCATCGACAGCGGGAACGCGATTGCGAAATAGAAGAGTCCGACCAGCACGAAGATGTGCAGCGGCAGGAAGTACTCGCTGGACATCGCGCGGGCCGCGAGCATCAGCTCGTCGGTCGCGATCAGCGCGCACAGCGAGCTGTCCTTCAGCAGCGAGACGTAGCAGTTGACGAGCGGCGGCAGCATCACGCGCAGCGCTTGCGGCAGCACGACCGAGGTGAACACCTGGCGCGGCGTCAGCCCGGCGGCGAGCGCGGCCTCGCGCTGGCCGCGGTGCACCGAATCGAGCCCGCCGCGGAACACCTCGGCCACGTAGGCCGCGCCCTGCAGCCCGAGGCCGAGGATGCCGGCCCAGTAGCCCGACAGCGTGAGCCCGAACGCCGGCAGCCCGAAGTACAGCGCCAGCAGCAGTGCCAGCAGCGGCACCGCGCGCACGAACTGCACCACCGCGTTCGATGCCAGCCGCAGCGCCGGCGAGCGCGAGCGGGCCATCGCCACCAGCAGGGCCGCCAGCAGCAGCGCGAGCAGGAAGCCGAGTGTCGAGAGCTCGGCGGTGACGCGCGCCGCCTCGAGCAGCCGCGGCCACCACTCGGGCAGGTACTCCCGGTAGACCTGGAAGAAAGCGCTCATCGTCCGACTCCCAGCCGACGCTCCATGCGGTTGAACATCCAGCTGACGGGGAACACGATGCTCGCGTAGAGCACCACCGCACTGGCATAGATCAGCGGCGTCTGGAAGGTCGACGTCACCAGGTTGCGGGCGTAGAACATGATCTCGGGCGCGGCGATGGCCGACGCGATCGAGGTGTCCTTGATCAGCTGGCTCGCGTAGTTGCCGATCGCCGGCAGCGTCAGCCGCAGCATCTGCGGCAGCACGATGCAGCGCAGCGCCTGCATCGGCGTCAGCCCGCAGGCGAGCGCCGCTTCGCGCTGGCCGACGTGCAGCGCGCGCATGCCGGCGCCGAACACGTCGCACAGCACGGCCGCGCCGACCAGGCCCAGGCCGACGATGGCGGCGCCCTTCGGCGAGAAGCGCAGGCCGATCGACGCGAGGCCGAAGTACAGGATGAACAGGTGGGCGAGCGCCGGCACGTTGCGCATCCATTCGACGTAGGCGCCGATCGCGGTGCGCACCAGTGCGAGCGAGCTGAACACGTCGAGCAGCGCGAGCAGCAGGCCGAGCGCGAACGCGATCAGCGCCGCGCCGAGTGCAACCTGCGCGGCGGTGACGGCGCCCTCGAGCAGCGTCACGGCGATGGTGGGCAGGGCGTCGAGCATCACGCCGCCAGCCCGGACGCTTCGCCGACCTGGCCGAGGAAGGCGCGCGTGCGCTCCTTCTGCGGGCGGTTGATCACGTCGGCGGCCGGGCCTTCCTCGACGATCACGCCGCCGTCCATGAAGATCACGCGGTCGGCGACGTCGCGCGCGAAGCGGATCTCGTGCGTCACCAGGATCATCGAGCGGCCGTCCTCGGCCAGTTCGCGGATCACGCCCAGCACCTCGCCGACCAGCTCGGGGTCGAGCGCCGAGGTGGGTTCGTCGAACAGGATCAGCTTGGGCTTCTGCGCCAGCGCGCGGGCGATCGCGACGCGCTGCTGCTGGCCGCCGGACAGCCGCTCGGGGTATTCGTCGGCCTTGTGGCGCAGGTGCACCTTCTCGAGCATCTGCTCGGCCAGCGCGTGGGCCTCGGCGCGCGGCATGCCGCCGGCCTTGATCGACGCGAGCGCGACGTTGTCGCGTACGTTCAAGTGCGGCCACAGGTAGAAGCCCTGGAACACCATCCCGATCTCGCTGCGCTGCGGCGCGAGTTCGCGGTCGCTCATGATGCGCTCGCGCCCGTTGCCGGTGCGCACCGTTCCGATGCGCTCGCCTTCGAGCACGATCTCGCCGCCGCTCGGTTTCTCGAGGTAGTTCACGCAACGCAGGCAGGTCGACTTGCCGGACCCGCTGGGGCCGATCAGCGAGAGCGTTTCGCCGCGCTGCAGCTGGAACGAGATGTCCTTGAGCACTTCGGCTGCGCCGTAGCTCTTCTTCAGGCCCTTGACCGTCAGCAATGTGTTTTCCATGTGTCCCCGTCGTGCGTACTGATTGCGACGAGGGGGATGCTAGGAACGATCGCCGCAACGGCATGGCAGGGCGGTGCGGCTATATTGAACGGATGCGACATGCCGGGAAAACCCTGACCGATGACGACCGCACCGATCAGGCGCGCTCGCTGGTCGACCGGCTCGACCAGGCCGGGCAGCCGGCGCGGCCCGGCAGGAAGGCGGCATCGAAGGCCGAGCTGCGGGTCGGCATCCTGTTGTGGCCGGGCTTTCCGCTGCTGTCTCTGGCCGGCCTGTGCGACGGCCTGCGCCATGCCGCCGACCTGGGCGACCAGAGCCGGCAGAACCGCTGCTCGTGGGCCATCCTCGGCACGCCGGGCGAATCGGTGACCGCGAGCTGCGGCGTGCGGGTGCCGGTCGACCTGCCGCTGTCGGCACCGGTCGACTACGACTACGTCGCGGTGATCGGCGGGCTGTTGCCGCGCATCGGCGGCGCCGACCCGCGCTACGTGGCCTTCCTGCGCTCGGTGGCGGCAGCCCAGGTGCCGCTGATCGGCATCTGCACCGGCAGCTTCGTGCTGGCGCGCTTCGAGCTGCTGAACGGCCATGCGCCGTGCATCCACCCGTTCCACGTCGACGACTGGCAATCGATGCACCCGGGCCTGGCCTTCGAGACGCGCTCGCACTATGCGATCGGCTCGAATCGCATCACCTGCGCCGGCGGCATCTCGATCGTCGAGCTGGCGGCCGAACTGGTGCGGGTGCACTGCGGCGCCGACCGTGCGGCCAAGGTGGTGCACCAGATGACGGTGAACGCCGAGAAGACCGCGAGCCACGTCGCGCGCCGGCATGCGCTCGGCTACGAGTCGAGCGACCACGAGAAGCTGCGCCAGGCCATCGTGCTGATGGAGAAGAACATCACGACGCCGCTGGAGATCGCGGTGATCGCGCGGCTGGTGAAGTCGAGCAGCCGGCAGCTGGAGCGGGTGTTCCTCGCCGAGACCGGCGCGACGCCGTCGGAGCACTACCGCAATTCGCGGCTGAAGTACGCCCGCTACCTGCTGACCACCACCGACCTGCCGGTGGTGACGATCGCCGGCGAGAGCGGCTTCTCGGACGCGTCGCATTTCATCCGCCACTTCCAGCAGCTGTACGGCATGGCGCCGGGGCGGCTGCGCAAGGCGCTCAGCGGGCCGACGCCGGCGGTCTGATGACGGCGCGAGGACCGGTGCGCGCAGCTTCGGTTGAGCGCACGCGGCTTCGCAGGTCATGCGAGCGTCACATCCGGGATGGCAAGAATCGATCGGGTACCGCAAACACCCCACTCGAAGGCTCTGCCATGTCCATCCCGACCCACACCTCACCCGTTGTCTCGCGCAGCAATTCGCGCGCGTCGTTGCCGAGTCCGTCCGAGACGCCGCTGCCGTCGTCGCAGCCGACGCAACTGACGCGATCCGGATCGACCCATTCCGACAAGGCGCAAGGGGCCGGACTGCCGAAGGGCCGCAGCCGCACCGGGTCGCAGGCCAGCCAGGCCTCGGTGCAGTCGGTGCGGCGCCCGTCGAGCAGCGAAGCCACCAGCAAGCTGGCGGCGCTCGACAAGCAGAAGGGGGTCGACAGGACGCCCGAGGCGCCGGCGATCCTGCACGGTGGGCGCTCCCGTTCCGACGACATCACGCCGATGGATGTGGAGCGGGCGCGCGGCGAGATGATGTCGCACCTCGACCTCGAAGGTCTTGCGAAGCAGTACGAGCAGGTCAAAGGCGCCGGCCTGAGCGACCAGGACATTGCCGGGCATGCGCTGGCAAACCTGTTCGACGAGCCGCCTGCCGCAAGGCACTCGCCGTCGAACATGACGCCTGCGGCTTCCGACAGCGGCGATGCGCAGCGGGGCAACATGCTGCAGCGCGCGGCCTCGACGACGAAACAGTTCGCCCAGCGCGTCGCTGCAAACAAGGACTTCACCAGCAGCTGGGGCAAGATTCTCGCGTCCGGCGCCAACGTCACGGTTCGCAACTTTCCCGGCGTGTTCGTCGGGACGTTCGCGCGACAGTTCATCACCATGGGGCAGGAGGCCGCCTTCGCCAAGTACGGCACCTCGCCGCAGGCCAGGGCTGCCCTGGGCACGCTGTTCGGCGTGGGGCCGGCGCTGGTTGCGCATGGCGCCGGCGCCATCCGCGACGAAATGGCCGGCACCGCGACCTGGACCAGCCGCCGCTCGCGCATGATCATGGCCGGCACCGCAGTGGCTGCGACCGCCTTCGAGCTGGGCATGGGCGCCGCTGACGAGAACTCCTCGCTGCACATCGGGTTCACCGCCTACACCGCGATCCGCGACCTGCTGGTGCAGTCCAACCTCCGACTGGACAACCACAACACCGACGGGCTGGTGCCGGACTGGAAGCACTTCGGCGCAATGATGGTGGCCTATGGCATCGACCAGGGCGTGGTCAGCTACTGCATGTCGAAGTTCGCATCGCCCTCCGGTCCGGGCGCTTTCAAGGCGCATGCCGGTGTCAAGGAACAGCTGACCAATGCGGGTGTGCGCGCCTTCATCAACCTGCTGGGCGAAATCGGCGAGGACCTGATGTTCCAGTCGATCCCGGCAGTCCGTGCCTGGTGGAACAACGCCGACGATGCCCACGTGCTGCAGCTGGGCATCCACTCGGAGGGCTACCAGGCGGGCTATCTCGCGAATGCCGCGATGGGACCATGGGCGGTGCGAACCGGCATCCTCGCGACGACGATCGCGCTGACCGGCGTGACCGGCAAGAAAGTGCCCGAGAAGTTCCAGGAGTTGACGGCCGACATGATCATCGGCGGCGTGAACGCGTTGCTGTACGAGCCGTTCGCGAACGCCGGTTCCGGTCAACCCGACCCGAAGGGCAGGGCGCGCATCGAGGATGCGGAAGCCGCCGACGCGCACGGCGCGGAGAGCGATGCCGACAGCGTGCGCACCTATCCCCACCCCAACGCCGACATGACGAACCTGGCCGCCGTGAAGCGGCAGCAGGACATGCAACTGACGCAGCGCCGGCCCGGCCCGAACGACGCGTCGACCTCGACCGCCTGAGCGCACAGCAGCGTCCGCGCATTCTTCGCCACCCTTCCATCCGAGCAGAAAGAACCATCATGTTCAATTCTTTGTCAGCCAGGCGCAGCAACGCCGCAGAGTCCGGCAGCCGCGCAGTCATTCCGGATCCGGCGATCCGCAACCAGGGCTGCGGGACCACGCCGGCGACGTCCACCAGCACACCCACCAACACGCCGACCACGCGCGACACCACCAGCGGGCCGAAGACGCGCAATCCGGCATCGGCCGCCCGGCGTGGCCAGGGCCCGCGCGGCGGACTGCTGTCGACACTGGGCCGCCTGACCGGCACGACGCAGGCGGCCGAGGCCAAGACGGCGGCCGAAGCCGCTGACGCGAAGGCCGATGACGCTGCGCGGCGCGCCACCTTCGCCCGCGCCGTCGCGACCACCGACCTCGGTGCGATGCGGCGCAACATCCGCCTCGGCATGGCCATGATCGGTGCCGGTCCCCGCCCGGACTACAGCGATCCGGATGCCACCGAACCGAAGTGGATCCCGGGCCGCCGCGCGGCCGTCGTCGTCAAGGCCAGCGGCTACGGGCTGGACGACAAGCATGGTCCCGGGCTGGACGAGAAACGCGTCAAGGTCGCGATGATGGCGCTCTCCGAAGGCATCCGCGACTTCTTCGTGGCCAGCGCGGAGGAAGCGGCAGACCTGCGCGCGGCGTTCAAGGCCCAGCGGCCGGACCTGGCGGGCGACGTCGCGATCAACATGCTCGACGGCATCGCGCCCGGCGAGGACCTGCAGTACCTGATCCAGCACAGGATCACGCCGGTGCTCAACAGCGTCGACGAGGTGAAGATGTGGAACGAAGCAGGCCAGGCGGCGAACCGCAAGCTGCCCGCGATCCTGCAGTTCGACACCGGCATGACGCGCGCCGGCATCCGCGAGAAGCACGTGGCCGACCTGGCCGAGCAGTGGCGCTCCGGGCAGTTGCCGGGCCTGGACATCAAGATGGTGATGTCGCACCTGTCCGACTCCGACGATGCGTCGGCGCTCGAGGGCTCGACGCTCTACGAGCATGTCGCCGGCAAGAAGACGCAGCAGCAGCTGGAGGCGTTCAACAGGATTTCCGAGCAGTTCCCCGGCATCGACGAATCGATCGGCGCTTCGTCCACGGTGTTCCTCGGCAAGGAGCTGCACAAGGACATGGTGCGCATGGGCGCGACCTTCCACGGCCAGGCGCCGTTCGGCGACGAGGACCATCCGCTGGAGCCGACGCTGAAGATCGAGGCCAAGATCCGCCAGGTGGATGTCGCCGAGACGGGCTCGCAGATCGGCTACGGCAGCAACTACACGGTGAAGGGCGAGCCGGAACTGCACGGCGCCATCGCCTGGGGCTACACCGAGGGCGCTCCGAGGCGCAGCAACGGAAACAAGGAGGGGGATCCGGCGCGGCCCTACGTGATGGTCGGCACGCACAAGGCGGAGTTCATCGGCTCGACGTCGATGGACCAGTCGCAGATCAGGCTCGACGGCGTGCCGGCCGACCTGCGCAAGCCGGGCGACATGGTGACCGTGCTCGGCGACGGCATCAGCGTCAACCAGTTCTCGAAGATGCACGGCTCCGGCGTCTCCGAGCTGAACGTCAAGCTCGGCTCGCGGGTGGCGCGGAAGTACGTGGACGACAACGCCCCGTCGGTGGTGGGCGAGGCCTATGTCGACCCGTCGCCGCACGCCTGGAAGGACTGAGCGGCCTGCGTGTGCGAGGATCGCCCCCTCGGCAATGCGGCAACAGTGAAAGGGCAGGGCGTGGCAACGGTCAGAGGCAATCGATCCGTCGTGGCGGGCATGGGGCAGGCGGTGCTGGCGCTGTGGGTGTCGTGGCCGGCGGCGTCGGCCGCGCAGCCACTGGCCCAGGCGGTGCCACCGTCGGTCATCGAGCCGGCGGTGACGTTCCCGGTGACCTCGGCGGCGGAGTTGATCACGCCGCTGCCGGCGCAGGGCGCTGACGCCGGGTCGGCGCCCGAGGCGGCGCCGCTGCGCTCGCTGTGGGCCGACCCGCGCGCGGTGGCGCGCCTGTTCCGAGAGGCCTGCATCCAGACCGAAGGCCAGCCGGCCGCGGCGGTCGACTGGGCGCTTGCGCAGGGCTTCTCGCCGGTCGACCCGATGCGCGGCTCCACCGACGAGCTGCTCGCCGGCGAGCCCGGCACGGTGCTGGCCGCGCCGGGCAGCGACAGCCGGGTGCTGCTGGTGGCCGCGCAAGGCTCGCGCTGCACGGTGTGGGCCGAGCGTGTTTCCGGACCGGGGCTGCGGCTGGCGCTGGCCGAGGTGACCGGCGAACTGACCGGCAAGGGCGCCCGCGTGCAGCTGCAGGTGGAACGCAGCATCGAACGCGCCGGTGCCTGGCGCACCCAGATGCAATGGCGCTACCGGCGCGTCGGCGGTTCGCAGGACTTCGGCATCGGCGCGGTGACGACGCTCAGCGCCGCGCCGGGGACGCAGGCCCTGAATTTCGCGCCGATGCCAGCGGCGACCGGCATCGCGCCGGACGGCGTGAGGGCACCGTGATCCGCGTCGCGCCGCGCTGGCGGTGCCTGCTGGCGGCCGTGGGTTGCGCCGCGGTGTTCGGCGCGCAGGCGCAGACCGAGGTCGCCTTCGACAGCCTGGATCGCCGCGGCGGCCAGGTCGTCACGCTGAAGGCCTGGTGGTTCGGTGTCGACAGGCGGCAGGCGCCCGCGGTCGTGCTGCTGCACGGCTGCAGCGGCCCGTACGACCACCGCGGCCGGCTCGGCGAGCGCATGCGCGAGTACGCGCAGCTGTTCAACGCGCAAGGCCTGCATGCGCTGGTGGTGGATTCGCTGACGCCGCGCGGCGAGACCGAGCTGTGCACGCAGCGCGTCGGCACGCGGCAGGTGACGCAGGCGAATCGCCGGCTCGACGCGCTCGCGTCGCTGCACTGGCTGGCGCAACGGCCCGACGTCGATGCGCGGCGGCTGGGCCTTGTCGGCTGGTCGAACGGCGGCAGCACCGTGTTGTCGGCCACCAACCTGCGGCAGCGCGAGGTGCGCGATGCGCCGCTGCGGCCGGCCTTCGCGGTCGCGTTCTACCCCGGTTGCGAGGCCGACCTGCGCCGCGGCTACCAGCCGTCGGCACCGCTGCTGGTGCTGGTCGGCGAGGCCGACGACTGGACGCCCGCCGAACCCTGCCATGCGCTGGCGGCACGGGCGGTCATCGACAGCGGTGCCGGAACGCCGGCGGTGCAGATCGAGGCCTATCCCGGCGCGTACCACGGCTTCGATTCGCATGCGCCGGTGCGCGTGCGCAAGGAAGTGCCGAACGGCCTGCACCCGGGCGAGGGGGTGCATGTCGGCGGCAACCCCGAGGCGCTGCAGCGCTCGCGGCAGCGCCTGCTCGAGTTCATCGCGCCCTGGGCAAGGCACTGAAGCGCATCACGCTCACATCAGCATCACGATGCCGTTGCGGCCGGCCGACTTCGCGCCGTAGAGCGCCATGTCGGCCCGCTTCAGCAGCCGGTCGAAGGCGATGTCGGGCGGCGGGCGCTCGGTCATGCACAGCGTCGCGATGCCCATGCTGACCGTGACGAAGCCGAGCGGCGAATCGGCATGCGGGATCGCCATGTGGTGGAGGGTCTGGTGGATGCGCTCGCAGCGGCGTTCGGCGTCGTCCGCACTGACGTCGGGCAGCAGGACCGCGAACTCCTCGCCGCCGATGCGGGCCGCGCATTCGCCGCCGCGCTCGAAGGCGGCGCCGATCGCCCGCGCGACGCGCGCCAGGCAGTCGTCGCCGGCCGCGTGCCCGTAGCGGTCGTTGAATCGCTTGAAGTGGTCGATGTCGACCATCACCAGCGTCAGCGGGCGCTGCGAACGCCAGGCGCGGCGGACTTCTTCCAGCTTGCGTTCGTCGAACGCGCGGCGGTTCGCGAGGCCGGTCAGCGCATCGCTGCGCGATTGGTGCAACAGCTCGCGGCGCGCCTGCTCCAGCTGCGCGAGGTCGCGCCAGCGCGCGAGCGCGCCGAACAGCGGCTTCGCGATCAGCGCGATCTCGCGTTCCTCGACCGCCTGCGGCAGGTCCAGGCAGGCCAGCAGCTGGCCGCTGTCGGCGGCATCGTGCCGGCACACCTGCAGCGAGCCGGCCGCGCAGCCATGCAGCAGTGCGCGGGATTCATGGCAGTCGCTGCTTTCGGTGCACCACTGCATCTGCCAGCCGTCGACCGGGAACAGCGGCGGCAGCTCGGTGCCTTCGGCCGGGCAGCCGCCGGTGCCGCCGCTGAAGGTCCAGGTCCAGCGGCGGGCGTCGCCGCGTTCGGCCAGCGCGCAGGCACGCGCACCGAGCAGCTCGGCGATGTCGGCCAGCGCCATCCGAAGCGCGAGCGGATAGGCATCGGGTGGCAGGTAGATCAGGCGGGCCGACAGGCGCGAGGCCGATTCGAGCACGCGGTTCAGGCGCGTCAGGTCGGCGGTGCGCTGCTGCACCGCGTTCTCGAGGCGGTCGCGCTCGGCACCGAGCCGCTGCAACGCGCGGTCGCGCTCGCCGACATAGCGTGCGATGCCGCGGTGCAACTGCTGGAAGCTGTCGGCCACCAGGTCGATCTCGTCGCGCCAGCGGCGCTGCGGACGCGGCCAGATCGGCAGCGGGCCGAGTTCTTCGGGCTTCAGCAACGCCGCCTGCCGGGCGATCAGGCGCAGGCCGCGGGAGATGTCGCGATGCAGCATCCAGGCCACCAGCAGCCCGAGCAGCACGGCCGGCAGCACGATCGCAACGGCCGTTCTGGCGACGCTGCGCCGCATCTCGGCCGACAGGCCGCTGCGATCGAAGTCGAGCTCCAGCCGGCCGAGCGTCGTGGGGTCGGCGCCTGCCGTGGCGATCGCCATCTCGATGCCGTGCAGCGCCGCGCGCGGCAGCATGTCGTGCAGCACGCCTTGCGGCGCGCCGGGCAGGTCGGACGGTGCCCCGGCCGCGTAGGCGGCGCCGGTCTCGGCGAACAGCCGCGCGTTCACGACGCGCGGGTAGCGGGAGATCAGGTCGAGCTCCTGCTGGATCGCGCTGCCGTCGCGTCGGCGCAGCGCATCGGCGAGTCGCGGCAGGCGCGTGGCGGCGATGTCGCGTGCCATCGATCGTTCGTCATCGACCTGGGCGCCGAACGTGAGCCAGGCCTGCAAGCCGAGCGACAGCGTCGAGCACACCAGGCAGCTCAGGGCAATGGCGACGAGCGTGCGCAACACCAGCGGGCGGAAGCGCCGCCCGGCCGGGGTGGGCGGCGCAGGCAGGGCAGCGAGGGTGGACGACAAGTCGATGGTCATGGGAACGCCCGCGGGCGGGCGAGGGAGGCGCGACGGAGAGGCATCGTGCACGCCATTTCGGCATCGCAGCGGGCCGGCTGTTGCGGTGGCCCGTGACTTATTCCGGCGCTCCGCGAAGCACCGCGGCGAGTTGACAGTTGTTGGCGATTGAAGCGCTGCAGCCGTCGGCAAACGCCTCGATCCGGCCTTGCACTGCGCCGACGGCTCCGCCCACAATGAACCCATGACAGCCCCATCGTCACGCCCGGACCACCTGCCTGTCACCACGCGTGCCGTGCCGCTCCGGCGCGGCGGCTGGCAACGGCTTCTGCAGCACCTGTCCGCACTGGGCCGCAACGGCCCGATGCTGAGCCCGCGGCGCCAGCGTCGTGCAGTCGCCGACGCCCATCTCGGCCCGATGCTGCTGGTGAATGCCACCGGGCGCATCGACCACGCGAACGCTGCCGCGCAGGCCTGCTTCAACGGGCCGTCCGGCGGTCTGCTGCAGGGGCGGGACATCGCCGATCTCTTCAGCGGCACGGTCCGCCTCAGCGACCGGGCGGCGGTGTGGCCGCCGGGCGATGCGCCGCAACACGGTTTCGAATGCGAATCGCAGGACCTGCAGCACCGCCATCTGATCGTGCGCGCGACGCCGCGGTTCGGCGTGTTCGGCAGCGTGTCGGGCTGGACGGTCTCCGTGCGCGACTGCACCGCCGAGCACCTCGCCCAGCAGCAGCTCGACGCGGCGCTTCGCCTGCTCAACCACGACCTGCGTGCGCCGCACTCCACCATCCTCAGCGTGGTCGAGTTGTGGCGGTTGCGCCGGGGGGGGGCGACGAACGAAGCCGATCTGCTGTCGCAGGTCGAAAACAACGCGATCACTGCGTTGTCGATGGCCGACAACTTCGTTCGCTATGTGCGGGCGCAGCAAACTGAGCTGCGCTGCGAAACGATCGACCTGAACGAAGTGGCAGCCGAGGCCGTCGACGATCTGTGGGAACGCTCACGCGAACGCCGGGTCACGATCCGCCGTCCCCAGCCCGGCGCGGCACCGGTGCATGTCGTCGCCGATGCGCAACTGCTGCAGCGGGCGCTCGGTCATTTGCTCCGACATGCGCTCGGGCGCAGCCCGGGAGGAGCCAGCATCCAATGCCATGTGGTCTGCGGCGGCACCGGTGCTGCCTTCGAAGTGACCGACCACGGCGCCACGCCAGAGGCCGTTGATGGCGGCGTCGATCTCGCCGGCAGCCGGGCCGTCAATGCCGGCGATGGCGTGCCGGTGTTGCCGGCGGAGGGCGATTACGCGCTCGGGTTCGCCGCGCTGGTGGCACGCCGCCACGGCGGCATGCTGCGTCAGCGCCGTGCCACCACGCAAGGGCTGACGATGAGCCTGTACCTGCCGCGGTCTCAGTCTGGTGGGCCGGATTCAGGTCCCATGCCGACTGCCCCGACTGCCCCGACTGCCCCGACTGCCCCGACTGCCCCGACGGTCCCGGCCTCGTCCAGCGTCTCGAGCCGGTATCCCACGCCATAGACGGCGCTGAGCCGATAGCCGGACGAAGGTCGCAAGCCGAGCTTGTTGCGAAGGTTCGAGACATGCGTGTCGAGGCTTCGCGACCAGATCTCCGGATTCACGCCCCACACCTTCTCGAGCAGGTGCTGTCTCGACAACAGACGGCCCACGTTGTGGAACAGGAAGTGCGCCAGCTCGTACTCCTTCTGCTTCAACTCGATGGCATGTCCGTCGATCGACAGCATGCGCCGCCGGGTGTCGAAGCTGTAGCGGCCGAAGGATTCGACTTCGCTCGTGGCCGCGGGGTAGCTGCGGCGCATCAGCGCGTTCACGCGGGCGGCCAGTTCGCCGACCCGCACCGGCTTGGTCAGGTAGTCGTCGGCGCCGTTGGCCAACGCGTCCATCAAGTCGCGCTCCTCATTGCGATTCGTCACGAAGAGGATCGGGATGCGGTGCTCGACCTTGTTTCGAACCCAGGTCACGATTTCCGGTCCGGTCATGTCCGGCAGGTGCCAGTCGAGGACCAGGAAATCGAAGGTGTCGCGCCGCATCTGCCGGATCAGCGCCTGGCCGCGCTCGAATCCCTGGCAATCGTGCCCGAGGCTGGAGATGGCATGCGAGATCAAGTCGACCTGTGAAGGATCGTCGTCAACGATTGCGACTTTCATCGGGTCCCCCGGAGGAAGCGGCCGGCCTGCGAGGCCGGTCGGTGAGTTTGAACATACCTGAAAACGGGTCTCTTTTGGCAGGACACGCACGGGGTTGACGCGTCATGGGTCGAAGCGGTAGCCGACGCCGTACACCGCGACGATGCCCGAGCCTTGAGGTCGCACCTCCTCGAGCTTGCGCCGCAGGTTGCGGATGTGGCTGTCGACGGTGCGGTCGGCGGTGTCGCGAAAGTCCTGCCGCACCGCGTCGAGCAGCTGGGCGCGCGACAGGATGGCGCCGGCGCGAACCAGCAGTGCTCGCAGGATGCGGTATTCGGAGGTCGTCAGGTCGAGCGCGCGGCCCTGCCACAGGATGCGCTGCGCCGCCTCGTTGACGTCGAAGCCGCCGTGCGACATGGTGCGGAACTGGCCGGTGACGCGGCGCCATTGCGCCTTCACGCGCGCGGCGACCTCGCGCGGGCTGAACGGCTTGCAGACATAGTCGTCGGCGCCGGCTTCGAGGCCGAGCAGGCGATCGACTTCGTCGATGCGCGCCGTCAGCATGATGATCGGCACCGAGGAAAACTCGCGGATCGAGCGGCACACCTCGAGGCCGTCGAGCCCGGGCAGCATCAGGTCCAGCAGCAGGATCGATGCACGCTGCATGCGCACCTCGTTCACCGCAGCGACGCCGTTGTGGACCACCAGCGTCTGCCAGCCTTGCGCACGCAGGTAGTTGCCGAGCATGTCGGCGATCTTCACGTCGTCCTCGGCGATGAGGATCGAGGTGGTATCCATCGAGGTGTTCATGCGGAGGCTCCTTGCTGCAGTGCCTTCACCGGAAGCATCACCTGCATCGCCAGGCCTCCCCAGGTCGACGGGCTGGCGTCGACCGTGCCGCCGTGGGCGATCACGATGGCACGCACGATCGCGAGGCCCAGGCCGCTGCCGGTTCCGCTGCGCTGCCGGGACCGGTCGCCGCGGAACAGCGGCTCGAAGATGTGGGGGATGTCGGCCGGCTCGACGCAGGGCGCCGAGTCTTCGACGATCAGCCTCAGGTGCCGGTCGTCCTCGCTCGGCGCCCACGACACGCGCACGCGTCCCGGGCGGGTCGTGTAGCGGCCGCTGTTGGTCAACAGGTTCCGCAGCACCTGCTCGATGCGCACCGGATCCCACGAGGCCCGCAGCATGCGCGGTGCGGCGGCGGTCACCTCCACCTCCAGGCCGTCGAGCGACGGATGGCGGACGAGCTTCGCAACGACGTACTCCAGCGTGTCCAGCGGATCCAGATCGACCTTGTGGCAAGGCAGGCTGCCGAGGTCGGCGACCGCCAGCAGGTGCAGGTCGTCGACGATGCGCACCATGTGGCGGACTTCCTCGCCGAGGTTCATCACCAGGGCGCGGTTGGGTTCACGTGCGCCGTCTTCCATCGATTCGATCTCGCCTTGCAGCACCGACAGTGGCGTGCGCAGTTCATGGGAGATCTGCGCCATCCACTTGCGCCGGGTCAGCTCCAGGCGGCGCAGCGAGGTCGCCATCGCCGACACGTCGTGCGACAACTGCACGATCTCCTGCGGGCCGTCGAACGACGGTTCGGCCGACTCGAAATGGCCGGCAGCGAGCTTGCGCGTCACATCCTGAAGCGCGCCGAGCGGCCGGCTCCATCGACGGGCGACGCGCACCGCCAGGGCCATCGAGACGGCCAGCGACACGAAGGCGGCGACCGCGACGCCCTGGTACTGGCTTTGCAGGACATCGATGTCCGATTCGCCGGTGCGGCCGCCGAGATCCAGCAGGGCCGTGCCCACCGCACGACCGTTGACGAGAATCTCGCGGCGCAGCGTGCGGCCGCTCGGCTCGGCCGGACTGCCTGCCATCCGCGCGCCGCTCGTGTCGAGGATCCGGACGCGGCCGGCGAAGCCGGGTTGCCGGACGCGGCTGGCCTGGGCACCGGGGGCCGGCTCCTGCGGATCGCCCTCGCGGGCGAGAAAGCCGTCGATCAGCCTGCGCATGCCGTCGAAGTCGGAAGCCACCGCGGCCAGGCCGCCCCCGTCGCTCGCCTGCTCGCCGACATAGACCGCAAAACGATTCAGCCGGCGCGACTCGCGATCGTGGACATAGTCGGACGCGCCACCGCTCAGGTCGAGCAGCGCGCCGACGACGACGCAGAGCACCGACAGACTGACTGTCGCCAGCAGCAGCAGCGCCAATTGATGAACCATTCGCAAGCGCATCGCAGAGATCTTCTGATCGTGGGGTGATGTCGGTGTTGTCGGCGTGTGCCGGCGCGATGACAGGGTCCAAAGCGCAGGTCTGTGCATGCTCGGTGCAGAGGCCTCGACTTGGCAACGAGGGTTCGCAATCGTTGACATTT
>Ga0065165_1001625_pt1 | contig 22861 bp, 19 predicted proteins | sample AraplaMF_Cvi_mMF_FD_63813 | JGI IMG/M metagenome (GOLD analysis project Ga0065165, IMG submission 63813) | Arabidopsis root microbial communities from the University of North Carolina, USA - plate scrape MF_Cvi_mMF (version 2) (version 3) | ecosystem: Host-associated > Plants > Roots >... | reverse complement strand
GCGCCGCGCGGCGCCTCGGTGAAGCCAACGCCCTTGGCTTCCTTCGGCCAGCTCTCCGGCTTCCACTTGTCGACATTCGCGGTCGAGCTGTCGCCGGCCTTGATGTTGGCGACGAGCTTGTCCTGGAAGTAGCGCATCTGGCGTCCGGCCCAGACCGATTCGAGCGCGCGCGCCGCGGTGCGGCCGAGCGTCGAGAACAGCGCAGACGTCGGCAGGTTCAGATCCCTGAGGAATTTGTCGACGGGGTCCTTGAACTCCGCCTTGTTCTGCGCGTATCCGACGACCCAGCGCGCCAGCGGACCGACCTCCATCGCATGCCCTTTCCAGCGAGGCGCCTTGATCCACGAATACTTGCCGCCCTCGTCGAGCTGTTCGATCGCCGTCTTGGTACCCTTGGCATTGGGCCCCAGCACGTAGTTCGGCTCGGTGACGCCGTCCCAGGGATGAAGGCCTTTGGTCTCATCAGGGTATTTGTACCAGGAATGAACCACGAACTCCTGAATCTCGTCAGGATTGGCGTGGTCGACCGGAAACACCTCGGACAGATTGCCGTTGATGATGGCGCCGCGCGGCAGCTTCAGGCTCTTGTCGGAATAGTCGTTGGCATGTTCGGGCACGTCGCCATAGGAGAGCACGCTCTGGCCCGAAAGGCCGCCGCCATAGAGCCAGTCCTTGTAGAACGAGCCGATCGCGGCGACGTCGGGCAGATAGACCATCTCGTTGAACTCGATCAGACGGTCGATGATCGAGGAGATCAGGTTCAGCCGTTCGATGTTAATGGCGCCGACCGCGCCGGTGCCGTCGACATTGATCGGACAGGGCACGCCGCCGACGAGCCAGTTCGGATGCGGGTTCTTGCCGCCGAAGATGGTGTGGATCTTGACGATCTCCTTCTGGAAATCGAGCGCCTCCAGATAATGCGCCACCGCCATCAGATTGGCTTCGGGCGGCAGTCTGTAGGCCTTGCTGCCCCAATAGCCGTTCTTGAACGGACCCAATTGCCCGGACTCGACGAACTTCTTCAGCCGGGTCTGCAGATCCTTGAAATAGCCGGGCGACGACAGCGGCCAGCTCGAGATCGACTGCGCCAGCGTCGAAGTCGCCCGCGGGTCGGCCGAGAGCGCGGAGACGACGTCGACCCAATCCAGCGCATGAAGATGATAGAAATGGACGACGTGGTCGTGCACCTGCAACGCAAGCTGCATCAGGTTGCGGATCGAATTGGCGTTCTCCGGAATGGTGATCCCGAGCGCGTTCTCGACCGCGCGCACCGACGTCAGCGCGTGCGTGCCGGTGCAAACGCCGCAGATCCGTTCGGTGAACGCCCAGGCGTCGCGCGGGTCGCGGTTCTTCAGGATCACTTCAATCCCGCGCCACATCGTGCCGGTGGAGACCGCGTTGCGGATGATATTGTCGGCGTCGACATTGACCTCGACCCGCATGTGACCTTCGATACGGGTCACCGGATCGACGACGATGCGTTTGCCGGAATTATCGAGATTGAAGCCGTTGGGAGTCTGGATACCCATGGTTTTCCTACCTTAGTGTGTCTCTTTGCTCAGCTGTTGTGGTCGGCATCTTCGCGCTTGGTCGCGAGCCGCTTCACCGCGGTCACCGCCGCATGCGCGGCGACTGCGGCGCCGACTGCGCCAGCCGCCACCATGCCGATCTGATCGGCGTTCTTCTCGATGCCGAACTGCTTGATGTTGGTGAGACGGTCGTAGAACGAGCCCTTGTCCCAGAAGCCGTCCTCCGAGCAGCCGATGCAACCATGGCCCGACTGGATCGGGAAGGAGACGCCGCCGTTCCAGCGCACGGTCGAGCAGGCGTTGTAGGTAGTCGGCCCCTTGCAGCCCATCTTGTACAGGCAATGGCCCTTGCGCGCGGCCTCGTCGTCCCACTCCTCGACGAACTGGCCGGCGTCGAAATGAGGGCGCCGGTAACACTTGTCGTGGATGCGCTGCGAGTAGAACATCTTCGGCCGGCCCTGGCGGTCGAGTTCGGGCAGCTTGCCGAAGGTGGTGATGAAGGTGACGACGCCGGTCATCACCTCGGCGATCGGGGGGCATCCCGGCACCTTGATGATGGGCTTGTTGGTGATGACCTTGTCGATCGGGGTTGCCTGTGTCGGGTTGGGCTTTGCCGCCTGCACGCAGCCCCAGGAGGCGCAGGCGCCCCAGGCGATGATCGCCATCGCATCCTCGGCCATCATCTTCAGCTTCTCGACGAACGGCTTGCCGCCGTCGATGCAGAACATCCCGCCTTCGTTCAGTGGCGGATTGCCTTCCACCGCAAGGATGTACTGGCCCTTGTGCTTGGCGCGCGTTTCTTCGAGGATGGCTTCGGCCTGGTGACCCGCGGCCGCCATGATGGTGTCGTCGTAATCGAGCGAGATCATCGACAGCACCGCATCCTTGACCAGCGGATGGGCGGAGCGGATGAAGCTTTCCGAACAGCAGGTGCATTCGAGGCCGTGCATCCAGATCACGGGCACGCGCGGCTTGGTCTCGAGCGCATTCGCGATGCGGCTAGCCGCCAGCGGTCCGAGCCCGAGGCTCGTCGCCGTCAGGCTGCAGAATTTGTGAAAGCTCCGACGCGTGATGCCCTGCCGCCTGATCACGCTGTAAAACGTTTCCGTCGCCGCGCCCATGAATCCTCCCCATCTTCGGCTTTGACTTTTCGATAACGCCAAAGACAGCAAGAAGCAGGCCAACAGCCTGGAGCGATTCAAAAGTGGAGAGATTCCAGAACGTTGCGAATTTGAATTGCTCTCATGAACGGTAAACGAGGACGCTCAAGATACGAGAAGCGGAAACAATTCGATTTGCAGCCGGCAACGAAGTTTCCGGTCAATGCGCGGTGCACACCATGCAGGGATCGAACGAGCGCACGATGTGCTGGATCGCAACGGCTCGCGGGCCGGCATCGCCGACATCGGTGCCGACCAGAGCCTGCTCCAGCGGGCCGCCGACGTCGAAGGAATCGCGCGGCGAGAAATTCCAGGTGGTCGGCGCGATGATCTGGTAGCGCTCGATCTTGCCCTCGCGCACCGCCATCCAGTGCCCGAGACTGCCGCGGGCGGCTTCGACCAACCCAACACAGCTTCCGTCGGGGAGCTCGCGCGAATTGTGGCAGAACGGGTCCGACAGCCGCAGCGCGCGCGTCCACTGCTCCATGGCAAGCGCGATGCGCGCGGTCTCGATCAGACGTGCGATCACGCGGCTCCGCACGTTGGTGCCGTCCCGCGCGACCAGATCCGTGATCAGTGCCTGGCCCGCCACGGTCTGGCGCGCGATTGCACCGACCTCGATCGGCTGGCCCGACAGCCGCGGCGCCTTGCACCAGCTATAGCCCGCCGGCTTGTCGGGATCTGGGACTGTGCTGCTGTGGGCTGGATCCGCAGAAGACTCCCGCAGCCACGCATGCGAGACGTCCTCGGTGATCTGCGTCAGCGGCAATGGCTCGACCACTGCGCGCGGGCCGAACAGGCCGCGCGGAAACAACTCGCCATCGACGCCATGATAGGCACCGTAGCTCATCATCAGCCCCGTGCCCCGGCCAAGCCCGGTCAGTGCCAGACTGTCCGCAAGCCGAAGGAAATGCGCGAAGTCGCCGCCACGTCCGTCGCGCCAGCGATCGAGTTCGTCGGCGGTCGCGATCGCCAAGACGCTCTCGAGTGAATCGGCGAAGACGACACGCTCAAGAAAGGCTCGAAATCCCGTCGAGATCGACAGCAGCCGGACCCGCTCGCCGAGGTCGATGGCGCGCGTGGTGCCGCCGGGCTGGAACGCCAGGCTGTGCGGCCATTTTCCTGCGATGATGCCCATGGTCTCGAGCAGCCGCGCCCGTGCCGGCAAGGCATCGCGCGCCGCGCTGCCGCGGGTGGCAGCAAAGCGTTCGCGCGTCGCCTCGTGCCAGCCATGGGCGGCATAGGCCTCGCGGGCAAAGTCCGGCATGAAGAAGATGTAGAAATGGGTCAGGTGGTCGGCTGCGTTCTCCGCGGCATGGGCGATGTTGGTGGCGAGCAACCCGTTGGGCGCGGCGTCGATGGACATTGCGTCGCGCAGGGCGGTCGCAGCCGCAACCGATTGCGAGACCGAGCAGATGCCGCAGATCCGCGGTGCCAGCGCCAGCGCATCGAGCGGCGGCCGGCCCTCCAGGATCTGCTCGAAACCGCGGTAGAGCGGCGCCGTCACCTCGGCGCGCATGACGCGGCCGCTCTCGACGTCGAGACGGACTTCGAGATCGCCCTCGACGCGGTTGAACGGGCCGATCGTGATCCGCGTCATGGCTTGCCCTTGGTCGTCGCGCGACCGGGCGGCACGACCACGTGGTCGGCGGTCGCGTTCAGCCGTACGCGGCGCGGCGTCGCGGACTTCGACAACGCGGCCAGCGCGACGAACCACGCCTTCGGCATGTCGGTCGGAAGCCCGACCGGAATACCCGCGAGCTTGGCGGTCTCCAGGAAGTTCTGCGAGCCTTCGAACCCGGGCGACGTGCAGGCGATGCAGGCATAGCCCCCCTTGGTGCAGGAGCCGCCGCCGTTCCAGGAGCGCTGGTTGCAATCACCGACCGCCTGCGTCGCCTTGCAGCCGAGATGTTCCATCAGGCAGCCGCGCTCCGACATGGTCTCGGCGCTGGCCTTGAACTCGTAGAACTCGTTGCGCGAGCAGCCGTGATGGGCGAGATGATTGGCGATGAATTTGGGCCGCCCGAAAGCATCGAGGTCGGTCACGGCAAGGTCCTTGGTGGTCAGTGCCAGGATCGTTTCCATCATCCAGCCCGGATGCGGCGCGCAACCTGCGACGTTGATAACGGGCAGACCGAGCCGCGAGCGGAAGCCCGCGCCCAGCGCACCGCCACTGTCGGAACCTTCGAATTGCAGACCGACCGCATCGGTTGGGTTCGATCCGGCGGCCGGCACGCCGCCATAGGCCGCACAGCTTCCGACCGCGATCACATAGTCGGCGCGCGGCGCAAGATCGAGCATCCACCGATAGACCGAACGATTGGTGCCCGCGAGCATGTTGAAGCGGCCGGTGTCGTTCGGTCCCCGGGCGACGGAGCCTTCCAGCAGCAGCAGGTCGAGCCGCACCTTGCCGTCGAGCACGGACTGAAGCACCTCGACCGCCTCTTCGCCGGTCTCTTCGCTGACCGACGGATGCCATAGCAAATTGATGCCGAACTGCCTGAGCTCGTCGAACCAGCCGGACGCGCCGCTTTCGAGGATCGACATCGTGCAGCCGCCGCAACTGGCGCCCTGCAGCCAGAGCACGTTGGTCATTCCATCCGATCCGCTCATGGCTCCTCCCAGCCTCCAGGCATCGGCCGCTCGTAGCACACGAGCGCGGCTTTGGCTCGAAGGAACTCAATCATGCCTGTCGGACGTCCCGATGTCATGCTTGAAGTGCCGCCTGCGAATCCGATGCGTGACGATCCAGGTGACGCCAATGGCGACCGGCACGAACAGTGCGGTCGCGAGCGACGGCTCGACATGCACGCCGCCGTCATGCGCGCCCTTGGCAAGATAGCCGAACAGGCTGACGACGTAATAGCCGATCGCCGCCACAGACAGCCCCTCGACGGTGCTTTGGAGGCGCAGCTGCAGCTTGGTACGCTCGTTCATCGAGCGCAAGAGATCGCGATTCTGCTCCTCCAGTTCGACGTCGACGCGGGTGCGCAGGAGGTCGGCGGCGCGCGCAAGCTTGATCGACAAATTGGCCTGACGTTCCTCCAGAGCGGCGCAGGTCCGCATCGCCGGCGCCATCCGGCGGGCGAGAAATGACGACCAGGTCGGATAGCCCGCGATCTCGCCGCCTTCGACCACTCCGAGCCGAGCCTGCACAATATCGTAATAGGCCCGGCTAGCCCCAAACCTGAAGAGGCTGCCGGCGGCGCCACGCTCGAGCGAGGCGGCAAGCGCAGTCAGCTCAGTCAGCAGATGATTGTTGAGCTTGAAGTCTGCAGCGCCCTGCATCTCCTCGAGCACCTCGACCAGCCGTCGCCCGATGTGATCGGCAGATGGTGCGAGCGCAAGCGCAGCCGGTAAGCCGAGCAGCGCCAGCGTGCGATAGGTCTCGATCTCAAGCACGCGCTGCACCAGAGCGCCCAAACGGCCTGAAGACAGACCGTTATTACAGACCAGGATGCGCACAAAGCCCTGCTCGTCCACCCGGAAGTCGGAAGCGACCACAGCCTGGCCGCTCCGAACGTTAACCATGGCCAGGCTGCCTTTCTCGAATAGCTGTTCGGCGCGTTCAACCGCGGCTGATGTCTCCTCGACCTCGAGTTTGAGTGCGACCAGCAATTGTCCGGCCTGAGGAAGCGCCCCGATCAGCCCAGCAAGGTCGTCATCCACGCCACCAAATGGACGCGAGGCGCCCGCATGACTTCTGATCCAGGTGAAGGTCGTGAACTCGGAATGCTGCTCCCAGCGCAAAGTGATGGCACCGACCGTGACATGATGGTGTTTTGCAGATGCATCCGGCGCTGTCAGTCCATGTGCGGCGCAAAAGGCGGCGAAGCTCTGCCGATCGGCGCTAGCCTTATCGCCCTGGCTGAGAAACGCAAAGCGCAGCACGGCGAGCGGTCCGGTTAGCCGAGTGAACGGGCGCGCATGGACCTCACTCAACACTGCGCCCCGCTGCGGATGCAACTGAAAGCGGGCGAGGTCTAGACCAGCGTTCATCGACGAATCATCTGCTCTTCGCTGCACGACTTGTTTCTCCTAGAACGTACCAGCCACGCTCAAGCGGAACGTCAGCGGCTCGACCGGGTGCATCACGTAGTCCATCACGCCGTTCTGGCAAACCGATGACGGCGCGACGCCGCCGGTGCAGAGATTGTACAGCGTGTCGGTCTTGAGCAGCGAGCCGTAAGCGTAAGTGATCTGGTTCGCTTGCGTGTTGAAGAGATTGAGCACGTCGAGCTGGATGCGCCAGCCGTTGGCGATGCGATAGCCGAGGCGGCCGTTGAAGATGCTGGTCGCGGATGAACGGAACGCATTGTCTTCCGTCAATGGGCTCGACGCCAGATAGCGCCAGCGCAAGGATCCGAACCAGCCGGCCTTCTCGCCGAGCGTGACACTGGCCGAGGCCACCATCGCCGGCGCATTCGGAACGTAATTGCCGGGCGCGTTGCCAATCTGCGCCGCCGGATAGCCGGCGAGCGAGGCGTAAACCTCTGCCTGCTCGCTGTCGGTGCCGCGAAAGCGCGCATGCGTCATGGCGAGATCGGCGTCGATGTCAATCCACGATCTCGGGCGATAGTGGTTGGTCCACTCGAAGCCATAGCGGCGGCTGGCGCGGGTCGCGGAGGTATCGCCGGCATCGCCGGAGAACAGGATCTCGGAATCCTGATCAAGGATGAAGAAGCTGAGTGAGGTGTCGAGGCCGGGGACGATCCTGCTGCGGACGCCGACCTCCGCGCCCCTGGTGCGCACCAGCAGCGGCGACGGCGACAGCCGGGTCGCGGGATCGCTCGGGTCCTCCGTCGTGGTCGCTCCGCGCGCGTCGTTGGAGTGCATGCCGGTGCCGGCGCCGAGGAAGAATTCGGTCTGGTTGAACGGCCCGAGCACCATCCTGAATTTCGGGCTGCCGAGCGCGGCGTCGGCGCGGCCGGAGTTGTTGGCGTTGAACAGCGAAGTGACGTCGGCGGTGTAGTAATCGCCGCGCAAGCCGATCGTGGTCCTGAGCCAGTCGGTCCATCGCACGGTGTTTTCAGCATAGAGACCGACGCTGCCCTCGCCGACCGTGTCGCTGCGGATGCTGGCAAGGAAGCCGCGCTGGAACGTGTTGGTCAACGCCAGGTCGATCGCATCGTAGCGCGATTGCAGGCCGATCGTGGTCTGCATCGGCAGCCCCGCGAACGAGCCGTTCAGCGTGCGTGAAATATTGGCGCCGGCCATCAGGCGGTCGTCGTGCTGGTGAAACTGGTCGCCGGACACGGGGTCGCTGAGAAAGTAGGTAAAATTGTTGAAGAGGTCGAGCTGGCTCTTCACGACATAGGCGTTCGCCTTCCACGAGCCGAGATCGTCGCTCTGGGCAACGCGGGCCGAGAGCGCGAAGCGATTTGTGTTGCCGCCGTCGCTGGGGTCCTCGGAGCCGAAGCGGTCGAGAAAACCGCTGGTGATCGCACGCTGCGGCAACTGGTCGGTCGAATTCCATGTGTTGGCATAGGCCATGCCGGTGACGGAGACGCCATCCGTGGCCGTGCCCTGGCTGTAGCGCACGAGGCCGTTGCGCTTGCGCACATTGTCCGGATCGTCCCAGGGGCCGTTGTAGGTGCCGATCTCGCCGGCGACGAGCAGCGATCCGTCGCCGGCTTTCGCGGAGTCCATGCCGAGCAGGCGGCGATAACCGAAGCTGCCGGCGGTGACCTGCGCGAGGCCTTTTTCAGTGCGGTTGATCAGGCCGATATGGATGCTGCCGACGGAGGCGAAATCGCCTTCGTCGGCGAAGTACGGGCCCTTGCGCACGTCCATCGCGCCGATGGTTTCCGGGATCAGCCAATTGAGATCGGCATAGCCTTGGCCATGCGCATGGGTGCGCATGTTGACGGGGACGCCGTCGACAGTGATCGCAAGGTCGGTGCCGTGGTCGAGATTATAGCCGCGCAAAAAATACTGGTTGGCTTTGCCCTCGCCGGAATGCTGGGTCACGATCAGTCCCGGCACGGCTTCGAGCGCCTCGCCCGGCCGAGTGAAGGTGCGCGCATTGAGCGCTTCGCCGGAGACGGTGATCTCGCTCGCCATGCTCGGCGGGCCCTCTGCGCCGGAAGCGACGCTGTGCGTATCCGCCACTTGCTGTACCACCGGCTGAGTCGCACTGCGGCCGTTGGCGGCCACCGGTCTGATGGCGCGCCGCGGCACCGGCGGCTTCTTGTGGCGCGGGGCCTCGCCGCCGGAGACCTCGATTGGCGGCAATTGTTGCGCGGCTCCACCATTGTTCTGCGCAAAGGCTTCGCCGCCATCCGCGAGAAGGACCAATGCCGAGAGTGCCCTCAGGGCGACGTAGCGACGGCCAAGATCAGGCCGCCTCGGTCGCATCGGTGCATTCCAGGGCTTCGGACGCGGTGCGGCGCTGGTCGTTTGCAAACATGCGGCGATAGAGCACGACAGAGACGAGCCACGCGATCGCGAACAGCGCGATCACGGCGGAGCCGACATTGGCAAGCGACTCGTTGAGGCCGTCGACCAGCGTCCACATGCCGCCCGACAGACCAAGACGATCGCTGATCAGACCGAGCGCCTCGATGCCGCCGATGAACAGCGCGACCGCGACGGAGGCGCCGGTGATGGTGAGGTTGTACCAGAGCTTTCGCATGGGATCGACGAAGGCCCAACGATAGGCGCTGACCATCAGCGCGGAGTCGGCGGTGTCGACCAGCGCCATGCCGGCTGCGAACAGCGCGGGAAACACCAGAACATCGACGAACGACGCGCCGCGCGCGGCTTCGCTGGCGGAGATGCTGAGCAGGCCGATTTCGGTTGCGGTGTCGAAGCCGAGGCCGAACAGGAAGCCGAGCGGGTACATATGCCACGGCTTTGTCACCAGGCGGAACATCGGACCTAGACATCGCGTTATAAATCCGCGGGCCGCGAGCTGCGCATCGAGCCGTGCGGCCTCATGGATACCTTGCTCGCGCACTTCGCGCAGGGTTCGCCACAGGCCAGCGAAGATCACGAGATTGATGACCGCAACCACCAGCAGGAACAGCGCCGACACCGAGGTTCCGATCAGGCCGCCAACCTCCTTGAGCAGACTGTCGCCGCCAAGGCTCACCATGCCGAGCGCAAGCAACGTCGTCGCAACGACAACGACGCTGGCATGGCCCAGTGCGAAATACAGTCCCGCGGACCGGGGCACCTCTCCCGCCTGCATCAGCTTGCGTACGACGTTGTCGATGGCGGCGATGTGGTCGGCATCAACGGCATGGCGCAACCCGAACACCCAGGCCAGCAAGGCAGTCGCCATCACCGTTGGACGGTCGCCGAACAGCGCGAAGGCCCAAATCCATGCAGCGATGTTGGCTGCGATGAGCCCGCCGAACAGCAGAATGGGACTGACGGTTGGCGCGCGTCGAGAGGCCTTCCTCGCGCGATACACTTTGGCCACGGCCGGCGCTCCTCTCGTATGATCTTTTTGTCAACCTGTCATACCAAGGAGCAACATTTGGGCCAGAAGACAACGGCTGTGCCGAAGCGCCCGTATTCGGACCCAAGCTTTTGTCTTGAGAGAAGAATTGGCCTTATCGGCACTTTTGTAGCTCTGGGCTCCTGATGCGCAGCGCTGGAAACCAACTAACCAAAAGCGCAAACATGGTTTGATGCATGGTCGCGCAATGCCATGGCGTCCCCGCTGGCCGAAAGGATATCGACCTGTACATCTCTCGGCTTGGCCATATAGGGTGACGACGTCACCAACACATCAGCGCCCGCCTCCGCATAGGCTGCGGCATTGTCGGCGTTGATGCCGCCGGCGGCTGCGATGATGGGCCGGGTGCTTCGATCGGCCATCGCCGCCATCCGCTGCACCAGCGCGGCGACCTGGTCGGGCGTAAATTTCTCGGCCTGGATTACATCGAAGCCGGCGATCGCCGCGGCGAGAGCGCCCTCCATCGTCGTGACCTCGACGATGATTCTCTTCTCGGGCGCCGAGAGGCGCAAGCGCTCGGCCACCTGGAACAAGGGCACGTCGCCGAGAAAGGCGCGATGCTCGGGAAACAGCAATACGGTCTCCGACAGTCCGAGCCGATGCATGATCGCGCCGCCGGCCTTCACCGCAGCCGCTGCGAAACGTTTGGTGCCCGGCACGTTCTTGCGGGTGCAGGCGACCGCAATGTGCGGCGCCGTGGCGCGTGCTGCCTCGACGATGGCGCGAGTCTCGCTGGCTACTCCCGACCAGATCTCGATCAGGGTCTGCGCCACCTTCCAGCCCCGCAGCAACGCCGCGGCCGGGCCGCGGGCTTCGAGGATCAGTGCGCCCTGGGCGAGCGCGGTACCGGATGACGCCAGCAGCTCCACACGGCAGCCGGCGAGCTCGATGATGGCGGCCGCATCCTCGACTAGCGCCAGCACCATGGGCGTGCGCGCCGAAAACCGCATGACACCGGAGACCGCGCCGATGCCGAGCGCCTCGGTGGTGAGATCGCCATAGGGGACGTCGTCCTCCAGCAGACGCTCCAGCTCGGCGCGCGATGCAACGGTGACCATATGACGCTCCAGTCTCCTCGACCATGTCCACTTGCGAACGTCCTTTGTCGGAAACCCGACAAGGTCTGTCCGCCTCTGCGCCATGGCCGGCGAAAAGCACTCGGTTTTACGTCGGTTCTAGCAAGGCCCGCACCAGATTTGCGCCGGCGCGCCCGGCACGCCGATTGCTGAGATGATCTTGGCCGGCAGGGACGCAGCAATCCGCCTGCGCCCGACGCATTCGCCGGCCTATGGAGTTGATGATGAGACTGTATCGCGCGCTTGTTACGGCCGCCGGCCTGATGTGTGCCGCTTTCGGTGCGGCACATGCAGCGCAAACCAACGTTGCCGTCGCCGCCAACTTCACCGAGGCCGCCAAGGAGATCGCTGCCGCCTTCAGGCAGAAGACGGGACACGAGGCCGTGCTGAGCTTTGGCGCCAGCGGGCAGTTCTATACCCAGATCACGCAGGGCGCGCCGTTCCAGGTGCTCCTGTCGGCCGACGGCGCGCGGCCGAAGAAGCTGGTCGAGGACGGACTGGCCGTCCCGGACAGCCGCTTCACCTATGCTATCGGCAAGCTGGTGCTCTGGAGCAAGTCGCCCGGTGTCGTGAAGGGCGTGGAGACGCTGAGGGCCGCCTCCTTCGCAAAACTCTCGATCTGCAATCCCGGTGCGGCTCCCTATGGTGCCGCGGCGGTCGAGACCATGAGGGCGCTGAACCTCTATGAAACGCTACAGCCGAAGCTGGTCGAAGGCGCGACCATCACGCAGGCCTATCAGTTCGTCGAAACCGGCAATGCCGAAGTCGGCTTCGTCGCGCTGTCACAGCTGAGGGGCAGCGACGCCGGCTCCCGCTGGATCGTTCCGCAGGACCTCTATAGCCCGATCCGCCAGGATGCAGTGCTGCTCAAAGGCGGCGCCGGCAACGAGGCGGCGAGCGCGTTCATCGGCTTTCTGCGCGGACCGGAATCGCGATCCATCATCGAGAAATACGGCTACATGCTGGACGGACAAAGCTGATCCCCATGAACGTCTGGTCGGCGGAGATCTGGCAGGCGGTCGCCCTTACCCTCGAGCTCGCCGCGGTGACGACCGCGACGCTGCTCGTCATCGGCACGCCCCTCGCATGGTGGCTGGCGCGCGGGAAGGGCTGGTGGACCGAGATCATAGCAACCGTCGTCGCGTTGCCGCTGGTGCTGCCGCCGACGGTGCTCGGCTTCTATCTGCTGGTCCTGCTCGGCCCCGATGGACCGGGCGGCTGGATCGCGAGCCTGTGGGGCCGACGCACCCTCGCCTTCACCTTTGAGGGCCTCATCATCGGTTCGGTGATCTATTCCATGCCCTTCGTGGTGCAGCCGATCCGCAACGCCTTCACCGCGATGGGCGAGCGACCACTGGAGGTCGCGGCGACCTTGCGCGCCTCGCCCTGGCACGCGTTCTGGACGGTCGCCGTGCCGCTGGCGAGGCCGGGCTTCCTGACCGGCGCCGTGCTCGGATTCGCACACACGGTCGGCGAGTTCGGTCTGGTGCTGATGATCGGTGGCAACATTCCCGGACGCACCAAGGTGCTGTCGGTTGCGATCTTCGACTATGTCGAGGCCTCACGCTGGCGGGAGGCAAGCCTGCTCGCCGGCGGCATGGTGATCTTCGCCTTTGCGGTGATCTTGACCATGACGCTGATCGACCGGCGCAGCGCAAGGACCGCCTCGTGAAGGCCGACGGGCGCGGTCGCATCGACGCCGCCTTTCGCGGCCGGCTGGGTCAGTTCGTGCTCGATGCGAGCCTGAGGGTGCCCGCCACCGGCGTCACCGCCATCTTCGGCCCGTCCGGCTGCGGCAAGACTACGATCGCGCGCTGCATTGCCGGGCTGCAGCACCTGTCCGACGGCTTTTGCTCGATCGACGGCGACATCTGGCAGGACGGCAAGGCGTTCCGGCCGGCACATCGGCGGCCGGTCGGCTACGTGTTTCAGGAGCCGAGCCTGTTTCCGCATCTCTCGGTGCGACGCAACCTGCTCTACGGCGCGCCAAAGGCTGCCGCTACCTCGATCGGCTTCGATGAGGTGGTGGAGTTGCTCGGCATCACCGCGTTGCTCGACCGCTCGCCGCATCACCTCTCCGGCGGCGAGCGGCAGCGGGTCGCAATCGGCCGCGCTTTGTTGTCGCAGCCGAAGATGCTGCTGATGGACGAACCGCTCGCGGCGCTCGACCGCACCACCAAGGACGACATCCTCCCGTTTCTCGAACGCCTGCATGACAGGCTTTCGCTGCCCGTTCTCTATATCAGCCACGACATGGCCGAAATTGAGCGCTTTGCCGACCACCTGGTTCTGATGGAGCACGGCCGCGTCGTCGGCGCGGGACCGCTGCACATCCTGCAAAGCGATCCCGCGCTGCCGCTGGTCCGCAACCGAGATGCAGCCGTCAGTATCAACGGCCTCGTGGAGGCCTATGACGAGCGTTACGGCTTGCTCACGCTTACCGTCAACGGCGGCCTGCTGCATGTGCCGTCACATCGCATCGCTGTCGGCGCACGGCAACGGCTCCGCATCGCGGCAAGCGACGTCAGCATCGTCAGGACGCAGCCCTCGGAGAGCTCGATCCTCAACATTCTGCCCGCGCGCATTGTCGCACAATCGCCGCTGGGCGCAGGCGAGGTCACGATCGTGCTCCGTCTCGACTCTGACGGGTCGGGCGCGCCGATCCTTTCGCGCATCAGCCGCCGGTCGCGGGATTTGCTTGGACTATCGGACGGCATGGCCATCTTCGCCCAGGTCAAAGGCGTTTCACTGGCCCGGGCATCCGATTGCGCTATCGGTAATATGGCGCCGACGGCGCCAGAGCAGCTCGACCATTGCTCAACTCGGGATACAGGCGTACGAAGCGAAATAAGGACCACAGCCATGCCTATTGATTTCGCCGAGATAGACCCGAACCGCGTTGCCGCCATTCTCTACCGGCCGCAAGACGACCTCGACACGTTACTTGCCGACTTCGCGCAAGATCTGGTGCGGGCGGGTGAACGCATCGGCGGTATCGTCCAACGCAACATCAAGGACGGCGGCAGCTGCCAGGTCGGCATGCAGGCCATCGACCTCGTGACTGGGCGCGAGATTTCGATCTGTCAGCCGCTGGGCAGCGGTGCCATGGCGTGCAAGCTCGACGCCGCCGGCCTTGCCGAAGCTTCCGTCGCCGTCACGCGCGCAATCGCGCAGGGCGTCGAGCTCATCGTCATCAATAAATTTTCCAAGCAGGAAGCCGCCGGACAGGGACTGCGCGACGAACTGGCCGACGCCATCGCCGCCGGTATTCCTGTGCTGACGGCCGTACCCGAAAAATGCTTCGAGGCCTGGATCGCCTTCACCGGCGGTATCGGCACCACGCTGCTGTGCGAGCGGCAGGTCATCGAGGGATGGTGGCAGGACCTCTCTTCGCGTATGAAACGCACGCGCGAAGATGATGCCGCGGTCACGCCCGCCGGCCCGCCGGCTATTTGCCGATCATCACATCCGACGACTTGATCACGGCGGAGACAGTGTCGCCAACTTTCAGGGCGAGATCGTCGACCGCTTCGTTGGTAATCGCCGAAAACACCACAAGACCCGGCGCGAGTTCGACCTTCACATGCGCCGTCGTCGTGCCTTTGGTAACGGCAACGACGCGACCCGCCAGAATATTGCGTGCACTGAGCTTCATTTTTGCGATCCTCAATCCCTACGATGACGTAAATTTCCGTCGCGCAATGTTGTGCACGCAAGACCACCGACTCCGCAAGTCGGCATTCGACTGTCGCAATTTCCGACAATCGCTCAGCGCCACGGCGCATTCATCCGAACTTGAACAGCACGCCGTAGCCGCCGCGCGGATAGCTCCATTCGATGTCGCCGCTCTCCTCGCAGATGACGCGGCAGGTACCGCATTCGACGCAGCCGTCGACGCTGACCTCGACCTGGCCCGTGTCATTGAGCTCATAGCAGCGCGCCGGGCACGCCTTCAGCATGGTCAATAGCTGCGGCGACGGCGTCGTGTGCGGCCGCACCTTGATATGGGCGCGGCCAGCATCGACCAGGTAACGGTTGTAGAACAGCTTGTCTTCGACACGTACGGATAGCTCGATCGACATGATTTGCGTCTCCATCATAAGTGGTTATGTCAGCCCGCTCAGCGCCAAGCACGGGCCAGGCGGAAGGCGTCGCCGAACAGCCCGGCCCAGGATCGCGCCTTGATGAACGATCTGAGCGTCAGCTTCTCCTTGTCGATCTTCGGCGTGCCGTCGACGCGCAGGAAGTTCTGCATCGCCTTGGAGACGAGATCCGGATAGGTGAGGAAGAAGTTCTGCGACTGGGTATGCATCAGTGCTGGCATGTCCTTGTACTTCTTCAGGTCCTTGATGACGAAGGACTCGTCCAGCATTGTCTTGTAGAGGGAGAGGTTGGCCGCCGTCATTGGATCGCGCCGCGACTTGACCTGGAAGATCGCTTCGGCCGCGATCCGGCCGGAGGTCATCGCGAGGTTCGATCCCTCGCGATGAATGGCATTGTTGAGCTGCGCGGCGTCACCGACCACGACCCAGCCCTCGCCATAGAGCTGCGGGATCGCATTGAAGCCGCCCTCCGGGATCAAATGGGCGGAGTATTCCTTCACTTCCGATCCTTCGATCAGCGGCGCTACAGAGGGATGGCGCTTGAATCGATCGAGCAGGCCGTAAGGCGTCTCGCCGGTACGCTGGAAGTCGGCGACGAGGCAGCCGATGCCGAGCGAGATGCACTCCTGGTTGGCGTAGATGAAGCCCATGCCGGTCATGCCGCGCGAGATGGTGCCGGCAGCTTCGATCACCACACCCTCGTCGCCGCGAAGATTGAAGCGCGCCTCGATGGTCTCGCGCGGCAGGAAGTGCATCTCCTTCACGGCGAGCGCCACCTTGTCCGGCTTGGGCCGGTCACGCAGGCCTGCGCGCGTACCGAGCAGGCCGTTGACCCCTTCCGCCAGCACGACCACATCGGCGTGGATCTCGCCGTCGGCGCGGTCGGTGCGCACGCCGATGACCTTGCCATAGGCGTCCTGCGCGAGCTCCGTCACGGTGGTCTCGCACAATACCGTCGCGCCGGCTTCGCGGACCTTCGACGAGAACCATTTGTCGAACTGCGCGCGGATGATGGTGTAGCGGTTCGGCTTCTCCTCGTTGAAATCGTCCGAACGGTAATGCAGGCCAGTGTGCGAGCGATCGTCCATCATCCAGAACCGCTGCTCGACCAGATGCCGCTCGAGCGGCGCATCCTCGCGGAAATCGGGGATCAGCTTCTCCAGCATGTCGGCATAGAGGATCGCGCCCTGCACGTTCTTGGAGCCCGAATATTCGCCCCGCTCGAGCTGGAGCACCTTTAACCCGCGCTGGGCCAGGGTGAGCGCCGCGGCATTGCCGGCCATGCCGGCCCCGACGACGATGGCATCGAATTTTTCCTCGATCATGGCGGTCCTCCCCTAGCTTGCGATGCGGTCGCGCGAATGCGGCGACAGCCGCGCGCGGAACGCGGCGGTCAGCGCTGGAAGCAATCGGATAGCGTCGGTGACGATACCCATATGGGCGAAGTCGAAGATCGGCGCGTTCCTGTCAGTGTTGATGGCGACGATGAGGTCCGCACCCTCGACGCCGACGCGATGCTGAATCGCGCCGGAAATGCCGGCGGCGATATAGAGCTTCGGCCGGATGGTCTTGCCGGTCTGACCGATCTGCCGGTCGGAGGTAACCCAACCCTTCTGAACCAGCGGCCGCGAGCAGCCATGCTCGGCCCCGAGCACGGTCGCGAGCTGGCGCACCAACTGGAAATTTTCCGGCGACCCAAGCCCGAGCCCGCCGGCGACCACCACGTCGGCATAGGCGAGATTGGACTTGGCGGAGTCGCGATCGGGGAGAAACGACAGGACTTTCGTGACGATGTCGTCCTCGACGAGACCGAGCGGATGGCTGACGACGCGGCCGATGTCGCGCGCCACACGCTCCGGCATCGGCATCACGCGCGGCCGGACGGTCGCCATCTGCGGCCGGTAGTTGAGGGTGTATATCGTGCAGAGCAGCGAGCCGCCGAAGGTCGGCCGCGTCGCAGCGAGCGAGCCGTCGGCATCGACGTCGAGTTCGGTGCAATCCGCGGTGAGGCCGGTGAGCAGCGTGGTCGCCACGGAGCCCGCGAGGTCGCGGCCGAGCGTGGTGGCACCGAGCAGCAGGATCTCCGGCTTGTAGGCGTTGACGACGTCGGTCAGCGCCTTGGTATAGGATTCGTTGCGATAATCGGCCAACAGATTGTCTGCCACCATGTAGACGATATCGGCGCCGTAGCAGAAAGATTCGGCCGCAGCCTGTTGCGTCGCCTCTCCGTCCGGTCCGATCACGACGGCGGCGAGATCGACCTTGAGCTTGTCGGCAAGCTTGCGGCCCGCGCCCATCAATTCCCACGAGACGGGGTGCACGACGCCGCGCTCCTGCTCGATGAACACCCAGACGTGCTTGTAGGCCTTGAAGTGCTCGGGCAACTCCTTCTTGGTCGAAGCACGACCGCCAGCCGCCGCGGGAGTTTTGGGTGCAGTGCTCATGACAATGACTCCCTTCGCCTCAGTATCCGCGCGCCAGCGTGGCGAGCTCGGGCTCCAGCGCCGGCTGACGCTTGAAGATGGCTTCGATCAGTGCTTCGGCCGGCTGCTCGCCGACCTCGATCAGGGTCGCCTTTTCGCTGCGCGCCGCCGGCGCAAACACGCGCTTGACGATGGTCGGCGATCCCCTGAGGCCGCATTTCGAGATATCCTCGACGCCGGCCTCCTGCGCGCTCCATTTCACGATCGGTGCGCGCGCCGCGCGCAGCGCATCGGCCATGGCGCCGCGCCGGATCTGGTTGGTCGCCTCCAGCATGGTGACGAGGCACGGCAGCCGCGTGCGCAGGATCTGCACACCGCCTTCGGAGCGCCGCTCCGCATCGATGGTGCGCGCCTCGAGATCGAGCGCGCTGATCTTCGCGACATAGGTGAGCTGCAACAGGCCGAGCCGCTTGGCGACGCCGGGACCGACCTGCGCGGTGTCACCGTCGATAGTCTGCTTGCCGGTGAAGACCAGGTCCGGCGGTCCGAACTCGGTCGATATCTTCCGGATCGCGGTGGCGAGCGCGTAGGTCGTAGCCAGCGTATCGGCGCCGGCAAAGAAACGGTCAGTCAGCAGGACCGCCCGATCGGCACCAAAGGTCAGCGCCTTGCGAAGGGAGTCCTCGGCTGAGGGGGGCCCCATGGTCAGCACGGTGACCTCCCCGCCGAACTTGTCGCGCAATTCGAGTGCCGCCTCCAGCGCGAACAGATCGTAGGGATTGATGATGGTCGGCACTCCCTGGCGCATGATCGTGTTGGTCACGGGGTGCACGCGAATTTGCGCGGAGTCGGGGACCTGCTTGATGCAGACGACGATGTGCATGCGCTTCTCCAAAGCTCGGCTCACGTGAAGAACAGCAAGTGTCGTACCAACTGCGCGCCTGATGAAAATCGGACGTCAATACAGGGGCTTACCAAAGCGACGGTATTGGCTGCATCCGAGGTGGGCAGGAGAGCCGACAACGCCGCTACGGCTCACGTCGGAAATGCGACAGAGGGACAATGGCCGGGGTCGATGGAGCGCTGTGCGACAGCGGACCGAGCGACACAGGAGAGACTCGACGAGCACCGTCGTTACGGCGACGCTGCAAGGCCGCGAACCTGGTTCACCAGCAATAGCGGTACGGATTGCTTACTTCAGCGTGCCGAGTTGCACCAACGTCGGGCCCTTCTGCGGTTGAGGGGCGACAGCGTCCTTCAGAACCTTGAAGACCCGCTGGTCGATCGGCGACGATGCGACGAAATCGGCATAGGCCCGTTCGAGCACCGCGCGGCACCGCTCGGCCACGACGTCGTCCGTTGCGCCGGCAAAATCCTCGCCTGCGAGATATTGGCCCATCCGCCGCAAGATATGCAGTCGCGCCACGTTGACGACCTTGGGGTCGTAGTCGACGCCGAGCAGCGCGAAGAACTCCTCCGCGGCGGAGGCGCCGCTCAATTGGGCGAGAATTCCATCAGCCATTGCAGGTCTCCGTCAGGCTCGTTGCGCCGACGCAATCAGGCATCGACGGTGCTGGATCGTCGGCACGTCCCGGCACTCCGGCATCGCGCAGGCGCTTCTGCATGTGGGTGAGCCGCGCTTCCAGGAACTCGACCCGATCGAGCAAAACTTCGATCGCATCGCCGACGGGGTCGGGCATCAGATGATGATCGAGATCGATCCGGCCGACCACGCGTCGGTGGCTCAATTGCGGCCGCACCACGCGCGCGGGAATGCCGACCACGGTCACGTCGGGCGGCGTGCTATCGATCACCACCGAATTGGCGCCGACGCGGGAGCCGGCCCCGACCGTGATCGGCCCGAGGATTTTTGCGCCGGCACCGACGACGACGCGATCCTCCAGCGTCGGATGGCGCTTGCCGGGCGACCACGACGTCCCCCCGAGCGTGACGCCGTGATAAAGCGTGACGTCGTCGCCGACCTCGGCCGTCTCGCCGATGACCACACCGGCGCCATGGTCGATGAAGAAGCGGTGTCCGATCGTGGCGCCGGGATGAATGTCGACATTGCTGAGGAAGCGTCCGAGCCAGGACAGCAGCCGCGCCGGAAAACGCCAGCCGCCGGTCCACAGCCCATTGGCGATCCGATACCAGATCACCGCGTGGATGCCGGGATAGGTCAGGAGCGTCTCGAACTGGCCACGCGCGGCCGGATCGCGCTGGCGCACGCAGGCGATATCCTCGCGGATCAGCGCCAGCAGGGACGGCCCCGCCGGCTTTGTGTCGTCCGGATCGGCCATTGGAATGTCGACGACGCAGGCCATGATAACCTCACGCACAGTTGAGAAGTGAGCGCTCGTGCACCTCGCGCCAGATCGCCGTCACGGTCTCGCGCGCGACGGCGCCCTTGTGCTCGACAGCATGCTTGCGAACCCGGGCAAGAATAGTCCTGGCCTCCTCCGCGCTGACCGCAAGCTGCAACTCGGACAGCAAGGCCGTGATCGCGGCCAATCCCGAGTGCTTGCCGATGACGATGCGGTTGGCGCGACCGAGCAATTCGGGATCGAGTGCCTGGTAAGTGCGCTGGTCTTTCAGCAGACCATCGACGTGAATGCCGGATTCATGGGTGAAGACGTGCTCGCCGACAATCGCCTTGTTGAGCGGAATGGCGCGCGCAGCCGCGGCGGCGACCACCGCCGCTACGTTCTCCAGTTCCCACAGCACGACGCCGGTGTCGTGGCCATAGAGCTGCTTGAGCGCGACCGCCACCTCTTCCAGAGGCGCGTTGCCGGCCCGCTCGCCAAGGCCGATGACGGTGACCGAGGCATGCGTGGCACCGGCCTTGATCGCGGCCAGCGTGTTGGCCGTCGCCAGCCCCAGATCGTCATGGCCGTGAAACTCGAGCTCGAGGTCGGTGGTCGCCCGGAGCGTCTTCATGAGCGCGAAGGACGTGTCGGGATCGAGCACGCTCAGCGTGTCGGCGATACGGAATCGTCGCGCGCCGGCTGCTTTGGCGGTTGCAATCAGTTCGATCAGAAAGTCGACATCGGCGCGCGAGGAATCCTCACCGCCGACGGCAACGTCGAGCCCCCTGTCGCGGGCGTAGCCGACCACCCGCCTGACTTGTTCCAGCGCGGCGGCCCTGCCGCCACCGAGCTTGGCTGCGATCTGCACGTCGGAGGACGGGATCGACACGTTGACCATGGAGACGCCGGCCTGGATCGCCGCATCGACGTCCGCGGACCGCATCCGGCACCAGCCGATCGCGGTCACCGGTAGCCCCGCCTCAACGATGGCGCGGATCGCGGTTACCTCCTCCTGGCCCATCGCGGGCGTGCCGGCCTCGATCTCGGTGACACCGGCCCGCGCCAGCGCGCGGGCGATCGAAACCTTCTCCGCTGTGGTGAAGGCCACGCCAGGCGCCTGCTCGCCGTCGCGCAACGTCGTGTCATTGAGAACGATGGGGCGGGATCGCACCTTGTCGGACAGTGTCGTTGCGCCGGCGAATGCCATCAGGAGGCTCCGTATCAATTCTTCCGGCTGATACTCAGCAACCCGCGTGCCACCACCGAAATTGGCTACAGACACCTGTAATCACAGAGATTTTCGAGGGACCTGGCTTTGTCGCAAATGCGACAGCGTCGGGAAGACGACGCGTCAGAGGTGGGCCTGCTTGCGGCGGATGTGGATGATGATGTCGAGCCTGGATATCTCGTGGCCGGGCAAGGCCTCCGGAATCTGCGCCATCATCAGCCGTTCCGGAACGTCCATCAGGACATCCTCACCCACCAGATAGAAATGCGGATGCACGCTGGTATTGGTGTCGAAGAACGATCTCGAGCCGTCCGGCCCGATCCGGCGCAGCAGGCCGGCCTGCGTGAACTGGTTCAGCGTGTTGTAGACGGTCGCGAGCGAGAGCTGGATGTTGGCCTCGACCGCCTCGCCATAGAGCATCTCGGCCGTGACATGGCGATCACCCCTGGCAAACAGCAATTCGCCCAGCATCACGCGCTGCCGCGTCGGCCGCAACCCCGCATCCCGCAACAGCCGCGAACAACCACGTTCATCGGCATTAAACCGCTCGCATCCCGGGTCGGGCTGCACGTCTTCCAGGAGTTCCGGATACTTGTCGCCAGAGAGCAGGTCCATCGGGAATTACCTCAGGCTTGCCGGCCGCCAGCGGCCCCGACATGATCGTCCGCCCCACGCGAAAATTCCCGGCGACGCTCGGCCATGCGGCTCTCGCCGCTCTCCTCGCCGAAGCAAAGGTCGAAATCGTTGCATTGCGTGCAGACTGGCGTCGTGCACATCACGAAGCCGTCGTCCTCGCACAGCATGCGATAGAAGAAGCGCTTCCAGCGCATGTTCCTGGTATTGCGCGCCGCCAGGGGCGCGAAATGGCGCAGCAACAGGCGGGACAATTCGGCCCGCTCGCGCAGCCCGAGATCCTCCCACAGATGGTTCGGCTCCATGGCGCGGCGTGCAACCATCGCCGCGAGCCAGCGGCCCACTTCGCCATCGGTCGAGCGGTGCGCAAGCAGGAGGTCGCGCACCATGATCGTCTCGTCGTCGCCGATCCGATCAGACACCGGAGGCCAAGCTAACGCTCGCACCTCCGTCAACGGAAAACATTCGGCCAGCAGCTGGTTCAGCTCTTGCCCGGCGAGGCCCGCGCGCTCGGCGATCGGGCCTCCGTCCATGACGGCCGCCGCCAGTATCGACGCCAGCACATGGCGGTCGAACTCGTCATTGTCGCCGATCTCGGCCTCGGACGGGTCTTGTCCGGTCAGCAAGCGGTAGAAGACCCTTCCGGCATGCGTCGCGCCAGAGTTCACCCGCTCAAGGGGGAATGACAACACGTCGGACCGGCTCGCTTGCGCTGCAATCACGGGAGACTCCGTCGCCTTCGTTATGAAGCAGATGCCGGCCTCCCTGATCGGGAGGCCGGCAGGAGCGCTTACGCCGACATGGCGGCGAGTTCGGCGGCGGTCTTGCCGACGACGGATTCGTCGACCGCCTTCATGATGCCGTGCTCCATCAGCATGTCCTCGAGCTCGTCCATCGTGATCGGGGTCGGGATGATGCCCTTGCCGCCGTTGTTGTGG
>Ga0065165_1001624_pt1 | contig 22886 bp, 18 predicted proteins | sample AraplaMF_Cvi_mMF_FD_63813 | JGI IMG/M metagenome (GOLD analysis project Ga0065165, IMG submission 63813) | Arabidopsis root microbial communities from the University of North Carolina, USA - plate scrape MF_Cvi_mMF (version 2) (version 3) | ecosystem: Host-associated > Plants > Roots >... | reverse complement strand
CCTCGGGAGGTGACGGCGTTCATCCTGTCGCTTATTATTTGTTATAGGTTTATATCAAATAAGGTCGTTGTAAACTCTTTTTTGCGCTTATATTACATTGTTGAATTCACTAGAAAATCACGGATCGGCGGCCACCATTCGCTCTGGCGGTCGAGCACCATTCCAGGGCCGCCCGGCAATTCGGCATAGGCCCAATCGGGACGTGCGCGAGTGAGGCGACCAGCCGATTCGAACAGGGGATCGGTGCGGCTCGCGACGATCAGCGTCGGAGCGCCGATCCGCGGCACGTCCGCCTCGAAATCATGCAGCGGGATCACCGAATGGCCATGCTCCTTCCACGGTCCGTGGAGGAAATAGGTGACGACCGAGACGTGCACCGTCTCGTCGCTCCAGTCGGGATCGCCGACGCGGCGCACCCAGGCCCAGCGATCGGTGAGATGGCTGCCGTCGGGCGCGATCGCCTGATTGTCGGGAAAGCGACCCACGCGCGCCGCACGTTCGTCGGCGGAAAAGAAAGGCGCATTGTCGAGCACCAGCGCGCGGACCAGTTCGGGCCGCTCGGCGGCGAGATGCCCTGCCGCGAGCGCCCCGCCGCGATGCCCGATCACCGCTGCCGGCGCGAGGTCGAGCGCCTCGATCAGCGCACCGACACACTCGGCGTAGCAGGCGATCCCCGGTGCCTCGGGCGGATCGGACATGCCGTGCCCGGGCAGATCGAGCGCGACGGCGCGGAACCCGGCCTCGGCGATCATCGGCAGCACGTGCCGGAACTGGATCGAGGCCCAGGGCGCCTGATGGACCAGCACCACGGCCGGCCCCGCGCCCATGCTGCGATAGTGAAGCTGGCCGCACGGCCCATCGACATAGCCGCGGCGCTCGCCCGGCAATGCGGTGAGGATCGGCAGCGTCACGGCCGCGCCTCGACCGGGATCATCGACTGGCCGAGTAGCCGCCCGAAGGTCATCGCCGGGGTGACCATCATGCCCCCGCATGCGGCCTGCCCCATGGTCTGGCTGGAGCCGAGGATCTCGCCCGCGGCATAGAGATTGCCGATCACCGCGCCATCCGGCCGGATCACGCGCAGTTCGTCGTCGACCGCGAGCCCGACATTGCTCGAGATCGCGCTCGCCTGCATCCGGATCGCGTGGAACGGTGCCTCGGCGATCGGCGCCGGATGGTGCACGCGGCCGAAGAAGTCGTTGCCGGTGGCGACGCCGTAATTGAACCCCGCGACCGAGGCGGCCAGCCCGGCGCGGTCGACCCCCGCCTTGTCGGCAAGCTCCTCGATGCTGTCCGCAGTCAGGAATGAGGGGCCGCCGCGCTCGAATGCGGCGACCACCTGCTCGCGCGTCCAGTTCTGCACGATCGGCGGCGCCTCACGCAGCATGCGCGCGTCGAGGATGATCCAGTAGCGATTGTCGGGCTGATGATAGAGTGCCATTTCGCGCGCATCGACGCTGTCCACATCCTCACACACGAAGCGCTGCCCGGCCTTGTTGACGTAGATCTCCCACGGCTGGCGCCGTTCGGGGAAATGCTCGATCCGGCCGACCGGGATCGCGGGAAACTGGTCGGTGTCGAACAGCGTGCCGAAATTGACGAAGCGCTTCTCCGCGCCACGGGCATAGCCGCCGACGGACTCGCCCAGCCGGAGCCCCGCCCCGCGCGATCCGTGCCATGGCAGCGCATTATATTGCGGCACGCCGTTGAGCCGCTCGAAGGTCTCGGGGTCGCCGGCATAGCCGCCGCAAGCAAGCAGCACCGCGCCCGCACGCTCTTCGCGGACCTCGCCCGAAGGATCGCGCAGCCGCACGCCGGCAATGTCGCCCGCGGCATCGGTCAGCAATTCGGTGACCTCATGCTCGAGCCGCACCTCGATCGCGCCGTCGCTGGCGAGACGCTCGACGATCGGCACGAGCACGTCCTTGACGCTGATTCCGCCCTGCGCGCCCCAATAATAGCGCGCCACTCGATAGGGCTCGTGGCCGAAACCGGTGACGGGATGATCGGGCAGCGGCTCGAATCCCTCGTCCATCAGCCAGTCGAAGGTCCCGGCGGCGTGATCGACCGCGAGCCGCACCAGCCCGGGATTGGCGGTACCGCGGCTGATCCGCATCACGTCCTCGAAATGCATGTCGGGCGTGTCGGTGATCCCGCGCGCTTTCTGCAGCCGCGTGCCCGCCGCGCTCATCTGGCCGGTCGCGACCCATAGCGAGCCGCCGAGCTTGTCGGCATGGTCGACCAGCAGCACGCGCGCCCCGCGCCGTGCGGCGAAGATCGCCGCGGGAAGTCCTGCCGAACCACCGCCGACGACGATCAGGTCCCAGCGATCGCGCGCACGCTCCGCACTTTCCACGACCGGGCCGGCTTCTGCCACACGCTGCATTGGATCTCCCGAAACTGGTGTGCGCCGGTGCGCATCAAATGTTCTATGTTTATATCAAATCATCGCGATCGGGCGAAATCAAGGCAGGAAAAGGGGGCAAAATGTCCCGGCGGAAAAGAGGCGTTCGCGCTGTGGCTTTTCTGCATCGCAGGCGCCCTTCCCCGCCCTCAGGCGCGCGGAAACGGCCCGTGCGCGAGGCACAGGCCGAAGCCGCGCCCGGCGCCATTCGCCGGGCATTTCACGCGGAGCCGGTGGCCGTCAGGCCGCGACAGGTTCCTTGATCGCACCGGCCATCTCGACCGTGAGCGCGCGATAATGTTTCAGCCCGAGGCACACGATCACCAGCGTGGGGATGCCGACGATCAGCACGAAGCCGCTGAGCGCGATGCCGATCGTCTTGGGCGAACCCATCCAGTCAGTCGCCGCGCCGATCAGCGGCGGGCCGAGCAGCGGCCCGACCAACGTAATGATCGCGTTGAAGATCGCGATCGACCGGCTGCGCATCTCGCCCGGCGTGATCATCTGCAGCGCCGCCGGCCCGCCCGCGGTCGCCGCAGCCTTGCCGATAAAGGCGATGAACATCAGCCCCACGGCCAGCCAGGCACTCGGCATCACCGGATAGAGCGCGCTCGCCGGCACGGTGATGAGCAGGCCGAGGATCAGCGTGCGCATCCCGGCATCGTCGCGGCCCTTGCCGAGCGCCTTGCTCGCCCAGAGCGCGAGCGCGGTGCCGAGCGGTCCGGCGGTGAAATAGAAGATGCCGGTGACCGCGCCGATCGTCGCCACGTCCCAGCCATAGACGCGCTGGAACAACGGCACGTTCCAGAAGGTCAGCGTGCTCATCGCGAAATTGCAGGTCGAGCCGAGGATCAGCACGCCGAAGCCGCGCCAGCGCGCGAGCATGTAGCGCACCGCGCTCGCCTGCACGCCGTGCGCCGCGCCGAGCTTCTCGGTCGCGACCGGCTCCTTCACCGTCAGCATCAGCAGCATGAACACCAGTCCGGGCGCGCCGACGAGCAGGAAGGCGAGTTGCCAGGGCTCGAACGGCCCCATGCCGAGCACGTGCATCGGTCCCGCATCGTGCAACGCCGAGACCATATAGCCGCCGACGAGGAAGGCGAGCCCCGCGCCCAGATAGGGGCCGGCCATGTACACGCTGATCGCCCGCGCGCGTTCCTTGCGTCCGAAATAATCGCTGATCATCGAGACCGAGCAAGGGCTGACCACCGCCTCGCCCAGCCCGAGCCCGAAGCGGAAGATGAGCAAGGGCAGGAAGCTCATCGCGAAGCCGCTCATCGTCGTCATGGTGCACCAGATCCCGATGCCCACGATCAGCAGCCATTTGCGGCTGGTCTTGTCGGCGAGCAGCCCGAGCGGGACGCTCACCAGCACATGGAACAGCGAGAAGGCCGGCCCGAGCAGCAGGCCCATCTGGAAGTCGCTGAGCGACATCGCCTTCTTGATCGGCTCGACCAGCAGCGAGAGGATGTAGCGGTCGAAATAGGAAAGGATGAAGACCAGCAGGAGCAGGACGACGACATACCAGCGATAAAGCGCGCTCGACCTGTTCTCCACAGGCATTCCTTTCAAAGATGTTCGAGGGTCGTGGCCTGCGGGTCTATTCGCCGAGGCTGGTGCCGAAGACGTACCACCCGCCCTTGCCGTGGCGCGGCCGCCCGGGCTCGTCCCAGGCGAAGGCGGCATGGCGATCGGGATAGGCGTTCACGTCAGGCAGGATCTGCGCGAAACTGCTTTTAGCGTCGAACCCGGCCCCGGCCATGAGCGCGATCGGATCCTGCGCGCGGAAGGCGGTGTAGAAGGGCTCGTTATTGTTGTCGGTGTCCCAATTCCAGAAATAATCCTCCCAGGCATCGACCAGCCCGGTGGCGGGCAGTTCCTGGTGGACCATCATCCCGCCCGGCTTGAGCAGGCGCCGGCATTCCGCCAGCACCGCCCGCGTCGCCTTCACCGGGATCTCGTGAAAGAAGAAGCTCGACACGATCAGGTCGAAATGCCCGTCGGGGAAATCGAGCTTCTCGGCATTTTGCTGGCTGAAATGGACCGGCACGCCGAGATGTTCGGCGATGGCATGGCCATAGCGCAGCAACGGCGCGCCGACGTCCACGCCGTACAGCTCCGCCTCGGGGAAGGCCTCGCGATAGGGAATCAAATTCTTGCCCGACGAGGTGCCGAGGTCGAGGATGCGCAGCGGGCGCCAGCCCGGCCGCTCATGCTGCACCCAGCGGCTGATCACGCGCGCGACCCCGCCCCAGCTGCGATGCGCCATGCTGGCGGTGAACACGCGCGAACCGAGGCTGACCACCGCGCCCTGCGCGACGTCGTCCTTCGCCCATTCGGAATGGAAGCAGCCCGGCGTCAGGTGGACGTCGAGCGCGGTCACGTAGCGCGGCATCTCCAGCGACGGATCGAGCCGCAGCGAACCGCCTGCGGGGCTCCGCTCGGCGGCCTCGCGCGCCACCTCGATCATCTCGGGCAATGCGCGCTCGACGCTGTCGAGTACCGACTGGAAGCACATCTCCTGCGCGTTGTAGCGCAGGCTCGAATAGAAGCGGTACGAGGCCTCGGGCTTCATTGCCGCCTCGATCTTCAGTGCATCGTCGAGCGGCTGCCCTTTGGCTTCGAAACGCGGCGCGACGCGCGTCTCCAGATCCTCGCGAACCCGCTCGGGCATGTCCTGGATCGCATAGCGGCGAAGCGCGCTGCAGAAGCGCTGGCGACCGCGCTCGTCGAGGGTCGGGATCGCCAGCGACTCGATGTCGGCGATGCTCGAATTCTGCCGGTCCGCTTGCGTCACCGAAGCCATGAAATTCTCCCGATCCCAGCCTTAACAAGCTGATTTCTATCGATAAAACCTGCAATCGCCGCGTGGCTGCGATAGGGCGTTTACGACCGTTGATTAGTTATATATCTAGTACAAATGAGATGCAAGCGGGGGTCGGGGAGCGGGTCGTGACAGCCAGGCAGAACGTAATCATCGCAGGCGCCGGGCCGGTCGGACTGACGGCGGCCTTGCTGCTGTTGCGCCGGGGAATCCCCTTCACTCTGCTCGAGGCCGAGACCGAGCTCGCCGACGATCTGCGCGCCTCGACCTTCCATCCGCCGACGCTCGACATGCTCGCCGAACTGGAGGTCGCCGACGCGCTGATCGCGCAGGGGCTGGTGAGCCCGACCTGGCAGATCCGCATGCATCCGAGCGGCGAGCGCGCGGTGTTCGATCTCGCGGTGATCGCCGACGCGACCGCTCATCCCTACCGGCTCCAGTGCAAGCAATCGAACCTGTGCCGGCTGCTGCTCGACCGTGTCCGCGCCGAGGGCGGCGATGTGCGCATGGGGCTGCGCGTCGAGGGCGTGACGCAGGACGATGACGGCGTGGCGGTGACCGCACGCGACGCGGTGGGCGAACTGCATGATTTCGCGGGCAGCTGGCTGATCGCCGCCGACGGCGCGCGCAGCGCAATCCGCGGTCTGCTCGACCTGCCCTTCGAGGGCAAGACCTATCCCGAGACGACGATCCTCGCGACCACACGCTTCCCGTTCGACCGGCATCTCGAGGGCCTTTCCAACGTCAATTACGTCTGGAAGGAGCAGGGCACGTTCAGCCTCCTCCACCTGCCCGATTTGTGGCGCTGCAGCCTCTACCCCGACGGCGACGAGACGATCGAGGACGCGCTGCAGCCGGAGAGCATCGCGCGCAAGCTGCAGGAGATCGCGCCCAATCCCGGCGGGCATGTGGTGGAGGAGATCCGCCCCTATCGCATCCATATGCGGATCGTGGACCAGTATCGCCACGGCCGCGTGTTGCTCGCGGGCGACGCGGCGCACGTCAACTCGCCCTCGGGCGGGATGGGCATGAACGGCGGGATCCACGACGCCGTCGAACTGGTCGCGACCTTGGGCGAGGTATTTGACGGCGCGCCGGTCGAGCATCTCGACCGCTATACGCGCCGCCGCCGCCCGATCGCCGAGCAGGAGATCCTGACCCAGGCCGACCGCAACCGCGCGCGGATGCAGGAGCGCGATCCGGCAAAGCGCCGCGCCATGCTGACCGATCTCCAGCGCATCGCCGAGGATCCCGTCGCGTCGCGGGCGCATCTGCTGCGTACCTCCATGATCGACGGGCTCGGCAAGGCCGCGGCGATCCAATGACACAGGGCTATGATTATGGCCGCGCCGGCATCGTCGGCGTGGGCACGCCCCAAGCCAATCCCACGGTCGAGGCCGAGATGCGCCTGCTGCTGCCGGCGAGCATGCTGCCGGTGGTCGCACGGCTGACCAGCGCCGAACCAGAACCGCTGGCGCGGCTGCGCGACTATCTCGAGCGGCTCGACAGCGCGCTCGGCCAATATGACACGCTCAAGCCTGCGGCGTTCGGCTTTGCCTGTACCGGCTCCTCCTATCTGTTGCCGCCCGGGCGCGAGGCCGCGCTGATCGCGGAGCTGGAGGATCGCTTCGGCTATCCTGTCGTCACCGCGACCGCGGCGATCGCGCGCATGCTCGAGCGCGTGGGCGCCCGCCGCATCGCTCTGGTGTCGCCCTACCCGCCCGCGCTGGCCGATGCTGCCGCGGCCTATTGGCAGGCGCAGGGCTTTGAGCTCGCTGTCGTTCGCCGGGTCGACACGGGCAGCGGCGACACGCGCAGCATCTACACCCTGGGCAGTGCGGACGCGCGCGACGCGGCTATGTCCGCTGCGGCACTGGACTGCGATGTCGTATTGCTGAGCGGCACGGGCATGCCGTCGCTGGCATTGCTCGCCGATCCGCCCGCGGGCGCGCCGCTCCTCTCGTCCAATCTCTGCCTCGCGACCGAGCTCTGCCGCGCCGTCGGTGCGCCCGAGCCGGACCGTTCGGTGTGGGCTCCGCGCCTCGCCGAAGCCCTTGCCGCCTGAACAGGAGCCCTTCCCTTGTCCACCGTCTCCGCCATCATCGACGCTGAATCGCTCACCGGCGCCGGCGCCTCCTTTCAGGTCGTCGATCCCTCGACCGAGCAGGTGATCGCCGAAATTCCGGAGGCCGAAGCGCCTTTGGTCGACCGCGCTGTCGCTTCGGCCAGGGCCGTGTTCGAGCGCGGTGACTGGCGCGCGATGAGCGTCGAGGGCCGCCAGAAGGTGCTGCGCGCCTGCGCCGACGCGATCGAGGGCGCGGCCGATGCGATCGCGGATGTGGAGTGCGCCAATACCGGCATTCCCTACGCCCAGATCCGCCACGGCCAGGTGCTGCGCGCCGCGGGCAATTTCCGCTTCTTCGCCGACTATATCGGCCAGATGACGGCCGAGCTCTATGAGCAGGAGCCGAGCTACCTCACTTATGTGCGACGTGAGCCGGTCGGCGTTGCCGCGCTGATCTCGCCGTGGAACTCGCCGCTGGCTTTGGGGTCGATGAAGATCGCGTCGGCCATCGCCTTCGGCAACAGTTGCGTGATCAAGCCGGCAGAGCAGGATCCGCTGGGCCTGACCCTGCTGGTGGAGACGATCCAGGGCGCAGGCCTGCCGCCCGGCGTGGTCAATCTCGTCAATGGCGGCGGCGCCACCACCGGCGATGCGCTGGTGCGCCATCCCGACACCTGCTGCGTCTCCTTCACCGGCGGCACGCGCACCGGCAAGATCATCATGTCCGCCGCCGGCACCGCACTGAAGCCCTCGATCATGGAGCTGGGCGGCAAATCGGCCAACATCATCTTCGACGACGCCGATTTCGACCAAGCGCTCAACGGTGCGCTGATCGGCATCTTCTCGAACAACGGCCAGCAATGCCTCGCCGGTTCGCGCGTGCTGGTGCAGCGCGCGATCTACAAGGATTTCGTCGAGGCGTTCGTCGAGCGTGCCCGGAAAGTCCGCGTCGGCGACCCCCGCGACGCGGCGACCGAAGTCGGCCCGCTCGCCACACGCCAGCATTACCAGCACGTCATGAGCTTCGTCCCCGAGGCGAGCGACAGCGGCGCGCGCATCCTCGCCGGCGGCGGCCGGGCCCCGGGCTTCGAGCGCGGCTTCTATTTCCAGCCGACCATCGCCGAGGTGGATTCGAACGCCCACCGGCTCTGCCAAGACGAGATTTTTGGGCCCTTTGCCGCGGTGATGCCGTTCGACAGCGACGAGGACGCCTATCGCATCGCCAATGAATCGCGCTTCGGGTTGGTCGGCTATGCGTGGTCGCGCGACGTGGCGCGGATCATGGAGGCGCAGGAGCGCATCTCGGCAGGCACAATCTGGTGCAACACCCCGATGGTCCGCGACCTGCGCGCGCCGTTCGGCGGCTATCGCGAATCCGGCACCGGCGCCGAGGGCGGCCGCGCCGCCGAATCCTTTTACACGCGCCAGAAGGCGGTCAGCATCCCGCGCCGCCCGCTGTCGCTCCGCAAGCTGGGGATGGGCGCATGACCACCGTACTGCATCAGGAACTGACCGAATTTCTCCATGCCTATTTCGCAGCGTGGAACGTCTATGACGTGCCGGCGATGCGCGCCCTGTGGGACGAGGAGGAGGAGAATGTCCTCTACCTCGCCGAGGAGTGCGAGCCGCACCATGGCTGGCCGGCGGTGCTGGGCTATTGGGGCGTCGACCGCAGCAAGGCCGAGCGGCTGCTCACCTGGCACGATCTGAGCGCGGTCCAGGCCGGCGAGGACGTGGCCATCGCCTTCTTCCACTGCAACTGGAGCACGTATCTCCCCGGCAACCGGCTCTACCCAAAGCCGTTCGGCGGGCCGGTACGCATCTCGATGGTGCTGCGCCGCAAGCCCGGGGGCTGGCGCGCGATCCATTATGTCGAATGCCCGCTCGCCTCGCTCGTTCAGGTGCGCAAGGCGCATGAGGACGCAGTCGACCCCGCGCTCCACGCCCGCCTCGCCGCCAAGGGCGTCACCTACTGATTTCCCGGAGACTTGTGATGACCGACATCCAGACGATCCCGCTCAAGACCATCGACCGCAAGGACGCGACGCTCGGCGATTATGCCGGCAAGGTGCTGCTGGTGGTCAATGTCGCCTCCAAATGCGGGCTGACGCCGCAATATGAAGGGCTCGAGGCGCTGTACCGCGCGCATGCCGACAAGGGGCTGGTCGTGCTCGGCTTCCCGGCCAATAATTTCCTCGCGCAGGAGCCCGGCACCGAGGAGGAGATCGCGAACTTCTGCGCGACGACCTATGATGTGACCTTCCCGATGTTCGCCAAGATCAGCGTAGCCGGCGAGGACCGCCACCCGCTCTACGCGGCGCTCACCGCCGCCGAGCCCGAGGCGCACAGCCCGAACGGCAAGGCGATGCGCGAGCGGCTGGCCTCGAAGAACATCCCGATCCATGCCGAGCCCGAAATACTCTGGAACTTCGAGAAGTTCCTGGTCGGCCGCGACGGCAAGGTGATCGGCCGCTTCGCGCCGGACACGCCGCCGACCGATCCCACGCTCGCCGCCGCGATCGAAACCGCCCTGGGCTAGGCGGTGGCCTGGACCTCGGGAAGCTCCGTGACCTTCGGCGACCATTCCGGGCGCAACAGGATGAAGTTCGCGGCGGCCCCGATGACGAGGAACACCACGATCACCTCCATCGGCAAGTCGTAACTGCCGCTGACGTGCAGCAGCCAGCCCGAGAAGCTCGCCGCGAACCCGCCCGACAATCCCGCCGCCACGTGCTGCACGCCGGCGACCAGCCCGATGGCGGGCGGCGGGATCAGGGTGACCTTGCACAAAGCGAGGTTGTTCGCGCTGGCGAGGCCGAGGCACGACAGCGAGAAGATGTTCCAGAACAAAGCCCATTGCAGATTCTGCGCGTAGACGCCCAGCATCACCGTGGTCGCGCCGAGGAAGCCGGTGAAGATGAAGGCCTTGCGTACCTTCACCGGATCGCCGCCGCGGTCGATGATCCGGTCGGCTGCCCACCCGGCGAGCACCGCGACGATCGCGATCCCGGCGAAGCTGAAGAAGGTGTAGAGCCCAGAATTCTCGAGCGAGAGCCCCTGCTGCTCGACGAGATAGGAGGGCATCCACGTCATGCAGTAGAAGACGAAATAGCTGTAGCAAAAGTTGACGATGATCCCGCCCCACACCACGGGCGACGACATGATGCTGCCGAACGACACCGACGAGGCCCGCCGGCGGACCGCAGCCATCTCTTCCTTCTTGGGCAGGTCGTTGCGGACGAACAGCATCCACGGCACCAGCCAGATCAGGCCGAGCAGCCCGGTCACCGCGAACATAAGCCGCCAGTCATAGGCGATGATCAGCCACGCAGCGACCGGCGCGCCGATCGCGGTGCCGATCTTGTTGCCCATCGCGAAGATGCCGATCGCGGTGCCGGTGTGCCGCTCGGGGATATGATCGCGGATCCAGCGATAGCTGGCGGGCATCACCACACCCTCCGCCGCACCGACGATCAGCCGCATGATCACCAGCCCGGCGAGCGTCGACATCAGCCCCGAGGCCGCGGTCGCCGCGCACCACAAGGCGAGGCAGATCGCATAGGGCCGCTTGACGCCGTAACGATCGACGATCCAGCCGAGCGGGATCTGCGCGACGGCATAGGACCAGAAGAAGGCCGAGCCGACCCAGCCGCGGTTGAGGCTCGACATCTCGAAATGCGCGGTGAAGGTCTTGTTGGCGAGCGCGGCCGAAATGCTAGACCGGTCGGCATAGGCGATCATCACGCCGATACTGAGCAGGCCGAGAATGCCCCATAAGCGGGTTGCCGAGGTGGCGGCCCGCTCCTTCGCCGCCGCAAGGGGAACGTGCCCCTCCGCCAGCGCGCTCACGCGAGGCTCGCGGCCTGTACGGCAGCCTCCTCGCGCGGGGTCATCAGCATCATCGCACCGCCGGTATGCGAGATCGGCGCGTGATAATTGCTCGCGCGCACCTCGACCGGACCCGACACCGCCCCGCGCATCACCACCCAGGTCATCAGCTCGAGCCCCTGGCTGCCGGCGAGCTCGACGATCTCGGCATTGGTGTAGCGCGTGAGCGCCTCCGGATCGTTGACGATCTTGTCCATGCACAGCGCGTCGAAGCTCTGGTTGATCTTCCCCATCTGCCCGAGCTCGTGCGACAGCCCGCCGCTGCCGATCACCAGCACCTTGAGGTCCTCGGGATACGAGCGGATCGCGCGCCCGATCGCCTGGCCCAATTTGTAGCAGCGCAGCGGCGTCGGCAGCGGCGGCTGGACTGCGTTCACCACCACCGGGATCGTCGCTACCGGCACCGGACCGTGCCCGGGCCAGATCAGGTCGAGCGCAGTGATTCCGGCATGGTCGAACTTCATTTCCTGGCAGCTGCTCACATCGAACTCATCGGCGACGAGCGATTTGATCAGGTGCCACGAAAAATCGGCATTGCCGGCGAAGCTGCGCGGCTCCGGCTCGCCCCAGCCCTCGTCGGCGTTGCGATATTCGTGCGCTGCGCCGATCGCGAAGGTCGGCATGTTGTCGAGGAAGAAATTGAGGCCGTGATCATTGTAGATCACGATCGCAATATCGGGCTTGTTGTCCTCCAGCCAGCGATGCGCCGGCTCGAAGGCGTCGAAGAAGGGCTTGAACGACACTTCCTGCTGCTTGTTGGCAGCGATCGTCCGGCCGATCATCGGAACGTGCGACGTGGTGAGGCCGCCGAGGATTTGCGCCATGGTCCGGCCCCTATGCCTGCGCCGCGCCGGCCGGAGCCGGGCGCTTCACCCGGTCGAGCTTGGCGAGGAAATACATATTGGCCCCCGCGGCGAAGAGGCGGCTGCGATCGCGGCTGCGGACGGCGTCGCGCTCCTCTTCGTTGAGGCCGAATTTCGCGCAATAGCCGTCTTCGTCGGCAAGGAAGGCGGCGCGGTTCGCCGCCCGATTGAGCGAGTAGCACATCTTGTTGAGCGCATAGCCCTTCGTCGTCGGCTCGACGGCGTTATGCTCCATTTGACTCTCCACTGGCGCCACAGCGGGCGCGATCCCGAGGGGTTCTGTTTGGAGGGCACCCTATCTGGAGCGGATCGCGCGGGGTTATTGATTCAGCAGCCGGAGCGCTGAATTCTCGTCCGAGGTCAGGGAGATGCCCGCGCGAAGAGCAAAGCGGGCAACGAACTTATCACCCGCCGCGCCAATCCGACTGCAAGCCGATCCGCCGCTTCCTATGCTCGCGCGATCGCCGGGCCCGCCCCGCGAAAACAATAGTGCAGGAGGGATCGATGAAGCGCCTCTTTCAGCGGCTGGCGTTGCTTGCCGCCGCCTTGCTCCAGCCGCTTGCGGTGACGCCGGGCTTTACCGCGGAGACCAGGCCGCTCAAGGCCGGTGCCGCCCGGGTGGATATCACCCCTGCCCTCGCCGACCTTCCCAAGCCTTTCGCCTCGGTGCGCGACAAGCTCTTCGTCCGCGCGGTGGTGCTCGACGACGGCGCCACGCGCGCCGCGATCGTGGTGATCGACGGCTCGACTATGTCGACGCAGGTCGCGCAGGACCTCACCGCACGCGTCGCCCAGGTCGCGGGCGCGCCTGTCGCGCAGGTGCTGCTCGCGGTCACGCACACGCACAATGCGGTGCGGCTCGACCATAATCCGGTGGGCCTGATCATCCCCGGCTCCCCGAAGATCACCGACGCGACCGCCGATGGCGTGATCGCGGCGGTCAGGCAGGCCGTCGCCAATCTCCAGCCGGCCCGCGCCGGTTACGCCACCGGCCTGACCAGCATGGTCTCCAATCGCGGCCTCGGCGACCATGGCAGCGCGGCGATCGAGGAGAGCGACAAGACGCTGGGCGTGCTCAAGGTCGAGACGCTCGCGGGCGAGCCGATCGCGATCATCGCCAACGCGCCGGTCGAGCCGGTGCTGGGCTTCGCGATGAAGTCGGAGATCAGCGGCGACGCCGCCGGCGTGGCTGAGCGCTATGTCGAGCAGCGCTATGGCGACAAGCCGGTGGTGCTCTACACCGTCGGCGCCCCGTCCTCTGCCGTCGTCGGCGGGCGGCGCGGCGGCAATCTGCCCCCGGCGGACACCCATGCGGTGGTCGATGCGGTGGGCACGATCCTCGGCGAGGAGATCCTCAACGCCTCGGCCAGGGTGGCCCCGAAGGAGACACTCACCATCAGCGGCGCGCTGCTCGCGGTGCGCTGCCCGGGCAAGGTGACGACACCGCTCAACAACGCCAATTCCTGCTCGGATGCGCCCGGCGCGACGCTGCCGCGCTGCGTGTTCACCGACAAGGACACCGACCCGGTGACGCTCAATACGGGCGTGCTCAGCATCGGCGACCTGCATCTCGTCCAGGCCGACGCCAACATCACTGCACCCGTCTGGCAGAAGCTCAAGCGCGCGGCGCCGGCCAACACCGTGCTCGTGTCCCTCTATTACGGCCCGATCCACTACGTGGTCGACGATACCGACTATCCGTCGAACAGCTATCCCGTCACCGCGAGCACCGCGAAGCGCGGCTGCATGGCGCAGGGCTTCATCGACGGCGCGCTGGCCATGATGCCCAAGGCCGGAAGCTGAGCCCGCTTTCGCCCAGCCACGACGGCAAAGCATGACCCAGCGGCCCGAGGATTTTCCGGAAGATCTGATCGAGCGCGACCTCGTCGATGACGAGGTCGCGGAAGCGGCCGCCGTTTTCATCGACCAGCCCGCGCCGCCTCGGGGATCGCGGCTGGTCCCTGCCATCATCGGTTCGGCGATGTTTCTGTCGAACCTCAGTGCCACCTCGGTCAGCACCGCGCTGCCGACGATGGCGCCCGCGCTCGGGGTCGAGCCGCTCCGGCTCAACGTGGTGATCAGCGCCTATCTGCTCGGCCTGACCGGTTTCCTGCCGATCTCGGGCTGGCTTGCCGACCGGCTGGGCGCAAGACGCGTGCTGATGGGCGCAATGCTTCTCTTCGCGCTCGCTTCGGCGGCTTGCGGGCTTGCCGGCAACCTTGCGCTGCTAGTCTGCTTCCGCCTGATCCAGGGCTGCGCCGGCGCGATGATGACGCCGGTCGGGCGTCTCGTCCTGCTGCGCAGCACGCCGAAGAACGAGCTGGTCGGGGCGATGTCGATGCTCACGGTCCCGGCGATGGTCGGTCCCGTGCTCGGCCCGCTGCTCGGTGGCGCGGCGGTGAGCGTGGCGAGCTGGCGCTGGGTGTTCTTCATGAACCTGCCCGTCGCGGTGGCCAGCGTATTGCTGGTGCGCTTCTTCGTACCCGACGTGAAGGAACAGGAAGTCGCGCGCTTCGACGCGATTGGCGCGGCGCTGACCGCGATCGGACTGGCCGGACTGATCTTCGGCGTGGACAATCTCGGCCATGCCGGTCTCGGATGGCTTACCCTGTTGTTGCTGGCGATCGGCCTTGGTGCGCTGGCGCTCTACCGGCTGCACGCCCGCCGCAGACCGCACGCGATCGTCGACCTGTCGATCTTCCGTATCCCTACCTTCCGCGCCTCGGTGGTCGGCGGGTCGTTCTTCCGGCTGATGGCCGGCGCTACGCCCTTCCTGCTCGCGATGCTGCTGCAGGTCGGCTTCGGGATGAGCGCGCTCGCCGCAGGGCTGATGACCTTCCTCTCGGCGGTCGGGTCGCTGGTCATGAAGCTCGCCGCGCCGCCGATCCTGCGCCGCTTCGGCTTTCGCACGGTGCTGCTCGCGAATGCGGCGATCTGCGCGCTGAGTTTTGCCGGCTGCGCGCTCTTCACCACGGGCACACCGCATTGGGTGATCGCCGCCGTACTGGGGATCGGCGGCTTCTTCCGCTCGCTGCAATTCACCAGCATCAACGGCATGGCTTTTGCCGATCTCGAGCAGCGCCAGATGAGCCGGGGGACCACCGCCTCGGCGATGGTCTCGCAATTCGTGGCGTCGGTGAGCGTCGGCCTGTCCGCGCTGATGCTGCACCTGATCATGCACTGGCGCGGCGAGACCCGACTGACCGCGGCTTCGGTCTCGCCGGCCTTCGTCGTCCTTGCGCTGGTGACCTTGCTCTCGCTCCCCTGGTTCATGCGGCTCCCCGCCGATGCGGGGAGCACGATGACCAAAGGCGCGCGCTGAGCCAGCTTACTGGCGCGGCGCCGCCGGCGTGGTCTGCCACGACAGCACCAGCCAGCGCCCGCCGCGCTTCGCGTAGACGCCGGTATAGCGGCCCTCGATCCGGCGGTCGGTGCCGACATTAAGCACGATCGTGCCGTGCGTGATCGCGGTGGCGCCATAGATGTGCGCGGTGCGATCCGAGGATTCGATGCTGCGGTAGCGCGACGTCCCGGCCTCCACGTCCTTGAGATATTCCGCCTTGGTCTGGATCGCGCCATTGGCGTGGATGTAGATCGCATCCCCGGCGATCGCGTCGTCGAGTGCTTTTACGTCGCGCGTGACCTGCGCGTCGAAGCGCTGGCGCTCGAGATCGAGCAGCGCCTGCTCGGCCGTCTGGCGGGGCGCGGCAATGGCGGTCGGTGCCGCAGCGGCGAGGGACAGTGCGAATAGCGGTAGTGCCCGGCGCATCTCATTCTCCTTCGAACAAAGAAAAGGGGCGCCGCATGCCGATGGCACGCGGCGCCCCAGGGGAAGCGATCAGAATTTGATCCGGACGCCGGTGGTGAAATAGCGGCCGACGATGTCGTCGCTGGAGATGTACGCACCGAACCGGCCCGCATCGCTCGACGAGTTGATTGCGATCGGTGCCTTGGTGTCGAACAGGTTCTGGACGTTGAGGTAGAGCTCCATCTGCGCCCAGCTGGCCTTCGGCGTGAAGCTCAGATTGAGGTTGGTCCAGCCGAAGGTCGGGATCTTCGGCTCGGCATAATAGAGGGTCGGATCCGTGTTCCACTTCAGCGCGCTCCGCCAGCGCTGCGACACGGTCAGGCGGACATCATCGCGCAAATTGTAATTGGCGAAGGCGGTGAAGCGCCACACCGGCGTCGCGCCGAAACCGGCGATCGGCGAATAGGCGACGCCGGCGACATCGGCATCCGCGAGGCTGGGCGTGACCTGCTTGAGCAGCGGCTGATAGGTCACCAATGCGCGCAGCGAGAGCGGGTTGTTGAACAGATGCGTCGCATAGTTCGCCTCGAAGTCGATGCCGTGCGTGTGGATCGAGGCGGCGTTGATCGGGACGGTGTAGAAATAGGTCGCGTTGTTTGCGGGCGACGTGTCGGTATAGCCGTTCGGACGGACGATCAGCGCGCAGAGCGGCGAGGCCCCGGCGCTCGCGTTGCACACCCGCTGCACGGTCACGTTGGAGCCGCTCAGCGAGGTGATCGCGTCGGTGATCCTGATGTCATAGGCGTCGACCGAGAGGCTGAAGCCCGGGAACCAGTTCGGCTTGTAGACCAGGCCCGCGGTGAGCGTGTCGCCGATCTCTGGCTTCAGGTCCGGATTGCCGCCATTCTGGTTGGGCGCGTTGACCAAAGTCTGACCGGTCAGCTGGTCGATGACCGTAGCGCGGCTGACCGTGGCGGGCTGGTACAGGTTGCTGAGGTTCGGCGCGCGGAAGTCGCGCGAGCGCGTGGCGCGCAGCATGAACTCGCTGCTCACCCGCCAGTTGAGGCCGACCTTCCACGTCGTGGCGCCGCCGAAGGTGTCGTAATCGGCATAGCGGCCGGCGAGGTTCAGGCTCACGTCGCGCGCCAGCGGCACGTCCCTGAGCAAGGGCACCTCGACCTCGAGCGCGGCCTCCTTCACCGTCTGGTGCACCAGCGGGATGATGCCGAAGGTCACCTGGTGGAGGTTCGTCGTGCCCTGGGTGCAGTTGTAGCGGATGCCGGTGCAGTCGGCCTTGTCCTCGGGCGGCACGTCGCTGTCCGACGACAGGCTGGTCCGCCGCCATTCACCCGACAGCGCGAAATTGACCGGGCCGGCCCAGCTGTCGAAGGGCGATCCGGTGAGCGACGCGGTGATGTCGGTCAGCTCGGTCCGCGAGGTCGCGACGGTGCTGTCCGTGATGTAGCCGAGCGCCGCCGACGACGACGCGGTCGGGCCGAACAGGTTGAGCGGCGCGCAGCGGGAGTCGTCATTGGACGCGATCGCGTCGGCGTTGATCTGGCAGACGATATTGCCATTGACGCTGGTGGCGTCGAGCGCCGCGGCGAGATGCTGGAGGTTGATGTTGCGCGCCGTGATCCATTCCTGCTCGGAATAGCCATGGGCGGCGCCGACTTCCCATTTGAAGCCGTTGCCGAACTCGCCCTGGAAGCCGCCATTCACCCAATAGCTGGTGAGGTTGAAGGTCTTGGTGTGCGGCCCGAGCTGCTGCGAGACCTTGCTGATCGTGAAGGTCGTGGTGTCGGTGCCATATTGATAGCTCGCCGGCAGGAACGGGTTCTGCGAGCGGACGGTCAGGTTGCTGAACGTCAGGCTGGTGTCGTTATACTGGTTGCGGTTCTTCGCGCCGAAACCCTCGACGAAGAAATGCACCTTGTCGCTCACGTCGAAGTCGAAGCGCGCAAAGGCACGCTTGGCGCGCAGCGCGCCCTTGAGCGAGCTGTTGAAATTATAGCCGCCATCGCCGCCGACCTCGAAGCCGGACGTGCCCGTCGCGGTACCGTGCTGGAAGGCGGTGAGCACGCCGTTGGAGGAGAAGGTCATGCCCGCGAGCGGGCCACTGCGGATCAGTCCGCCGAAACTGTTCGAGGCATTGTGGACGTTCGAATAGAGCGCATAGGGGTTGTTGGCGGTACCGGCCGCCGAGGTCGATCCGGGCACACTGCCCTCGACCTGCCACAGCTGCCCCACATCGCGGCTGAACATGTCGGCGATACCGGGATCGTCATAATATTCGAGGCTCGCCTCGAAATGCCCGCGCCCGCCGAACAATTTGGTCCCGAAGGCGATGCCGAGATCGGTGATCGGATCGTCGCCGCGATCGGAAATGCCGCGCTGCGCCTTGATCGACACGCCATTGAACTTGGTGTCGGTGACGAAATTGACGACGCCGCTGATCGCGTCCGAGCCATAGACGGCCGAGACGCCGCCGGTCACCACGTCCACGCGCTGCAGCAGCATCTGCGGTAGCATGTCGATCGTGACGAGACCGGTATCGGTAGTCGGCTGGATGCGCTTGCCGTCGAACAAGGTGAGCGTGCGGTACAGGCCGACATTGCGGATATTGGGCGCATTGGCCGCGCCGTTCGGCCCGCCCTGCCCGCCGCCGGTGCCCGAATTCTGGCCCATCGAGCCCTGGAACACCGGCAGGTTCTGCAGCGCCGAGGCGATGCTGGTCGGCTGGGTGGCGAGCAGTTCCTGCGCGCTGACCACCGTCAGGGGTGTCGGACTATTATTGCCGTTGCTGACGATGCGCGATCCGGTGACGACGATCGCCTGCGAGGTGTCGGCTTCCTGTGCCTGCTCCGCATCCGCGGCGGCGGCCGCGCCGGCCGGCGCGGCTTCGGATGAAGCGGGCGGCGCAGACTGCGCGAAAGCCGGACCGGCAAAGGCGAGCGCGCTGGCTCCGATCAGCAACGCGCTGGCATAGTGATTGACGTGACTACGCAAGTTTCCCTCTCCCTAAACCATTGTCGGAACTCACATGTCTTGAGCCGCATGTGTTCGGAGGGGGCCTTTCCACATTGTTCCGGCCAGCGATCATTCATTGTGGCCGGCATGTGATAGCTTTCGTCCGGTCATCGGCCGCAAAGCCGGTGCAACGGGCCTAACGTGCGGTAACGAAGGTCACGTTCACCGGTTTGAACACCGCCACGCCGCTGTCGGTCTTCGCCACCATCCCGGTCGCGGGATTGCGCCGGAGGACGCTCACCCGGCTCTCGCCTTCCTCCGCGACGAGGATCCAGCGCCCGCCCGGCGAGAGCGCGAAGCTCCACGGGCGCTGCCCGACCGGCACGCGCTGCACCTCGGTCAGCATTCCGCTCGACGGATCGATCGCAAAGACGATCAGCGAATTGTCGCCCTCGCGGGTCGAGACATAGAGGAAGCGCCCGTCGGGGCTCACCGCCAGCTCCGCAGCACTGCGTTCGCCCGCAAAGTCCTTCGGGAGCAGATCGACCGTCTGGGCAAGCGTGAGGCCGCCGGCGCTCGCATCCCAGCGATAGACCATCAACTGCGCCGTGAGCTCGGTATCGAGATAGGCGAACCGGCCGCCGCGCCCGAACACCAGATGGCGCGGACCGCTGCCCGGCGGCGTCTGGACGAAGGCCGGCTCCGCTGCCTGCAGTACCCGCGTCGCCGGATCGAAGCGGTAGATGAATACCCGGTCTGCGCCGAGGTCCGGCACCAGCACGAACCGCCCCGACGGATCCACCGCCACGCCATGCGCATGCGGCGAGGTCTGCCGACGATGCGGTCCCGTCCCCGTGTCCTGCCCCGTCGAGGCCGGTGTTGCCAGCGTCCCGTCGGCACCCACCGGCAGCACCGAAACCGAGCCGCTACCGAAATTGGCAACGAACAGCGAGTGCGAGCGCGCGTCATAATCGAGATGCGTCGCCCCGCCCCCGCCCGACCCGGCATCGCCCAGCGATCGAAGCGTGCCAGTGGCGTGATCCACCGCGAAGGCGGCGACCCGCGCCTCGCTCTTCCCGTCATTGCCGCTCTCGCTTACCGCGAAGAGCACCGGCTTGTGCGGATCGGCGGCGAGCCAGGTCGGACGATAGAGATCGGCTACGGCCCCGATGGAGCGCAGCGCGCCTGTCTGCTCATCGAACCAGGCGCCAAACAACTCCTGTCCCGGCTGGTCGCCATGGGTGCCGAAATAGACGAGCCGTGGCTGGCCGGCTGTGGCCCCTGCAAGGCGTCCCTGCTGCGCACAGCCGCCGACGAACGCGAGGCCAGCGAGCAGGGCTGTGCGCACTTTGATCCCGACGCTCATCGCCCGGCCTCCACGATCATTTCGGACAGTCCGTTGACGATGGCGCTCTCGGCACAACCGCGTGCGACGGGGCTGCCGTTCACCTCGAAGATCGGCCGGTCATAGGCCGCGTCGTCGGGCAGATAGCCGATCCGGTCATTGGCGAGCGACACGAGCAGGGTGTTGCGCAGCGGCGATACCGCCTGGAGATGGCGTTCGATATTGGTGACCACCTCGCCCGAGACGCCACCGAGCGCGACGTCGTCGAAACGGATCAGGCTGAGCCGCAGCGGAACGCTGGTCACCTGCGCCTGCTTCATGTCCGCCATCTGGTTGATGCCCTGCTTTACCGGACACGGCACCACGCGCTCGGCGGCGGCGAGCCGTGTGGCTGCTTTGATGTCCGTGATACCCGAGGCCACCCGCACCACTTCCGCGCCGACCATCAGCCCCTGCGCATCGGCCGCACGCCAGGCTGTGTCGGTATCTCCCGGGCTCTTGCCCTGCCCGCCCTTGAAGACGCGCGGCGCCTGATCGCCGATCGCACTCTGGGTGAACAAGGCAACCGCGTCGCCGCCCAATTGTGCCTCGATATGGCGCTCGGCCGCGCCGGCGAGGTCGCCGCTCAGCTCGTTGATGCCGAGCATGACATTGGCGTGGACCGGATAGTTGAACAGCACCGCGATCGGCTTGCCGTCGTCGCCGTCGAAGCGAACGACGCGCAGTGTCTTGTCCGAAGGTCCGTCGGGGTTGAAGCCGATGCGCCAGCCGCTGCCGGTGAACTGGTCGCGGTTGACGTTGACGTCGACGCTGCCCTGTCCGACACCGTAGCGCGCCGGCCGCGCCGCGGCCTGCGCCGAACGGATCGCGGCGATGATCCGGCCATACACCCATTCGCTGTAGACGCGACTCTCGGCACCGCCCGGATGCGCCAGCGCGCCGGGCGTCACATCGCCGAGCCGCGGGGCGTTATGGTCGTGGGTCGCGGTGATCATCACGTGATCGGCGGCGATCCCGGTCTCGCGCGCGATACGCTGGCGGAATGCGGTCATGTCGCCGGCTTCGATCAGGTCCAGCGTCACCAGCGCCACGCTCTCGCCGCCGCGCTGAAGCACGAGTATTCGCGCGTAAATGGGGTCATGGACGCGGTCGAATGCCCTGCCGGTCATCGGGTTGAGCCCGGCGAGATCGGATGGTGTGATATCGGTTCGAACCGCACCCGCTTTGAAAATAGCATCGACCGGTGCGGTCGACGGCGTCGCCGCAACTCCTATGCCCGGTGTGGCGAGCAGCAGCGCCGCCGCAAACATCCTCATGTGAAATACCTTTTCGATGAAGCCGATCGGCAACGGCGCCCCGATCCGCGAAGGCCGGGGCGCCGTCCCCCTTTACCAACGGACGCCGAGCGAGACGCCGAAGGTCCGCGGATCGCTGATCGTCGTCGCCGGCAACGTCGACTGCTTCACGGCATAGTTGGAGACGTTCTTCATGAAGGCGCTCACGGTCAGCCGCTCGTCGCCCGTGGAGAAGCGCGCCTGGAGGTTGCTCTGCCAATAGCCGGGCTGATAGCCGAGCTTCGAGGCATCCTGCACCGGATGCACCCAATAGCCCGAGCTGTGATAGGCGTCGCCTCCCACCGAGATCGTCGCACCCGAGCTCAGCCGGAAGATATGCTCGTAGCTGATATTGGTGCTGAAAGTCGGCGAATGCGGCTGCACGCGCCCCCGGATGTCATAGAATTCCAGCGCGTTGGTGAGCTGGTCGTTATAACCGATATAACAGCCGTCGCCCGACGGCGCCGCGAGCGTCGCACAAGTGCCCTGATCCTTGCCGAACCGCGCCTTCATCAGCGTGCCGTTGAACCCGAAAATGTCGTTGCGCGTCGCGAGGAAGCGCGCCTGCCATTCGAGCCCGAGATTATAGGCATTCTCGATGTTGAAGGTCGGCACCGAGCATTCGGGCGGCTGCCCCCCGCCGTTCGAGCACATATAGGTGCTGCCATCGCCCAGCGTGACCGGGAAGCCGGCATAGCTGTCGATGTCCTGATAGTTCCGCTGCTTGTAGTAGAAGACGTCGAGATTGAGCAGCAGCCGGTTGTCGAAGAAGCGGTTCTTTACGCCGAATTCGAACGCGAGCGTTTCCTCGCTGTCGAAACCCTCCGCCTCGCCCAGCGAGCCGTTATAGGTTAGGCCCCCTGGGCGATAACCGCTCGACACGGTGAAATATTGCATCGAGGTCGGCGACAGGTCGAACTCCTCGCCGACGCGGAAGTCGAAGTGGCTAAGGTCGCGGGTATAAATGGTGTCGACCCCCGCGGGCTTCAGCGTGCGGCGGTCCCAGCTCTGGCGCGCACCGGCGATCGCGCGGAAGCGGTCAGTTACCGGATAGGTGAGTTCGCCGAATACGGCGTTGGTGCGCGTGCCATATTGGGTGCCACCCTCGCGCCCCGGGACCGCCTGGAAGGCATCGCCCCATTTATACTGGCTGTAGTCCCAGTAATAATAACCGAGGTTCCACTGAACGGGACTGCTATCGGAGCTGTGAAGGCGGACTTCGGCCGAATATTGGTTGAACGGGTCATATTCGTGGACGGCGAAGCACATGCCGTCGCCCCCGATATTCCACGGCGGGCCGAAATGGGCGCAGCTCACGGCGTCGCCCTTGATCTTGATGTAGGAGCCGGTGACGTCGAGCGCGATTGCGTCGGAGAAGCGATAACCGACATTTCCGGTGAAAGTGTGCTGGTAGATACCTGCCTGGTTGTTGGCGGGATCGCTCG
>Ga0065165_1001623_pt1 | contig 22903 bp, 18 predicted proteins | sample AraplaMF_Cvi_mMF_FD_63813 | JGI IMG/M metagenome (GOLD analysis project Ga0065165, IMG submission 63813) | Arabidopsis root microbial communities from the University of North Carolina, USA - plate scrape MF_Cvi_mMF (version 2) (version 3) | ecosystem: Host-associated > Plants > Roots >... | reverse complement strand
CCGCCGCCGCTACACCGATCATCTGCGCGACAACGTGCAGAACTCGATCGAGATGGCGATCACCGACGCGCTCACCGGCCTGCACAATCGCCGCTACATGGAGAGCCATCTGGCGACGCTGGCCGAGCAGGCCTCGACCCGTGGCAAGCCGCTGGCGCTGATGATCCTCGACATCGACTACTTCAAGTCGATCAACGACAATTACGGCCACGATGCCGGCGACGACGTGCTGCGCGAATTCGCCGTGCGCGTGCGCAAATCGATCCGCGGCATCGATCTCGCCTGCCGCTATGGCGGCGAGGAGTTCGTCATCGTGATGCCGGAGACCGATCTCCACGTCGCCGGCATGGTCGCCGAGCGCCTGCGCCGCTCGATCGCGGGCGAGCCGTTCGCCGTGCACAAGGGCACCAAGCGCATCGAGGTCACGATCTCGATCGGCCTCACCACGCTGGAGCAGAAGGGCGAGGCCGTCGCCGACGTGCTCAAGCGCGCCGACACGGCGCTGTATCGCGCCAAGCACGACGGGCGTAACCGGGTGGTGTCGCAGGCGGCGTGAGCCGCCTGGACAAAAATTCGAAAACAACCCCATGCACAGTAGCCGGAGCTAGCGGAATCAACGGCTTGCCGGTCGTCGCGCAGGATATTCGGATTTTTTGAATTCTGCTTGACCCGTCGGGCAAAACGGGCGTATCTTGCCAGCATCGCTCATTGGGTTGGTGGGGCAGACAGCTAGACGGAGCGAGGAACGAGATAGATCGGGCTGGACCAGGCCTGATGACCGTCTTCCTGCGTCACACGCACATAGACCGGCAAATCCGCCCGGAGATCCTGTCCCTCGACGCGATGCCGGATCCGCATCGACGGCGGGCCGCCATTTTCCGGCAATCGCCAGACGCGCAGCCGGCGTCCCAGCCCTCCCGCCTCAACCACGCGCTCCTCGGCTCCAAGGGAGTCGAGGTCGACGTCGAGCGCGGCAAGATTCGTTTCGACGGCCAGCCGTCCGGCTGCCATGTCTTCGACGAAAACATCGAAGCCCGCCATGTTTCCCGTCGTCACGGATTTCCACGACACGACATCCTCGCTCTCCGACCAGGACAACGGCTGCTGCGGGTTGAGAAAGTTGATGGCCTTCACCCGGCTGATGTGATTGCCCGAAACTCGCGCCTTGCCTGTCCATAGCGTCTCCCTGCCACGGCCTCGATACTCGGCCCCGCTCCACATCACGCGGATGCGTCGGCCCTGATCGGCGGCGGCATAGGGACGGAACGTTTCGGCGACCTCCTTGCCGTGGAAGACGTCGATGCGCTCGATCGGCGCCGAGCTGGAGACATCGACGTCCAGGCTCAAGCCCGTTCGATCGGGCGCCACCACCGCGCCCATGAGGACGTCAGTGCCGCGCCGGGAATCCGTGGCCCCCAGCAGCGGATCGTCGGCGTAGATCGTGACCGGAGCATCGAACGTTCCGCGCACATTCATGTAGAGGCGTGTTCCTGTCGTGCCGTATTGCCGGCGTGCGCGCAGCGCATCGAAGATGCCGTCGCGTGTCAGCTCCGTTGCCAAATAGCAGGTGAGGCCGCCGATGGCCCCGAATGTCGACGCACCGGGCTGGGTCGCGCCCTGGCGTCCCTTGTGATCGTCACTGTGGCAAACGATACCGGGACGGTGCCCGAGATCGAAGGCGTCATGCAGGAGCCATTCAAATGTCCCCCAACTCGAATGTATTTCGACCGCGCGTTCGAGGCGACCGTCGTGTGCCACGCCGAGATCGGCGTATCGTCCGCCGACATGCGCGATCACGACCGCATCCTCGTTCGCCTGCGCAAGCGTGTTGAACAGCGCACCGGCCGTGTAGCAATCTTCGTCGTCGGCACTGTCGACGAGAATACGCGACGAGCGGTGGATCGGCCTGCCTTCGTCGCGGTAAAAGACGTTGCGGTCGCCGCCCATGCCGGTGTTGCCCGACCATTCATAGCCGGGGAAAGTGACGAACCGGCCAGGCTCGTAGAGCTCGGCTGTGAGAGCGTTGAGTTCGGCCCAGAAGCCGTCGCTGATCTGAAAGTCGTTGCCCTGGTGCCCGATCACGTCGAGGAAGGCCTTGTCTCGGCCGAACAGGAAATAGTCCCGTGCAGGATTGGTCCCGACGGTTTCGCCGCTCTGCCCATGCAGGTCTCCCCAGAAGTGCCTGAAAGGAGCACGGTCCACGATCCTCGCGGGGGTCGAGGTGCACAATACGCATCGATCTTCGGCCCCTTGGACCTCAATCCGCAGATCGCCCGGGGCAAGGGCCTTCAATCCCTCGATGACCAGGGTCCCGGCCTCGCCGAGCGTGAGCGTCTCCGTCGGCAAGCCAGCGATGCTCGCAGACGCAGTCAGCCGAATGGCCTGAACTCCCGAGGCCGTCGGATTGCCCCAGATGTCTTCAGCCGCGATGCAGAGCCGGAAGCTTTCGCCGACGATGTTCTGGCTCGGCAAGCTCGCGCGCCAGCGAGCAGCCTTTCCGGGTACGAGGTGGATATGAGGAGAGAGCGGCAACTCGGTGTACTGGTTGGTCGCGAAGGCGTCGACGAGGGTCTTGAATTGAAAATGCTCGACTGCGGTTTGGAGCCGAATCCCGGGCGATCCCGCCCTGCGGTCGCCCATCCTGATCGTGATGGTCTCGCCCTTGCGCAGGAAGCCGAGGCCGACCCGAACAGTCAGGCTGTTGGTCCAGGGACGAATGCCGCTGCGATCGACGGTACATTCGAGCTTGGCTCCGTTCGAAGCCTCGATGGTCGTATAGTTGAGCGCCTCGGGATCGCTGAACTGTGGCTTGCCCATGTCGGAGGTCGTGCGCCAGCAGATCCGCAGGCCGCCGGTGTCGTCGATACCAAAATCGCCCGTCGTATAGACGAAGGTGAGACTCTGCACCGAGCCGGCCGGGAACGAGTCCTCCTGGTCGAGCGACATCGTGCCCATCTGGGCGGGCAGGTAATCCTTGCAGATCATATTGCATTCTTCCCGGTTCTGTTGATCGACGATGACCCGCTCATTCCATCATCCTGGCGACTTCCTCATCGAGACTGGCCAGCAGGGCCGTTTCGATCTCCAGGAATTCCGGTGCGGTGATGTCCCGAGGTCGTGGCAAGTTGACTTCGAACACCTGCTTGATCCTGGATGGACGGGCTGAGAACAGGTAGACCTTGTCGGCAAGAAGCAGCGCTTCTTCGACCGAATGGGTGACGAAGACGACGGTCTTGCGGTTGTCTTCCCAGATCCGAATGAAGTCGTTGATGAGACGACGCTTGGTTTGCGCGTCGAGCGCACCGAACGGCTCGTCCATCAACATGATCTCGGGGTCGTACGCGAGCGCGCGCGCGATCGCGACGCGCTGCTGCATCCCGCCGGACAACGTATGAGGATAGGCCTTTTCAAAACCTTTGAGGCCCACGATCGAAATCAGATGCCGCACGCGCTCGTCGGATGCGGCGTCCCGGCGTCCCTGGACGTCGAGCCCGAAGCGGATATTTCCCTCGACCGTCAGCCAGGGAAACAGCACGTATTCCTGAAAGACGATCCCGCGGTCCGGCCTCGGCCTGTCGATCGCCCGTCCGTTCATCGAGATCGTGCCGGAAGAGGGGCTCTCGAAGCCGGCGATCATGTAGAGCAATGTCGACTTGCCGCAGCCGGATGGGCCGATGAAGGCGGCGAATTCGCCCTCCGCGATCTTGAGTTCGGCATCGCCGATAGCGTGCACCATCTTGCCGTCCGACGTCCGAAAGCTCTTTGCGACATGGACGACGTCGAGCTTGGGCGAGTCGATCCTGCTCCAGATTGTCATGGACTGTTTTCCTCAGGCGGCGCGGACGGTGCCCCAACGCTCGATCGTGTAGCGTTGCAGGGGACGGAACAGACCTTTCTCGATCAGAAGACCGAGCAGCGCGATCATCACGATGCCGCCATAGACCGTTTCGGTGTCCATGAAGGTCCGTGCATCGAAGATCAGATAGCCGAGGCCCCAGCCCGAACCCGCCAGCATCTCGGCGCCGACCAAGGCACGCCAGCCATTGCTCACGGCGAGGATGTGTCCGGTGATGATCGAAGGCAGCGCCCCCGGCAGCAGAACCTTGAAGAACAACTTCAAATGGCTCGCGCCCATCAGTTCGGCGGCCCACAGATGCTTCTTCGAGATGCTCCGTACGCCTGCGGCCGAGTTGTAGATGATCGGAAAAAGACCGGCGAGAAAGATGACGAAGATGATGGTCGCGTCCGTCATTCCGAGCCACAGGATGACGATCGGAACCCACGCTAGCGTCGGGATCGGCATCATGATCGTGATGATCGGGTCGAAGAAGGCGTGAACGGTTCGGTTGATGCCCATGAGCAAACCGAGGATCGTGCAAAGGACGGCGGCCAGCCCGTAGCCGGCGGCGATACGCCAGAAGCTCACGAGCGTATGCCGGATAAGCACCGGCATGGCTCCGTTCTCGCTGTGCAGCAGCCGCACCATGTTGGCAGCGACCGCAGAGGGAGGCGGGAGCAGCACCGGGTTCACCAGACCGAGCCGGCTGCTTGTTTCCCATAGCAGCAGCAGTGCCGCAATCGGCCAGCAGAACAGCAACCCTGCGCGTATCATCTCGGCACCATGTGCGGCCGCTCTCGCGGGCAAGGTGATGCCTTCGCGGGGCTCCGCTTCGCTGTTGACCGTCATCTGTCGACCTTTCAGTTCGCGCCGCGCAATTTGCGGGCGGCCTCGATCGCGCTTCCATCGAACGCCTTCGACCAGTCGGGTTCGGCACCGCGCAGCTTTCCGGCCTTCTTCAGCAGGTCGTAGTTGGCCTTGGCGTCTTCCTTCACCTTCTCGGTCAGATCGATGACGTAGTCCGAGGAGGGGATCGACATCTCGATGGCGGAACTGTCGATCTGCTGGCCCGCGCGATTCATCGTCTCGGTAATCAACCTGGCAGCGCCTGGTGCATCGTCGCGCAGTAATTTCTGACCGTCCATGACGGCGGCCAGGTACTTCGCGAAGGCCTGCGGTTTCGCGCTCAGCGCTTTGCGGTTAGCTATGATGAAGACCGGGTTGTCGACTATTCCCTTGAAGCTGAAGATCGGTCGCGCGATGCCCTTGGCGATCAGCACCGATACGATCGGTTCCCAATAGATCACCGCATCGACGGAGCCGCCGGCGAGGGCGGCGATCGCTTCCTGGTCGCCGCTGTTGACGAGCTGGAAGTCGCTTTCCTTCCAGCCGCGTGACGCGATGTAGGTCAGGAACGCGGAATAATTGCCGGATCCGATTCTGATCGCGACCTTCTTGCCGCGCAAATCGTCCATCGACTGATACGGCGATTCCTTGCGCACCACGGTCCGATAGGTACCCCCGCCGGAGCTCGCGACGCCGATGCCGACCACGTCCTGAGAGCGCGACAGCAGTGTGACGAACGGAGTGATCCCGACCTCACCAACCTCGATGGCACCGGTGAGGATGGCCTCGTTGGCCTCGATGCCGGTCGACATCTTGGCGACGTCGACGTTCAGGCTGTACTTGTCGGGGTATCCTGTGTCCTTCGTCGCGATCGACGTGCTGGTCAGCCGGTAGGCTGCGCGGATCATGTCCCGATCTGCGTGCGCGAGATGGACGCCCATGATCGATGCGACGGCGATCAATCCTGCTGCGCGCAGGGTGCGGCTGGCCTTCCTGAGCAGGTCATGATCCATGGAAAAGTCCTTGCTGGGTCGGTGACCTCGTCACGCGGCCACCAGCGTCAAAGAGGGGTTACCGTTGAGAGTGAGAACGTTGTCGATGGTGAATTCGTAGGACTCCGCGGTCATGTAAGCGCGGACCACGTCGGCGATCCGGCCATCCTGGAGCAGGCGCCGGCGATGAAGCACCAGCACCGGCGCGCGCTCGTTGAGCTGGAGATGCTGGGCAATCTCGCGCCCGACCGATGCCGCGCGGATCGAGACTTCGGACTTCCTGATCGGCTGCCCGAAGACGCGCTCGATCAAATTCGCCGTCGAATGGCTCTCGGCTTCTTCCCTTGAAACTGCTGCGACCTCGGCGCGCAGCCAGCCGACGGCCATTCCGACGGGGCGGTCGTTGAGGAGGTAGAGCCGATCGAGGCGCAGCAGCTGGCCACCTTCCGGACAATCAAACAGCGGTGCGATATCTGCCGGCGGGTCCTGCAGGCCAAAAGTCAGCAGCCGGGAAGAGGGCGCATGTTTCTGGGCGAACAGCGTGTCGAAAAGGCTGTCCGCGCCTGTCAGGCCGGTGCGGATCAGCGGGCGAGCCACGAAGGTGCCCTTGCCCTGCCGACGCTCGATCAGGCTCTTGCTCACGAGGTCGTCGAAGGCTTGTCTGACGGTGATGCGACTGATGCTCAGGTGCCGACAGAGTGCGGTCTCCGAGGGCAGCATCCGCCCGGCACCAAAACGACCGCCTTTGATCTCCGCCTCGATCGCACGCGAGAGCTGGAGATAGAGGGGCAGTGCACTGTCCCGCTCCAGCAGCAATTCGGGCAATGTTGCGGTGGCTTCCTGCTGCTTCAATTTTATAACCCGTCCCAGGTTGTCCTAGGATGTCTTATTCAAGTCCCGTGCCAAATTCTGAATCTGGGGCTTGCGAGGGGGCTGGAGCGCGGCCGTGACCGCGCCGAGCGTCGATCGGCTTCAACCAAGTGCCAATGCGCCGTATTTGAAGGATGGGAGAGGTCGAAGGGAGCCGCTGAGCCAAACGTTGGAGAGGGAACTGCGGGCACGGCTCCAGTGGGTTGCCGATCTTTCAGGCAGCAGGACCCAGGAAGTGTCCAGTGGCCGCGCGGCGCTCGTCGTGCGGACGAGTGTCCGGCGGCCTGACCGACGGCGGCTAACGCGGTGTGCGCTTGTCTCGCGTCGCCGCCTCACCATCCACATCCACCCCGGCATTCCGCAGCAACACCTTCGCCGCCTCCTTCGCGGCACGTGCCATTGCGGGGTCGTCGCGGACGAGGTCCTGCGCGATGGAGCCGTCGACCAGCAGCACGAGCTGCGTTGCGAGCGCCTCCGCATCGGCAATGCCGAACTCGTTCAGCCGGTCGCGAAACCAGAGGCGGCGGCTTTCCTTGAAGGCGATGGCGATCTTCTTCACCGCGCGGTCCTGAGGCCCGAGCTCTGCCACCGCATTCACGAACGGACAGCCGCGAAAATCTTTCGCCGCAAAACGCCGCTCCAGCGAATCGAAGGTGGCGAGAATCTGCTCGGTCTCGGCTCTTCGTGGTATGCGGACGTGGTGGAACGGATTGCCAGTACCTTTTAGGCGCTCCGCGCCCGCGTCCGCTCCCTCAGCGCTATCAACAGGATCTGCCCGACATCTGGGCGGCTCTGCTGTGACATCGATCGTTCATCCCTTGCGTGGATTTCGGAGTTGCAGTCGAGGAAGTCTTCTTTTCTGCTTTGTCCCGGCAAGCGCGGTACTTTCCGGCGGGACCAGCCGGAACGCGGTAGGCGTCCCAGTCTGCCGGTTCGTAACCGACTGACTTGATGCAAGCGACTCGAACAGGAGTCCAAGCGGCCTCGGCTGTCGTCGTTGTCAGTGCCGCGGCGACAATGCCGATGGCCCAAACAGTTACCTTCCTCACGATCCTCCTCCTTGCCGAGCAAGCCGGCATGGTATGTTAGGAAAGACTTCGCGTAAAGGTAGTGCCGGGCATCCACTTCCGCGGGTGTAGGGATCGCTGACGTTGGAGGCGGCGGTCACCTCCCACCAAGCTGCAGTAAAGTTGCGGCTCGTCCACTTCCTCAGGGGCACGAAATCCCAGCAGTCCCGCTGCGCCGCACGGCGACGGCGGCTAGTATGGCGTGCGCCTGTCTTGCTTTACTGGCTTCGCCCCACCATCCACATCCACCCCGGCATTCCGCAGCAACACCTTCGCCGCCTCCTTCGCGGCACGTGCCATCGCAGGGTCGTCGCGGACGAGGTCCTGCGCGATCGAGCCGTCGACCAGCAGCACGAGCTGCGTTGCGAGCGCCTCCGCATCCGCAATGCCGAGCTCGTTCAGGCGGTCGCGAAACCAGAGGCGGCGGCTTTCCTTGAAGGCGATGGCGATCTTCTTCACGGCGCGGTCGGTGGGGCCGAGCTCAGCCACCGCGTTGACGAACGGACAGCCGCGAAAATCCTTGGCCGCAAAACGGCGCTCCAGCGAATCGAAGGCGGCGAGGATCTGCTCCGCCGGCGGCTTGTCGGAAGGGCGCTGGGCGACGAAGCGGCGTTCCAGGTACGCCGCGATCAGCGCGTCCTTGGAAGGGAAGTGGTTGTAGAGCGTGCGCTTGGAGATGCCGATCTCGGCTGCGATGGTGTCGACGCCGATGGCGCGAATGCCTTGCAGATAGAACAGCTTGTCGGCGGTCTCGAGGATCCGCTCTTTCATCGTCTGTGGGGCGGGCGGGGGAGCCATGCGGCAGCGTGCGTCCTGTTGGCTTGACAGCTTGGACCTTTCATAGCCTAAGTACACAGGTCTGTGTAACTAAAATCATCGAGAATCGCAGACGGCGGCACGCGTGCCGCGCGCCCGAGGGAGAACAAAATGCCCCTGTTGCAGGTCCTGCGTCCGACATTGCCCATCCTGATCGGCGCCTCGATCATGCTGACGCTGAGCATGGGGCTGCGGCAGTCGCTCGGCATCTTCATGCAGCCGCTGACGCACGACATCCACATCTCGATCTCGGATTTCACGCTGGCGCTGGCCGTCCAAAACCTCGCCTGGGGCTTTTTGCAGCCGCTCGCGGGCGCGATGACCGTGCGCTACGGCTTCCGTCCCATCATGATCGTGGGCTCGCTGATGTACATCGCGGGCCTCATTCTGATGGCGACCGCGAACGGGCTCGTCAGCATCATGATCGGCGCCGGCGTGCTGATCGGCACGTCGCTCGCCTGCACCGCGGCGGCGATCGCGATGTCGGTGGCGGCGCGCGCGGTGCCGGCAACCGTGCGCTCGACCGTGCTCGGCATCGTCTCCGGCGCAGGCTCGCTCGGCGCGCTGCTGTCGGCGCCGATCGGGCAGATGCTCAACGAGGGTTTTGGCTGGCGCACCGGGCTCGCCGGCTTCGTCGTCATGTCGGTGCTGATGATTCCCGCCGCGTGGTATGCGGGCCGCGTCGACCAGGTGCCGCTGCCCAAGCCCGCGGCCGACGATATCGGCGATGCCACGGCCGCGTCGGTGGCGAAGGCGGCGTTCGGCAATGCGCCGTTCGTGGTGATGACCTGCGCCTATCTCGTCTGCGGCATGCAGCTGGTGTTCCTCACCACGCATCTGCCGTCCTATCTCGCAATCTGCGGCCTCGATCCGATGCTGAGCGCGCAGACGCTCGGCATGATCGGCGGCTTCAACGTGCTGGGCTCGCTGTTCTTCGGCTGGGCCGGCCAGCGCTGGAACAAGCTGGCGCTGCTCGGCGGCATCTACATCCTGCGCTCGCTCGCGCTCGCCTGGTATTTCATGCTGCCAGCGACGCCGTTCTCGACGCTGCTGTTCGGCGCAATCATGGGCTTCCTCTGGATGGGCGTCGGCCCGCTGGTTGCGGGCGCGGTCGCCGAGATGTTCGGCCTGCGCTGGCAGGCGATGATCCAGGGCCTCGCCTTCATGAGCCACCAGATCGGCAGCTTCCTCGGCGCCTACGGAGGCGGGCTGATCTACGACGCGCTCGGCTCCTACACCATGGCCTGGCGCATCGGCGTCGCGCTGGGGCTCGCCGGCGGCATCATCCAGGTCGCATTCGCGCTGATCCGCCCGTCGCATCCGCCGGCGCCGGTGTTGCGGACGGCGTAGGGGAGAGGCGGCCCGTGAGTGTCCGCCTGGAAGGTCATGGCGGAGTCGCGCGAGCGGACGGTGACAACTCACGAAAGGTACGGATTTTCCCCAAGACATTCGATCAGCAAGTCGGTCAGGACCCGTACTTTCCGTGAGGGATGCTGGCCCGGCGGACGGACGACATATGCACCCGCCGACGGTGGCGGATGGCGTGTCATGATCGGGACAAGTGCGCCGGAGGTGACGTAGTCGTTGATCACGCAATCGGGCAACCATGCGATGCCGAGTCCGGCCGCGGCGGCGACGGCGAGGGCCGAGCCGTTATCCGCCTTGAAACGACCCTGCGGGTGAACCGTGACGATCTCGTCGCCGTCCATGAATTGCCAGGGTTCGGTCCCCTGCATCAGGGCTTGATGGGCGACGAGCTCGTCCAACGTCTCCGGGGCACCGTGAGCCTTAATATAGTCGGGGCTCGCGACGAGCTTGCCCGAGATCGGCCCAACGCGTCGCGCGATCAGGTTGGAGTCCGGAAGAAAGCCAACCCGGATGGCGCAATCAAATCCCTCGGCGATGAGATCGACGAAACGATCACTATAGGCGGTATGCACGTGAAGTTGCGGGTGGCGTCGCGCCATTTCCGCCAGCACCGGAGCGAAATGGGTTGGGCCGAACGAAAGCGGCACAGCTATTCGCAAGCGGCCCCGAAGCTCGCCGGCAGGCAGGATTGTTTCCCTGGCTGCGTCGATCTCGTCGCGGACTTTGGCTGCATGATCTCGAAATGTGATCCCGGCTTCGGTGAGAGCGGCGCCACGGGTGGTTCGTGCAAGAAGCTGAACGCCCAGTTCCGCCTCGAGCCGGAATAGCCGCCGGCTGACGATCGACTTTGAGACGCCGAGTCTGCGAGCGCCGGCCGAAACGCCGCCAGCATCAGCAACTTCGACGAATGCAATCAGGTCTTCGATATCCAATCCGGCGTTCCCCATTCTGCGACACAGCTTGGCAAGATAGAGCGCTATCGCATCGAAAACGGGAATGACAGTGTTCGCGCTCTCAAGGCAGCGCGTCAGTCGGCCGCATGTCTTCCGAAAACCAGCCTCACTCACAGCTACAGCAGAGGAACTGTTCATGAGCTTTCGTAACGGGCTTGCTTCGCTTCTTCGGCCCCAGGACTCGGTACTCGTTCTGATTGACCACCAGCCTTACCAACTCGCGAACGTGAACAGCCACGAACCGCAGATGGTGATCAATAACGCCGCTGGTCTGGCAAAGGCCGCCAAAGCCTTCGGCGTTCCGACCATCCTGACCACCGTCATCGCCGAGCGGGGCGGTCTGCTCTTTCCCCAGATCACCGATGTGTTCCCCGGCCAGGAGGTGATCGACCGGACGTTCATCAACACTTGGGAGGACAAAAAGGTGGTGGACGCGGTCAAGGCGACGGGTCGCAAGCAACTGGTCATCGCGGGGCTATGGACCGAGGTGTGCGTCGCGATGCCAACGATCCAGGCCCTCGGCGAAGGCTGGGATGTCACCGTCATCACCGATGCGTCCGGCGCCGTTTCGGTCGAGGCGCACCAGGTTGCCATCCAGCGCATGATCGCGGCCGGCGCGAACATGATGACCTGGATGGCGCTGGCGGCCGAATGGCAGCGCGACTGGGCGCGGACCGAGCAGGCCGTCAAGCTGACGGAAGTGATTACGCAGCACGCCGGTGGCAGCGGCATCGCGTTCCTGTGGGAGCAGCAGCTGCTCAACACGCCCGTGCCCGCCGCACGCTGATCGAAGCGGGGATGGCGCGAAACCGAACGATGCGTCGGCGAGAGCCGACTGTCGATCGGGCCTCGTCATCCCCAGCTTTGATGAGTTCGTCCATGCCCTGGATGCAGGTCATCGCCGCGTCCCAAGTGATCGAATAGGCGGGTTATGGCGTCGCGTGGGCCAAGGGCGAAGCGCATCGGGACGTCGCAGAGGTCCGCGGTAATCTTGCCGGCGTTGCCAAAGCAGGGGCCGCTACGACGCCATAACGTTCGCCTTGACCGAGACGGGACGCGGAAGGCGCAGCCCGCGGGCGAGCGCCTGATGTCTCGACGCCGGCCGCCTTTCCGGAATCTTTCCGAAATACGAGAGCGTCTGCATCAGCGCAGCTCTGACGGCCGGCTCGATCTTCGCGCAGATGAACCAGCACACCAGGACAAGCAGGCCCAGCGCGACCCACACGGCGGTGGTGGCATCCAGGCCTGAAACGACCAGGGTCCGAATGAGCGCCGTGCCGATGACGTTGTGGGTGAGATAGAGCGGATAGGTGATCAGCCCGAGCGTTCGCAAATAGGCTGGCGCTTCGGCAGGAGCGGGGGCGGCAGCGCGCCTGTGCCTGTTCGCGGCGCGGGCGATCAGGAGCACTGCGGCCGACCAGACCGCGATCGGTATGAGGGCTGATTGATCCGCGATGGCAGGGATCGACGTCAGGAAGAACGAGGCGAAAAAGGAGATCTCCGCCGCGCCGGAAAGACAGGCGACGGCAATTGCGACCTGTTCGAGTGCCGTCAATTCTCTGTTTGCAGAGATGAACAGCCAGATCCCGAGCGCAAAGAAGCAGCCGTGGCTCAACAGGAAGGCCGCGCACGGCACCCGAAACATCAGGATGACGAGATAGGGCAGGTCGGTTGGCGTCATGCAGGACGCAACCAGCAGCGCGACGGCGTTGAAGATTGCGCTGTAGATGGTGAGGCCAAAGGCCAGGTGCCGGAGCGTGATCTTCCGCGTGAGCATCGCGCAGAAGACGAGCCCGTAAAACGCGGTCTCGGCCGCCAGCGTCCAGTAGACCTCGTCAAGCCATTGGCCCGTGACTCCCTTGGGAACCATCAGCATGGCGTGGATGTAGGGCAGGACGAGTTCGGATGCCGGTCCGCTGCCGAAGAGAAACAGGACGAGGAAGGTCGCGGTGGCGCAAACCCAGACCGCCGGATAGAGCCTGAGCGCGCGGCCGAGAAGAAATTGGCCCGGCGAAGATTGGCTCGCCGAGTTCGCGATGACGAAGCCGGAGATGACAAAGAAGATTTCGACGCCGACCCAGCCGAACCAGGTGAAGGGCGCGGCGGACGGGTACAGAACGTCGGCGGCGACGGTGCGCTCGAAACCCGGCACGCCGATCGACGCCCAGGCCCATGACCAGAACATCTGGTGAAAAATGGCGACTCCAAGAGCGGCGGCGAAGCGCAGCGGATCCAGCAACGGCAAATGGCTCTTCACGGGAATGGACCAGATTCATGCAACGATCCCGCTGGAGATATTGAATCCGGTCACGGCGCTCTGCGAGGTCGGTCACACTTGCTTTTGCCGGCGTCGGAAGGTGGCGTGGGTTACGCCTAACTCCTCAGTGCTCGTGCCCCGGACGCAGCGCAGCGTCACTTCGACGGTGCGCTGCAGAGCCGGGGCCCATTTCTCATTGTGCCGTGTGGCCTCCTGGGTCCCGGCTCTGCGCGGCAGCGCAAGGGCGCTGCAGCGCGTCCGGGACACGAGATGGTACAAAATAAAACGGGGCCCGTGAGGCCCCCGTAAAACTCAGCAGCTTGCCGCGATCTTACTTGATCTTGGCTTCGCGGAATTCGACGTGCTTGCGCGCCACGGGATCGTACTTCTTCTTGACCAGCTTGTCGGTCATGGTGCGCGAATTCTTCTTGGCGACGTAGTAGAAGCCGGTGTCGGCCGAGGACACGAGCTTGACCTTGATGGTGACCGCTTTGGCCATGTTCTGAACCTCAGAAAATTGGGGAATCTGGAGCCGGCCAAACGGCCCGCGTTGGCCGGCAACCTAGCCAGAAACCGCCTGATGTCAAGGTTTCGGAGCGTTTTCGAGCGAAGTGGGCACCGGTTCGCGTCAAGAAAACGCGTCAAAACAATAAGCTAGAGCCCCGAATGGGGCTCTAGTCCCGAAAAGCGCTCGAATCGGCCCCATTATCCCTCGAAGAACCGGTTTTTCGGCCGCGGCAGGCCCAGATTCTCCCTCAAGGTGGCCCCTTCATACTCTTTGCGGAAAATCCCGCGGCGCTGGAGCTCCGGGACCACCTTGTCGACGAAATCGTCGAGGCCGGCGGGCAGGAACGGGAACATGATGTTGAAGCCGTCGGAGCCGCGCCCGACCAGCCATTCCTCCATCTGGTCGGCGATGGTTTGGGCGGTGCCGACGAAGGACAGCCCGCCATAGCCGCCGACGCGCTGGGCGAGCTGGCGTACCGTCAGCTTGTCGCGCCTGGCGAGGTCGACCATGCGCTGGCGGCCGCTCTTGCTGGCATTGGTCTCGGGGATGTCAGGCAGCTGTCCGTCCGGATCGAAGCCGGAGGCATCGGTGCCGAGGATGACGGACAGCGAGGCGATGGCGCTGTCGTAATGCACGCGGCTGTCGAGCAGCGCGCGCTTCTCCCTGGCCTCGTCGACGCTGTCGCCGACCACGACGAAGGCGCCGGGAAGAATCTTGAGGTGCTCGGGGTCGCGGCCGATCGCCGCCATGCGGCCCTTGATGTCGGCGTAGAGCTTCTGTCCGTCGGCGAGGCTGCCGCCGCCGGTGAACACGGCCTCCGCCGTTTCGGCCGCGAGCTGCTTGCCGTCCTCGGAGGCGCCGGCCTGCACGATCACCGGCCAGCCCTGCACCGGGCGGGCGATGTTGAGGGGGCCGCGCACCTTCAGATATTTGCCGTTGTGGTCGAGCGTGTGCATTTTCCGGGGATCGAAGAACAGGCCGCTTTCGACGTCGCGCACGAAGGCGTCGTCGGCGAAGGAATCCCACAGGCCCGTGACGACGTCGTAAAACTCGCGGGCGCGCTTGTAGCGCTCGGCGTGCTCCATGTGGTCGTCGAGGCCGAAATTCAGCGCCGCATCCGGGTTCGAGGTGGTGACGATGTTCCAGCCCGCCCGTCCGCCGCTGAGATGGTCGAGCGAGGCGAAGCGGCGCGCGACGTGATAAGGCTCGTCGAACGTGGTCGAGCCGGTCGCGATCAGGCCGATGCGCTCGGTGACGGCGGAGAGCGCCGACAGCAGCGTGAACGGCTCGAACGAGGTCACGGTGTGGCTGCGCTTGAGCGCGTTGATCGGCATGTTCAGCACGGCGAGGTGATCGGCCATGAAGAAGGCGTCGAACTTACCGGCCTCGAGCTTCTGGATCAGCGTCTTGATGTGACCGAAATTGAAGTTGGCGTCCGGCCAGGCCCCAGGATAGCGCCAGGCGCCGGTGTGGATGCTGATCGGGCGCATGAACGCGCCAAGCTTAAGTTGCCGTTGTGCCATCGCGCCCTGTTCCGTGTTGGGTGTCGTTGGGCAAAGACATAGGCACGTGTCGGAACTCCGCCATTGGGAGGAGTAGGAACATTTTTCGTTTTTCGATGCTTCCTCAGCACAATCCCGTCATTCCGGGCTGGCGCTGCGCGCATCCCGGAATGACGGAGGGAGGGGCGCCCATCGAACCAATCCGCCGCTCGCGCCGACCAAGCCAAGACCGCGTGAGGAGACTTCAATGGCCGGCGCAATGACGGTGGATGGCAGCATGATTCGCATCGACCGTCCCATGCCCTGGGTTGGCAGGCTGTTGTCGCTGCCGCTGCTGGCCGCGAGCGGCTATCTCTTGTGGAATGTCGCGCTCGGCCTGCGCCAGGACTTCTCCGGCTTCGGCCGCCTCGCCGATGATCTCGTGCCGGTGCTGGTGTTCACGGGGCTCGGGCTGCTCGTCGGCATCCCAGGCCTGATCCTGCTCACGTTCCGCACTTTCGTCGTGCTCAACGAGACGCTGCGCCAGATCGTCATCACCAGGCAGTTCGGCCTGCTCAATCTTCGCAAGCACCGCAATCTCGCCGACTATCACTTCATCAGCATCACCGACGACTACGATCCGGAGCTGACGACCTACGATGTCAATTTGTGCGGCAACAAGGGCATTGAGCCGATCAATCTGATGAGCTTCACCAGGCGCGAGGAGGCGGACAAGCTCGCCAGCGAGATCGGCCGCGTCCTCAAGCTGCCGGCGCGCGACTATGTCGGTACCGAGCCGGATGATCCTGATCTCGAGGATCCTCAGCGAATGCGCTGAGATTGAGTTGACGCTGTGCCATTTGGCGCGGTGTTGGTTGTCGCAATTGCTGCTTGCAAAGAGCACAGGAACCGAGGCGCATTACATCCACCGGTGGGACGGCGGAGGACGCGTTCAATTTTCGTTCTTCATTAAACGTGTTATTTTCGATCTTACTGCCTTTTCAAGAGGGAGGCGCTTCTAGATAAGCGCATTCGATCTCCCTATTGGACATTAGGTGGGTTGGGTGATGCGATTGGCAGCCATACGCCAAGCACGCCGATTGGATTGTAGGCGGTTTGCCTGCGCCGACGAACAACGGCGCTGGTCGAGCCCTCCACGAGCTTCGCTACATTCGAAGCACCGATGCCGTCGGCGTCGTTGAAATAGTCGACTCCCGCGCCATTGTTTAGGGTTCTTGCGTCCGTGTCCGCCTGCGCGTCCTCGCCCTGGATCGCGTAGCCGCCGGTACGCAATGCTGTGCGTGCCTTTGCGATTACTGCCTCAGGCTGCCCAGCCGTGTGGAGATAGAGTCGATATCGTTTCGGATCATCCGCATTTTGTTGCGTTTCTTTGCTGGAGGGCTGGAGGGCATTTGTTGTGGGGGGCGGTTCGCTTCCAAGGGCAAGCCGACAATTCTTGGTCGGCTTTTCCGTTGTCGCATCATCGAGACACTTTCTGATCTCCTTGGACGACGTGATGCTCTTTGCCTGAACCTGCTCTTCCTTCGGAACCCTCCTGACAGCTCTGTATCCGATGACAACCGGACGCAGGAATGTCTGCCTTAAGCCTTGCGAGCTGTCATTCTTGAATTCGGTCGTAGCGCCTGTGATTTTGCCGTCGCTTGTGGCCTTCAATTCCTTTTTCTGCGTCGAAGGCTCGGGGGCGTGTGTCGCGTCTTGTGTCTGGGGGTGGATTGAGGATTCTGCGCCCCTGGAATCCGTGGTGCTCTGATCGATGTAGCGCGTTAGATACACGCGGTTAACGAGCACCACTTCGACGGGATATTTGAAGCGGCCAGGAGATGGTGCCTGTTCTCTTTCACTTTTCGACTCTGCCGCCGGTGAACGGGATCGCGATGGACTTTTACGCGCGGACTCGCCTGCTTCGCTCGACGTTGGTTCGAAGGCGTGGTCAGTCACGTAGGACAAGTGTGTCCGCAAGGTTGTGTCTGTGCATCTATTTGGATAGTTCGGGTCAGAGCAGAATTGCTCAAGCTCACCGATCGCAATCATGCTCGGGATGCCGTAGGTTTCCGCAACCGGAATCTCCAGCTTGATGCTGCGGTCTGATCCGAAACGGAACTGACTCGACAGCCATCCGATTAGGCCTCCTCGCACGTCACGCTGTTGGCTGATCGTGAACCCAGGAAACGCGGCGAGGGGGAGCGTGGTCCGTTTGGTCGGATGGCTCATGATCCCGTCGGGATTGGGCGTCTGGTCGAGCGGCTGGTTGCGTTCGCTCGGGCTCTTGTCGTCCGGTCGCGGTGGTGTGCTGGGAAACAAGAATGAATTCCTGTGAACCTCTTCGATGTCTGAAGTCAGATTTTGGTGGAAGATCTTGATTGATCGTAACGCAAGCGCGGTTTGGGACGAGCGCTGCTGCGGATGATCGTTGAGGACGGCGTAGATGTCGCCGACTTCCACGTCTTCTTCGGGAGGGAAGACCGGATCAATACCGAGCTTGCTGATGGTGGAATTCCAGTCCTCGATCACCCTGGTATCGTTGGATTCGGGACCCAGCCAGACCGCTGCGACGACGGTTGCAGCGACAAAAACGCCTATGCAGGCGAGCGCGATCGTAGCGGCGCGCCAACGCTTTCGCGATGTATATCCGTCGGTCAAGCTCATGATGTCCCCCAATAGCTTCAAAAAAAGCGTCAGTAGAAATAGGTATTGTGAAAAATAACACCTAAAGGTAGAATATTCGGGCGCAACTTACAATGCTCGCTGGCTTTGCGATCCGCCAAAGGCCGGAGGAAAAGGCCTCTAAGCCCTCAAAATATCCTTCTGCATCTTGCCGCCGTAGAAATGGAAGAACGGCACCGGCGCGTCGTGGCGAAGCGGGCCGGTGGCAAGGCGGGTGTCGAGCTCGTTGAGCACGTTGCGCGTCATCGGATGCAGGTCGGCCAGCGGCTTTGAGCCGAGCTCGACCCAGACCAGTTCGACGAGCTCCGCGTCGGCATGGATCACGCCGTCGACGCGGTGGGTGATCGCGGAGGCATCCGCGGTGAAGAAGCGGGTGTCGAACCTTTTGACGCGGCCGGGCGGGGTGATCGCGCGCGCGATCAGGAACAGGCTGGAGGGATCTGGCAAGAGGCCCGCATCCGCGAACGGCTTCCAGGCGCCTTCGAGCTTCGCCTTGACGTCCGCCTTGCGCCCCAGGCAGAGACCGGTTTCCTCGCAGGCCTCGCGGATGGCGGCAATAGCCAAAGACTTGGCGCGCGAGGCCGGCGTCTTCGGGCTGCCCTTGGCGAGGTTGGCTTCAAGCTCTGTGGTGATCGGCGCGGCCACTGGCACGCGATAATCGTCCTTGTCGACGCGGCCGCCGGGGAAGACGAACTTTCCGGGCATGAACACCACCTTGTCGTGGCGCTTGCCGACCAGGACTTTTGGAATGCTGCCGCTGCGATCGACCAGGATCAGCGTCGCCGCATCCTTCGGGCGGAAATAGGGATGGTGATCGGCTTCCTTGCCCTCGTGGATTTTCGCCTTTTCGGCGGTTTGCGACGTGTCCGTCATGTCCTCACCCAGAACGCTTTTTGCTTATTAGCTCAGACCGGCGGAATACCATCCGGCGGGTTCTCGTCAAACCCGTGCATGCGCAGAGCCCATTGCAAGCCGACCACGGCGCCCTTGACCGGCTGCAAGAGCGCGAGCGAGGCGACGAAGGTGAAGGGCAGATAGGCCGCGAAGCTGATCCAGACCGGCGTGGTGTAGTTGGTCTCGATCCAGAGGACCGTGGGCACCACGATGTGGCCGACGATGACGATGACGAGATAGGCCGGCAAATCGTCGGCGCGATGCGGCGTGAAGTCGAGGCCGCAGACCGCACAATTGTCCGCGGTTTTCAGGAAGGCGCGGAACAGTTTTCCCTCGCCGCAGCGCGGGCAGCGGCCGCGAAAGCCGCGCTTCATCGCCGTCCAGAGGTCGCGCTTCTCGACCAGGCCGGTCTCGCGTGTCCAGATCTTGGGGGCCGTGCTCATGCTCACCATGCCTTGCCCTTCTTCCCCTTGCTCTTGCCTTTGTTCTTTCCTTGGGCCTTCTTCGCTTTGCCGGATTTTTGTTTCGGCGGCTTGTGTTTTTTCGCCGGGCTGCGGCCGGGCTGCGCCTTGAACGAGGGGCGGCGTTGCGGACCGGGGCGTCTGCTGTCGCGCGGCGCGGTCTCACTGGACGACGACAACAACTCGAAACGCAGCGCGCCTGCGATGGGGGCAGCCTCGATCAGACGGACGTCGACGACGTCGCCGAGCTGATACATGGTGCGGCTGCGCGTGCCGATGAGGGCGTGGCGGCCCTCGTCATAGTTGAAATATTCCGTGCCGAGGGATCGGATCGGAATCAAGCCGTCGGCGCCGGTATCGGCGAGCTTGACGAAGAGCCCGGCACGCGTGACGCCGGAGACGCGGCCCTGAAAACTCGCGCCGATGCGGTCGGCGAGGTGATGCGCGATCAGGCGGTCGACGGTCTCGCGCTCGGCTTTCATCGCGCGCCGTTCGGTCACGGAGATGTGGGCCGCGACCTCGCTCAGGGTTTCCGGCGTCTCGCTGTCGGGCAGGGCGCCTTCGCCGAGGCCGAGCGCACGGATCAGCGCGCGGTGCACGACGAGGTCGGCATAGCGGCGGATCGGTGAGGTGAAATGCGCGTAGCGGCGCAAATTCAGGCCGAAATGACCGTAATTCTCCGAGGAATATTCGGCCTGCGCCTGCGCGCGCAGCACCACTTCGCTGACCAGCGGATAATAGTCGTGGCCTTCGAGCTGGGCCAGCACGCGGTTGAACAGCGTCGGGCGCAGTGCGCCTGTCTTGGTGAAGGGAACGTCGAGCGTCTCCAGGAATTCCGCGAGCGCGTGGACCTTCTCCAGCGTCGGCTCGTCATGCACGCGGTAGATCAGCGGGAGCGATTTCTTCTCCAGCATCTCGGCCGCCGCGACGTTGGCGAGGATCATGAACTCCTCGATCAGCTTGTGCGCGTCGAGACGCTCAGGGACCACGACGCGGTCGACCGTGCCGTCGCTCTTCAACAGGATCTTGCGCTCGGGCAGATCGAGATTGAGCGGATCGCGCTCGTCGCGGGCCCGCTTGGCGCAGGCATAAGCCGCGTAGAGCGGCTTCAGGATCGGATCGAGCAGGGGGCCGGTGGTGTCATCGGGCCGTCCGTCGATCGCGGCCTGCGCCTGCGCGTAGCTGAGCTTCGCCGCCGAGCGCATCAGGATGCGGTGAAAACTGTGCGAGCGCTTGCGGCCGTCGGGGCCGAGCACCATGCGTACCGCGAGCGCGCCGCGCGGCTCGCCCGGCACCAGCGAGCAGAGATTGTTGGAGATGCGCTCCGGCAGCATCGGCACGACGCGGTCGGGGAAATAGACCGAGTTGCCGCGATCGAGCGCATCGCGGTCGAGCGCTGAGCCCGGCCGCACGTAGAAGCTCACATCGGCGATCGCGACGTTGACGATGAAGCCGCCCTTGTTGTTGGGATCGTCATCCGGCTCTGCATGCACCGCGTCGTCGTGATCCTTCGCGTCGGGCGGATCGATGGTGACGAGCGGAACGTCGCGCCAGTCCTCGCGGCCTTTCAGGTTCGCGGGCTCGGCGGCTTCCGCCTCGCGCTCTGCGGCGGGAGAGAATTGCAGGGGAATGTCGTGAGCGTAGATCGCGATCAGGCTGATCGCCTTCTCCGACTTGACCGAGCCGAGCTTCTCTTTCACGCGACCGGAGGCGAGGCCAAAACTGCGGGTGCGGACGATGTCGACGCTGACGAGGTCGCCGTCCTGCGCGCCGTGCGTATCGGCGGCAGCGATGTTCAGCTCGCGGTCGGCGGCCTTCTTGTCGACCGGGACGAGCCGTCCGCCGCCTTCGGGCAGCGCACGGAACACGCCGAGGATGCGGCTCTTGGTCTTGTCGAAGACCTTGATGATGTGGCCGCGATAGGCAGGTCCCTCGGTCTCGTCCGTGCGCTCGACGCGCAGCAGCACGCGGTCGCGGACGCCGGCGACGGTGCCGGGCTTCGGCCGGCGCGGCATCTGGATGCGGATCTTTGGCGGCTCGCCGCTCTCGACCTCGTCCCATTCGGTGGGGGAGGCGAGCAATTCGCCGTCGGAGTCCCGGCCCGTGATGTCGGCGACCAGCGTCGGCGGGAGCGTGTCCGGTTCGGACACCTTGTGGCGTTTTTTCTTGATGGTGCCGTCATCGGCAAGCTCGCGCAGCATGCGCTTGAGCTCGATGCGATCGGCGTTCTTCAGGCCGAACTCGCGCGCAATTTCGCGGGTGCCGACGTTTCCTTGATTTGCCTTGATGAAGGCGACGATGGCTGCCCTGTCGGGAAAGCCATGGTCATTCTTGCGTTTCACTTAACCTCTAATTCTTTCTCTAAGTCTTGCCGGCACTCTTCTTGGCCGGAGCCTTGCTGGCGGCGGCCTTGGTCGGCGACGTCTTGGCTGTCGACGGCACGGCGGCGCGCGCCTTGCTGGCGGATTCGGTTTTCGATTTGGCCGCCTTCTTTGCGGCCGGTTTCTTCTTCGGCGCGGCGTCATCACCGTCCGCGGCCTTTTTGGCCTTGGCGGGCTTGGCCGCCTTCTTCGGCTTCTTGCCGCCGCCCTTGGCCGCGCGCTCGTCGATCAGCGCGATCGCCTGTGCCAGCGTCACCGCGTCTTTCTCGATGTCGTTCGGGATCGTCGCGTTGACGCCGCCCGCGGTAACGTAGGCGCCGTAGCGGCCGCTCTTCACGGTGACGGTGCCGAGAGTGGGATGATCGCCGATCGCCTTGCCGGGATCGGCACCAAAACGGCGGCTCGGGCCCTTGGCGACCTTTTCGGCGATCAGCGTGACCGCGCGGTTGAGGCCGATGTCGAAGACCTCGTCGCCGCTCTCGAGGCTGGCATAGGTCTTCTCGTGCTTCACGAACGGCCCGAAGCGGCCGAGACCGGCCGTGATCGGCTGACCGGTCTCCGGATGTTTTCCAATTTCGCGCGGCAGTGACAACAGCTTCAGCGCAAGCTCCAGTTCGACATCGCCGGGCGAGGTGCCTTTCGGGATGCCCGCGCGCTTCGGCTTCTCGCCTTCCTCATAATCCTTCTGCTCGCCGAGCTGGATGTAGGGCCCGAAGCGGCCGGCCTTGACCCAGACATCGCGACCCGTCTCAGGATCCTGGCCGAGCGAACGGTCGGCAGTCTGCTCGCTGTCGGCGGCGAGCTGGCGGGTGTAGCGGCACTCCGGATAGTTCGAGCAGCCGACGAAGGCGCCGAACTTGCCGGCCTTCAGGTTCAGCCGGCCGTTGCCGCAGCTCGGGCACTGCCTGATGTCGCCGCCATCCGCGCGCGGCGGATAGATGTGCTGGCCGAGCATGTCGTCGAGCACGTCGAGCACCTGGGCGACGCGCAGATCCTTGATGTCGTCGACGGCGCCGATGAAGCCGGTCCAGAAGTCCTTGAGAACCTGCTGCCAGGAGATCTCGTTGTTCGAGATGCGGTCGAGCTGCTCTTCGAGGCTCGCGGTGAAATCGTATTCGACGTAGCGGGCAAAGAAGCTCTCGAGGAACGCGACCACGACGCGGCCCTTGTCCTCGCCGTGCAGGCGCTTCTTCTCCAGCTTGACGTAGCCGCGGTCCTTCAGGACCTGGAGGATCGAGGCATAGGTCGAGGGCCGGCCGATGCCGAGCTCTTCCATGCGCTTGACCAGCGAAGCTTCCGAGAAGCGCGGCGGCGGCTCGGTGAAGTGCTGGGTGACGGAGAGCGACTGCCGCTTCAGCGCGTCGTTCGGGCTCATCGCGGGCAGGCGGCGGGAATCCTCGTCCTCTTCGTCGTCGCGGCCTTCCTGGTAGAGCGCGAGGAAGCCGTCGAACTTGACGACCTGGCCGGTGGCGCGCAGCTCCAGCGT
>Ga0065165_1001621_pt1 | contig 22914 bp, 19 predicted proteins | sample AraplaMF_Cvi_mMF_FD_63813 | JGI IMG/M metagenome (GOLD analysis project Ga0065165, IMG submission 63813) | Arabidopsis root microbial communities from the University of North Carolina, USA - plate scrape MF_Cvi_mMF (version 2) (version 3) | ecosystem: Host-associated > Plants > Roots >... | reverse complement strand
CGGGAGATACCCCCGCAGTCCTTACCGGAGACCTTAACTTCGATGAGCACCACGAAGGATACGCGTCGATACTTGCTTCCGGCAAGCTGAAGAGCACCTATGATCTCGCATCCATACGTATGGCCAATGGCGGAACATTCAATTCGTTTAACGTAAACAGTACGGCTGAGCAGCGGATTGATCACATCTTTGTCACCAGTGCTTTCAGTGTAAAGCGTTACGGTATCCTGACTGACAGCTATCGCGGTAGATTCCCGTCGGATCATTTCCCGATAATGGTTGAGCTTTCGGCAGAGAAGAAAGGTAAAAAGTAGGTAGGAAGTTCCTGATACATAGGGTGAATACCGCGATAAGCGAGGTATTCACCCTTTTTTGATCTTCGTGGCCTCGCACAACTGGCGTTTATGTTTTATTCCATTCTCTTACCTGCGTATCGTACAGGAAGTAATGTTGTGCTGTCTCAATAACGTTTAATGCAGGTTGCAGGGCTGCGAGGGCATCTTGCAGTATCGTGTTGTCGTCTGTTAGCTCCGCAGTATACCATGCCACCGCATTGCAGCTGGCGCGCACAATGTCCCTGTAGTAGGGGATGTCTGTCTGTTCGGGCACCAGCGAGAGCGTATGTCGGGCCTGTGCGATAAGGGTTCGTTTGAGATCTGCGAGATCCGTCGCGGAATAGGTTTCGCGACAGTTGCCGATGAGATACCGGTACACATGCGACTTCAGATAGTTGGCATTGAGTAGAAGATGATCATCGTTCACTTTTCCACTGGTTAAAAATCCGATGGCCGTATCATACAACGCCCGAAAAACTCCATGCTCTGCACAACCGACTTGACCGGTACACTATGCTTACCCGGATAAACGGTTTAAGATCACCGTCATTCATGTAATGCCGTCGAAGCTCTGTTTTGGTCTGTCAAATGGCGTTATAAACACATGCTGTATTCCCGGTAAGGCAATCTTATGTTGCGTGGTATGCCACGATGCCAATAGTCAATCATCCATTCATCGAAACAGTTACCGTTGTGCTACAGGCTTTTCATAAACTTGCGTCTGTATAATCTCTATCCTGATGTAACAGAAACACAAACACACATGTCTGTATGGTTTTTACAGGGCACTACAACCTAGGTCCTGTTATTCAATGTTAAATCAACGTTAAACAAAATTGCGATGAACAAACTTCGACTCACGATCCCGGTTATCTTCATGTCACTGATCTCTACCCTGACCTATGCCCAGGAGTGGCAGCTGGTCTGGCAGGATGAATTTACGACCACCATTAGTTCCGATTGGGTGTATGACCTTGGCGACGCGGAGGGCTGGTGGAATGAAGAGCTACAGTATTATAAAAAAGAAAACGCCACAGTTGAAAACGGCAAGCTGGTCATAACGGCAAAGAAAGAAGCAGCGGGTAACTCGAAATATACGTCTGCCCGTATGAAGACCTATGGCAAAAAATCCTGGAAGTATGGGAAGATAGAGGCAAGTATTGCCATGCCCATGGCCAAAGGGCTATGGCCGGCTTTCTGGATGATGGGGAATAACTCCGAGCAGTCGTCAGGTGAGTGGCCCAGATGCGGTGAGTTCGATATTATGGAACACATCAATACCGAATCGACCATTTACGGTGCCATGCACTGGCAGAATGCTTCCGAGACCCACCAGGAAATGGGCGGCCAGAAAAACATCAGCAACCCTGCGGCGTACCACACCTACGCCATTGAATGGACAACGGATAGTGTAAAATGGCTCGTCGACAACCTCGTGTACTACAAGACATCCATTAAAGCCTCCCACCAGAGCGAGTTCCATCAAAACTTCTATATACTGCTAAACCTTGCCGTTGGTGGCGAGTGGCCAGGCAGTACAATCGACGAAACAAAGCTGCCCGCAAAGATGTATGTAGAGTATGTGCGGGTATATCAGAAAGCCGCAACAACGCCAACGGCACCTGAAGAAAGCGACAAGACGGTAAGCGCATATCCTAACCCCGCCACCAGCAACGTCACTGTACAAATCGGCAACGGATGGAAAGGCGGAAAGATAACACTGTCTAATAACGCCGGCCGCCAAATCAGCACCGCCGTTATTAAAAGTACGGAGCATACATTCGACTTGTCCGGACTCCCTGTCGGTCAATACATCATCACGCTAACCAGCGGCACCAGCAAAGTCAGCCATTCTGTCTATAAAAAATAGAATGCCGTAAAGACCTAAGTATAAGCATAACGCTGGATCAACAAAAAGAAAGGCCATCCAACGGTTAATATCGGGATGGCCTTTGCATTTCATCGTTACTCAGCAGCCGCCTTTGCGAGGGGCACGTTTGTAAATCACTTTACTATCGTGTTCTACATAGTCGCCCGAAACAATGGGATACGAATATTTGGGCGCGTACGATACAGCGTGGCTTTTTATAATGATTTTGTCATCCACGTTCAGGCTATGCAATTGTTTAAATTCATCAGACTTTTCCGATCCGAAATTAAGAATGTAGTCGTCGTTATTAATCCTGACCATTACGCCAAATCCTAATCGTGAGTCGGGCGGAAGAGACAGGGAGGTTACAACAGCCTCCATAGCGGTAGAATCCCGAATATGGCTCCTTAATTTGGCCGCACCGGCAAGCACTTTTTGACCTTCTGGAGACTCTTCCCATAGTTTGAAGTTTATACCTTCCGGGGTAGACTCCCATTTTTTCAATGCGGCAGTCAATTCAGCACCAAAGAGCGGTTTTTGCGGTGATTTTTCAGAGGTTTTAGGTTGGATTTCGCGATTGGCGAAAACCAGTCCGCTCACCACAACAAGCAGTAAGATCAGGACATAAATAGCTTTTTTCATATTGTTTGTGGGTTTAATTATCCGAGTCAAACAAAACTACAGGTCTATGTATCCTACTTTTGCAAAGGAATTGTTAAAAAGTGTAAACGAAATGTAAAATTCGGCCTGGATAGATTGTTTACAGAAATTTATCAATCTTCGCGGCATGATCAGACAAATAGCCAACGCTGTTGGGAGTGCTCTCCTGGCGTTGACCCTCGCATGTTGCACTACCAATACAATCGTAGATACCGTTAAGTTTGGCGCAAACGATCCGTTCAAGAGCACAATTGTTCCGGATCAACGCTTTTCAGATCGACAGCCGGGAGGATAACGTCATTGAAGGAAAGCAGGGCACAATTATGGTATTCCCGAAGGGGTGTTTCAAAGATGCGGATGGAGACATCGTGGAGGGGACTGTAAAAATTGAGTTTGCAGAAGCGCTTACCCTCGTACTTCGGGTTATAGGTTCCATACCTTTTCTCCAGAAACCATTTCCCGTCGGTCTCTTCTTTAACGAGCTGTCCAAAGATTGAGATCAGCGCAACGATGTTCTGGTTAGTAGTCATTCCTTTGATCTCCCTGCCTACAATTTTCTTCAGGTAGACAAGTGCGGCGTTATTCTTTAGCAGTTTTTCATGAGAGGGTTATCTTTGTTACTGAAGTTACAATTTAGCCAGCGGATTATCTATAAACCACTGTACAATTGAGGGCCATATTCCGCTCGAAACCACCGGGAATAAAGAAGTTCCACAAGCCGGCGCGCTGGTCAGTGGTGTTTTTAAAATCAAGGTGGAAGAATTGATAGATAGTATGCCAGGCATGATAAGTCCGATGCTTTTTTATTTGTGCTTCCGCCACGCCATCATCTCCCCATAAACCTCTTCCTCCGATCGGGTGCTCACCAGCACCTCATGATAAGACATATTCTTAACATCCATCAGATACTCCATCATCAACCTGCCTTTATAGTAATACTTCGGTGCGTGGCAGCCACCTTCTTCAATCTGTAACCAGATGTCTTTGGTGCTCCGTTCGAGTTCGGTATAACGGTCGATCTCGTTGGGAAGGCTGTAGTCTTTATCCACACGTTTAGCGCGTCGGGCGATGTACTCGGGGTAGCCTTCGAGCTTCCACATTGGCGGATGTTTTACGGGATTGAACGTTGTTATACCGTACCGATGTGCCTGAAGACAGTGTATCATTTCATGGGCAAGCAGCACTGTCAGACTGCCTTCGCAGGACTGATGAAAGGTAGGGAAGAACAGATCGCGTGTAGCATCGATTCTTACTTTCATCACAATGTTATTAGCGGTGGCTCGTGCCGAGGGGCCGAATCCGAATACTTTGTCGTCGATCCTGTTGAATAATGTGTTGTAACTGAGGAATAGATCGTAGGTGTAGTCGGGATCATGAAGCTCGGATTCGTTCACGAGCTTCATGGCATTATCGATACGCGGAATGATGGCGGGATTGATCTCTTCGTTCGCGTAAACGGTGATTTTTCCGTGTTCCACGGTATAGGCAAACAGTGGCTGCGGGAATAATACGATCGTTGCCAGGCCGGAAAGGGCAACTACGAGCGTGAGCGAGATCATCGCCAGGATTCGTTTGAGTATCGTTTTCATGGGGTGTTTTAAAAGATTAGTCGGCAACGTTGTCCCGTGCATTACGGCTTAACCCAGCTTAGTTTTGTATTATAATGCTTCATTTCTTCGATCGCGCTGTAGAACGGTTTTACGAGGTTGAAGAATGCTCCAAATTCCGGGCTCTTCCGGAAACCGCCGAGGTGATCGTCTTTAGATGTCCAATAGATAACGACAATGAAGTTGGTGGGCTCTTCTTCTCCCTGGATAAGTTCGTAACCGCGGCAGAATGTAGAGGCCTGCAGGTGCTTCGCGGCTTCCGTATAGGCTTTAATAAAACTTTCCTTTTGATCGCCGGAGATTTTGTAGCGGATAATTTCTGTGGAATAGGGAGTGTTTCTCATGTTTGGATTATTTTGACAGAATGATTCGTTTGTAAGGATCAGTGTACCGATAAAAACTAACAGTATGTATTTCATGATTGGTTTGTTTAATGGTAAATGTCATTGAACCGCCCGTTGAAGTCAATACCTTACCAAAAAGTAGGCCCCTGGCCGATAACGTTAAAATGTATGATAGAACTACACAATAAGACCTACACGTGTCCTGTAGATGTGACCCTTGGATTCGTTGGTGGAAAATGGAAGATCTTGATCTTGTCGCATCTGTTGCAGTTCGGCGATAGAAGCTATAGCGACATCCGGAAAAATCTTCCCGCTATATCCGAGAAGATGTTGAGTCAGCAATTGAAGGAACTTGAACGCGATAAGCTGATCACAAAAACGGTAATCTCCGAAAAGCCCTATCGGGTTGAATACCTGCTTTCAGAGACCGGGCGAACGCTCAGTCCGCTGTTCGACTTCTTAAGCGAGTGGGGCATGAAGTACCTGAAGCAGCACGGTATCGATTATATCAAAGATCAGCATCTGTATAAGTAATGCGGTGCAAAGGAGTAGGGGAGCCGTTGAGTGAAGTGCGTAGCGATGTCTTCAATACGAGACATTTGAGCATCTCACGAAAACGAATAAAACCAAAATCAAACAAACCGAGGTAAAAAGGGCACTCAAAACGCTATATTAAGGAGTAGGTAAAACCGAAATCTTCCTGTTGAGCTAATAACATACATCGGTTTGGCTTCGTCAACCCTGTCGTCTATCATTGCGACCATTATCTGACCTCCGTTAAAATTGAAGTCTATTCGCATTGTTACCTGTGCCCTCCTGTTGGGTGGCCTTTTCGTATGTCAAGCCTCTTATGGGCAGTTCATACCGTATTCACAATACCACAACGCGCCGCTGCTAACCAACCCCGCAGCGCCATCGCTAACCGACTACACGTCGGTTAACGTGCATTACCGCCGGTCGCGGGTTGCCAACTACAGTATACCGTCCGTGTCGTTCATGACGCCGTTTTACCGTAAGGACAACGGTATGCGCTACGGTGGGCTGGGGGCTAACATCATTAGCCAGCAGGCTGGGCCGAATGGCTTGTACAAAGCAACGGGCTTTACGGGGACATTCGCGTATACCATTCACCTGAGCAGAGCGCATCACATCGGTGCGGGCATCGGTGCCGGTATAATCAACAAGCGGGTCGATGCATCGGCAATTACCACAGCCAGCCAGTACAACCTTGGGTATTACGATCCTTCGCTCGCCAACGGCGAAAACATACAGTCGAACTCAGTTACCCGTCCCGTAATTAACGCTGGCCTTGCGTGGTCATTTACCGACGCAAACGATCAGCAGAAGGCCACACTGGGTGTAGCGGCATACAGCATGAATCAACCATCGTTCGGCCTGCTCGAAGACGCAGCCAGCGATAAGACCACATATGTGGTAAGCGGTGAAGTGGCCGTGCTTAGCAGCGACCGCATAACGCTTTCGCCTACCTTCCGATACCTGTATCAGGGCGCATCCGTAGCAAACGTGGGTGCCCGTGTAAGTTATATTCTTGACGCTGCAAGCAACGAGCTTAGTGCCGGCTTGTGGTACAAAACCACAAAGGCGTTGGTGTTCGGCGCGCAATACAACTACAAAGCCTATGTTATCGGCGCATCGATGGACCTCTCTGTAGCGTCTAATCGCGATGCGAACTTCAATAACGCTTTCGAAATTGTTCTGGGATGGAGAATGAACAAGAAGGAACGCGTGAAGGCCCGTCGGGCAGCAAACCCTTCGTCTAACACCTCCGCTACCGATAAGCAGAAGTCTGACACCGCGAAGTCATCCGATAAAGATACCACCGAAACCCAGGAAGCTGAGGTAGTGGAACCGGCAGCTCAGCCTGAACCGGCGAAGACCGAACCGGCCAGAACAACTACCGAGCCTGCAGCTCCGGCACCGAAGCCCGCGCAAACACAAACACAGCCTGCGCAGTCGAACAACACCAACACCGGTAAGACCACGCCGGCTGCTGAAGAGTCTAAGCCACAACCCGAGGAAATTCCGACAGTACAGTTTAAGCTTGGCAGCAACGAAGTATCCGAAGAAAGTGAAGCGGCGCTCGAAAAGCTGGCTGAAGAGTTAAAAAGCCATCCGGATTACAAATTGAAGATTACCGGCCATACCTGCTCGCTGGGTTCACGCGCGGTAAACGATAAGGTTTCGTACAGACGTGCAAATGCCGTGGCAAAAATCCTGCGGGATAAAGGCGTACCGGCAAGCCAGCTTGAAGTAATCGGCATGGCCGATAGAAAGCCTATCGCGTCTAACGCCACAAGAGCCGGCCGTCAGATGAACCGCCGCGTTGAATTAGAATGGATCAAGAAATAAAAGGATATATACATAGATGACCTTAGCCATAAACCACCGTTACATCGTAAGATCTCTACGGTTTTTACTCCTGGCGGTTTGCGTGTTTGCAGCCGCCAGCCTTCACGCCGCAAATGTTACCGGTGTATCGCCCACGGTAAACAGTTATTCCGTGCTGTCGAACAGCAACATCGTGATTACCTTCGATGCGGCGGTGCCGGTAGGCGCAGTGACTGACGCGAACTTTGTTATCATCGGGTCACAGACCGGTCGGGTGGCCGGCGTACTGACCGGCGGCGGCACCAACACCATCACCTTTAACCCTGCCGCCGACTTTAAATTCGGCGAGGTTATTACCGTTACCATTACCGCGGCCACGGGTTTACCCGCAGCCGGATATGCCTGGCGGTTTACCGTTATTTCAGCTCCCGTGGCGCCCGCATATTCGACCATTCCGCCGGTGGCCACCAACGCTACCGCCGCATACGAATCCTATCCGATCGACCTGGATCGTGACGGCGACATCGACCTGATTTCGGTTTCCCGCGATGGCGGTGTGGCATGGTATGAAAATAACGGCTCCGCTACTTTCGCAGCGCACGCTATTACTTCCACAGGCGCAACAGGCCCTACATCCCTTCGTGCCGCTGACGTGGACAACGATGGCGACGTAGACATCATCATCAATTCGCCTTCAACCGGCTTTGTTATCGTGCTGCAAAATGACGGTTCACAAGTATTTTCATCGGCCACTGCGGGTTCAGGAGATGAGGTGTCGTATCTCTACACGGAAGATATGGACGGCGACGGCGATGTTGACATACTGGCCGCCTGTGAGACGACCAGCAAAATTGTGTTGTATAAGAATGATGGAACCGGTTTGTTTACCCCGGAAACCATCGCTACCGGTGTAACGAACATCAATGCGCTGTATGCTGCCGATATGGATCGCGATGGCGATATGGATGTCGTGGCATCGTCGTTCGATAACGCCGCACAAAACAATGGCAGGATTACCTGGTTCGAGAACATCCAGACAGCAACATACACGGCCCATACGGTGAGCACAGGTGTTCAATACGCCCGTGGCGTATATGCAGTCGACATGGATCGCGACGGTGATATGGATGTGGTTTCGGTTAGCAACAGCAACGGTCAAATCTTCTGGCACGAGAACAACGGCTCACAGACTTTTACCGACCACCTTATCGTATCGGTCGCAGGCGATCTCGGAGTATCGCGTTCAGTTCACCCTGCCGATTTGGATGGCGACGGCGATCTGGATCTGGTAGCCTACAATGCCGACAACAAACAAGTTCAATGGCACGAGAACAACGGTACACAAGGCTTTACCGGCCACGTGGTATCTACCGGAGTGGTAGACGGCGTTATGAGCCTTTACGCCGCAGACATTGACGGCGACGGCGATATGGATGTTCTCACCGCATCACGCGAAGACAACAGAATAACCTGGTTCCCGAACCTGGGCACACCATCACCCAACCGCGTGCCGTTCTTTACAAAAGGCGCCGACATTCAGGTGAACGAAGACGCCGGCCTTCAGACACGCGCTTCATGGGCAACGGCTATCTCTGCCGGTGCTGCCAATGAATCCGTTCAAACGATGGAATTTATACTGAGCAATACCAATCCGGACCTGTTCGCGGTACAGCCGTCTATCGACGCTGCCGGTACCCTTACCTTCAGATCTGCCGATAATGCCTTCGGAACGGCGACCGTTACAGTAGTATTGCGCGACGACAGCGGCACGGCCAACGGCGGTGTCGATCAGAGCGCGGCAACGACCTTCGTCATTACCGTATTGCCGGTAAACGACGCACCCCGGATCGATGCGATAGCCGATATGACCCTGCCCGTTAACAGCGCACCGGTGCAGGTAAGGCTTACCGGCGTGAACCCGGGCCCTGGAGAAGCAACGCAGCAAGTTACAGTAACCGCTTCCTCAAATTCGCCGTTCATCATCGCCAATCCTGCGGTTACACGCAACGGCGACGGTACCTGGACGTTGGTACTCACACCGGCTCCCGGCGCAACCGGCACCGTTATCATCACCGTAGTGGTTCGTGACGATGGCGGCACAGAACGCGGCGGTGTCGATCAAACCACCATCACATTCAATGTATTCATCGACGGAACAAACGGCGGACACCCGGAGGTGTTCATTCCCACGCTCTTCTCTCCGAACGGCGATGGTTCCAACGATACATTCTACGTCATGACCTCCGATGTTGCCGCTATACGGTTTAGCGTATACAGCCCCGACGGCCACGTGATGTTCCAAACCACCGACATTGTCGAAGCCACCGAGCGCGGCTGGAACGGCCGCTACCACGGTCGGGATATGCCCGCAGGCACCTACACCTGGACACTCGAAGGACACTTTAACGACGGCACACCGTTTACGTCCAGGAAGTTCGGACAGGTAATGCTGCTGCGTTAATACAGTCGAGAACTCAAAATTACAGAGCGGTATGTTCGTGAAAACGGGCATGCCGCTTTTTTGTGACGCTTTCATTGCCAGCGCGTGTATGAAGATAATGGCCTGTGCGTGCTCCAACCTTCTTCCGTTGGCCAGTGCCACACAAAGCCCACCTGCCTTTTTGAGATCTCATTGAAACCTTTAAAGCGTCAACGGGGAGTTATAAACACAGCTTCATCGGTACTATACGAAACAAAAAAAACTGCTTCACACTGAAGCAGCTTCTTCAATACGTTTCTAGTTCGCCTTGTGGCCGTTAGGTGCAGTTCGGCCACCTGAGTCTTTTCCATCCACCATTAACGTATAATACATCGATTCCGTTATTGCCGGGGGAGCTGTGGTTGGTTTAAGGTTCTTGTTGAGGTAATCGGTATAGCCGTCATACTCTTTGTAATCGTACACAAACGTACGAGCGCTACGTGCATTTAGGAGATCAGCAAAAGTAGCAAGACCATAGGTGTCAATCAAAGTTTGAGGTAATTGCGGCAAAGTAACAGTTGTATTTCCTCCGGACAGGAGCTTCCAGGCTATAAAGTTATCCGACTTGCCGGTTGTGGCGTCTATGCTCATAATGTCAGCATTGATGACGCCAAGTGTTACCGTGTTGTCTTTGCGGGAATATTCCAGCTTACCATCGATCTGTTTCGTCATTGCAGGAATATCGTTTCCTTTCACGCGGTATCCGTAACTGTAGTTTCCTATGTCAAACGAGATACTTGTCTCAAACGAAGTAAATTTTGCCTCGGGAATAACAGGGACCATTATAACGGTGGAACTGGTTCGTTCGGGCTGGCTTCTGAAATAGTTCAAGGTCCCATACGCATTTGTTCCATACACATAGACACTGGTATATTGATCCGCATCGGCTGGAATCGTAATCGCCTGGGTGTTTGCCGGTACCATGTCGGTCATCGAAAGAGCAATGTTATCACCAACTTCGAACTCGCGGTAGATATAGCGCATTGGTGTTTGATAGGTTTCCGATACAAGAATAATTGCCTTGTCTTGCCGTAGCTCGAAATCATACGCCAAAGTGCCGGAGGGTGAAGGCCGGTAATTCATTAGAAAGTCACCGGCAAGTATTAAATCCGGGCCTTCCGTTCTGGGGTCGATGCCTTCCAGGGTGAACGTTGCATGGCCCCTTGATTCAGACTTAGGGGGCATGGTTATGTCATTGAGCCGATAGCCGTAGTCTCCAAAGGGTACATTGGTGTAGGTATAGAGGTAGGTATTTATAGGAGCAGTGGCGTAGAGTTTAGAGGAGGACAGTAAGGTTACTGTAACATCCTTTCCGGTAAACCCTTCTGGTGCGGTTAAGGAATACGTAGTACCTTGTACTAACCGCGTACTACCAAGCACGTTGCCTTTATCGTCCGATATAATAATGTGTTGCTGGAAACTCGGCCCGTCAGGATATCCTGCGGGTATGCTAAACGTAAAAGTTTTTTTGTGGTTATCAGGATTACCAGGTTCGCCCGGTTCCAGAGGGTCGGAGGGGTCAACCGGCTCGGTAGATGATGCGTCGTCATCCTGGCACGACAACAATAGGGTAACTGCCAAAAGCATAATGCCCAGGCGTTTCAAGAAAGTGAGGTTAATAAAAAGCATTGATATCTAAGAAAATCAAAATAATGAATGGCCGTCGGTGGCGGCGTCAGTTCTTTTTTTCTGCAAAATTATATAGTATTCGTTTTTAAGAGTAGCCGTGCCGTTGCATGTTATGTAATATCGTACCGGTATAAAACCTTGAATTTGTTTCTGAATGTGTGGTATTATTCTTTTCTACTCCTTTAGGAGTATGAGGCAGTATGTAGGTTTTTCGTGTTCTGCGAGGTTACTCAGACTCACCATCCAGCCTCTCTGCTATTCTGTTAAGGCGTGGTTGTAAAACCCAAACACCGATCGGTGAAAACAGGATCAGAAAAAATTCGCCGATATAGTCTCCGAGGCGGGCGGTTTTATTTTGTTCAATCGACTTTAACGCCTTTGCTGGAAACGCGGTATGATTAATGCCTGCGTAGAGCATGTAAAAACCGATTAGCGCCGCTACTCCAGTGGAACTTATTCGCTGACCGTTTGAGAATATCGCTACGGCTATATACGATGGCATCCAGACAAAATGAAAAGCATTGATCAAAAAAAGATTGTAGTTCAGCTGAGCGTGTTTTGTCGCAAGCTGGTATAATTCGTGCCCTACCGCCAGGTTCCAGGAAAAGTAAAGTAGCCCACCCGTAAGGGCTAAAATAGTCGTCAGCATTTGGTTGCCTTCAATCGTAAAATTGTTGAGAAAATTCCAGCCAGCAGAATGATAAATACCTGCCAGTGTTTTAGCCGGAGTACAAAACCCATAGTATAGTGTTAGTTGAGAATCAATGCCTGCAAGATACTCGTAAATATATTCTGCGATCGCTGCCCGCCGTATCGTTGGCCGTAGGCGCCGGAGGTGAGGCAGACCACCAGATTATGGCTGGGTACGACAAACATAGTATTGCCACCGTTGCCAGAGGCGTAGGCGTACTCAATTTTATGACCGTTCACGTCTTTTGAGCCGAGGTACCAGAAGTAGCTATAGCCGGTGGCGAAGCGGTCGTCGGTAATGTCGATCTGCTTTTGGAACAATGGTGTTATCCAGGAGGGACTGATGATTTGTTTGCCCTGCCAGCGGCCTTTGTTTAACACGAGCAGCCCGATCCGGGCAAAGTCCAGCGTGGTGATGTACAGGTTGCCCATGGGAGCGGTGCTGCCGTTAGGGGCGGTGTACCAATAGTACTCGCGTATGCCCAGCGGTTTAAAGAGATTCTCATTGGCGAAGTCCGCCAGCTTCTGGCCGCTCGTCTCTTCGATGATGGCACCGATCAGCATCGGGCATACATCATTATACCGAAACTCTTTGCCTGACTTGAACGCCATCGGGAACGACGTTGTAAGATTTACCCAGTCGTTCTTCATAAGCCATTTCGCGGTACTGCCTGCCGACGTTGGTTCGTTGTCGGCATCCAAACCCGATGACATGGTGAGCAGATGCCGTATCGTAATATCACGGTGCCCGTCGTTCGGCGGTACCGTATACTTCTTTTTCGTGAAGAATGAATACACCGGTTGGTCGATGTTCTTTACAAGTCCCTTATCGATCGCTATGCCCAGTAACAACGCCGTAACGCTCTTTCCGGCCGATCGGATATCGTGAATCGTTTCCCGCCAGTATGTGCTGAAGTATTCCTCCACAACCAGCTTGTTATCCTTAATGACAACCATACCCCGAAAGTCGTTCGGCGGGGTGCTGTTAATACGTCTGATCAGGTTGGCGAGGCTGTCGCTGTTCAGGCCGACTGCCGTTGCTTTCGCTGTGGGGAGCTCCGGCAGGGGAGGCTCTAACAGGTTTTGACCAAGTGTGCACGAACTGGCCAGGAATAGGCATACCAGTAACAACAGCGTGATTTTCATGATGATGGGGTTAGGGTAAAGTAGGCGAAACCACATAAGCTTTCAAATTATTCCAGGAACTCTTTAGGAGGATGGAACACCGGTTTACGTCTGTCGCGCATCCCCCGAAACCACGCTTCATCCCATTTCAAACGTTAGCAGTTTTGATTTTCGAAAAAAAATCTCATACATTCATATAACCGATGAAGCCTCAGCCGTCACCAGATCATCCCATCACGGAGGTGAATTTCCACCCTCTGGTGAAGGACATTTCCGCGCGTTCTGCCCCAAAACACACCGATACCGAACTTTGGTCCGCCTTCCGCCACGGCGACGAAGCCGCGTTCGTCGAGATCTATAAAACCTACGTTAACAAACTCTATAACTACGGAACCAGGTTTTGCCGCGACCAGGAATTGGTTAAGGACTGTATCCAGGACTTTTTTATATACCTGCGCAAGAATCGCGAGACGCTGGGGGATACAGCCTATATCAAATTCTACCTGTTCAAGGCTTTCCGGCGCAGGCTTATAGATTACATTGAGGCGCGGACATCCGAAGAAAAGAAAAAGCAGCAGGCTAATGTATTTCAGCTCCAGATTGAAGTATCGGAAGAGGTAAAGTTCATAGACCGGCAGTTACACGAACAGCAATTGCAGCGATTGAATAAGGCCATGGCGGCGTTGACGCCAAAAGAGCGCGAAGCCGTTTTCTACTATTTCTATGAGGGTCTGAGTTATAAAGATATCGCCCGGATTCTCAACTTCACCCACATCGCGTCGGCCCGGCGACTCATCTACCAGGCGCTGGCCACGATGAAAGACTTTATCGTCGGCCTGATCTGGCTGGTGGCGGCGTTTTCGCAGATCTGACAGGGTTCGAAAAAAAATATCAGATTTTTCGGTATTATTTCGATTGCGGTTCCCTTATAGGTAAAACGACTACCCATGGCCGCCAAAGAACCCGAAGACGATGTTGTACTGCAGTTACTCGCCAACAAAGACTTTAAAGACTGGATCCAGAACCCTTCGGGCGACCGTGATTTTTATTGGCAGAGCTGGCTCAAATCCAATCCTGACAAGCTGGCGGCCGCTAAACGGGCTCGCGAAATCATCCAGCAACTCAAGTTTGAGGAAACATTTCTGTCGGAAGAAGAAACAGCCCGGCTGCTCCAAAACATTATTGCCGACAAGCCCTCGACTAACGCCAGCAAGGTGGTTCAACTCAATCAGCAAACCCGCTTCCGGTGGATTAAAATCGCGGCCTCCATTCTCCTGGTACTGGCCAGCGGCTTCTATGGCTACCGCTTCCTGCTTTCCGGGAAAGCGGCCGTACTTCAAACCGTCGTTGCTCCAAACGGGCAACGCCGTAAGATCAGCTTCCCCGACGGCAGCGTAGCCCACCTGAACGGCGGCAGTACATTGACCTTTCCCGAAGAATTTTCGGATACACTCCGCACGGTCGAACTCATCGGCGAGGCCTTTTTTGAAGTCGTGAAGAACCCCTCCAGCCCGTTTGTTGTAAAGACCAGGAACATTCAGACCAGGGTGCTGGGTACATCGTTTAATGTTCGCGCTGTAGAAGCCGAGCGCTCGATCGATGTGTCCCTGGTAACCGGTAAGGTGCGTGTAGCCAACCAGGTACTACTGCCGGGTGAACAACTGATTTATCACGAAGCAGACAGCTCGTTTCAAAAAACAACATTCGAGACCTCTCATGTCATCGGTTGGAAAGATGGCGTACTTGTATTTCACGACACTGACTTTGACGGCGTAGTGCGCCGGCTCGAACAGTGGTACGGTATAACCATACAGGTGCAGCACAGACCCGCGGGCGAATGGCACATGAACGGACATTTCGAGCGGCAATCGCTTACCGAGGTGCTCGCCAGCATTCAGTTTGTTTACGATATATCCTATACAATACAGCCAGACAATACCTTAACCCTAATTTGTAAGGAATGAAAACAGCCGCAGCTATACTACATTAAAAAAAGAACGGAAGACCACCCAGGGTGACCTTCCGCCATAATTCGCCTCCGGTAAGCCGGCAGATCTGGACAATCACAGGCCTACCTCGGGCGGCGATAAATACTAACTATTTACCAACACCAAACTTATGGAAAAAAGCTTACGGAAATTGCTTTTCCGAATGGCCCATGGCCTGTTTTTTGGCCTTTGTATACAAGCGTTTCTGGTAACGACGCTGCTGGCTTTTAACGGAAGAGCCTCTACCCACGAGGATACCCAGGATCTGAACAAGGTATTGGTTCAGGTCCACGTTCAAAACGCCTCGGTTGGCCAGCTTTTCAAGCTTGTGGAGCAGCAAACCGGTTTCAAATTCTTCTACGACAAAAAGGTGCTCGATACCGGAACAACCTTTACGTTCGACAAGGAGCTTACCCTGGCCGACCTGCTGACCAACATCGCCGACCGCGCGGGGCTGGAGTTCAAAAAGATCAACAAGAACATAAACGTACGGCAGGTGCCCGTGAAAACGTCGGCTGTCCCTTCCGGGGCGGACATCAACGTTACCGGCCATGTAACGTCGGCCGACGATCAGACTGCCTTGCCGGGCGTTAACGTATTGATCAAGGGCACTGCCAGCGGTACCATAACCGATGCCGATGGGCAATATACCATACAGGTACCCGAAGATGCCGTGCTCGTCTTCTCGTTTGTAGGTTACACACAGCAGGAGCAGGTAGTAGGTGGCCGATCTACTATCGACGTAGTGCTGGAGCCGGATATAAGGTCGCTCGAAGAAGTTGTGGTAGTAGGCTATGGCACAGCGTTGCGTAAAGATGTTGTCGGTGCTATCGATCAGGTTAAGTCCGATGCCATTCGGAACCGGCCGGTGGCCAACATCACACAGGCGTTGCAAGGCGCGTCGCCCGGCATCGTCATCCAGCAGCGCAGCATGAACCCCAACGATAATACGATGAACATCAACATCCGGGGTATCAGCAGTATAAATAACAACGATCCGCTTATCGTAATCGACGGTATGATTATGGACGATGTGAACAGTATTAATTTACTAAACCCGAACGACATCGAGAGTATGTCGGTACTGAAAGACGCTGGTGCCGCCGCGATCTACGGCTCCCGTTCGGCCAATGGCGTTATACTCATCACCACAAAGAAAGGCCACCTGGACATGCGCCCGATTGTAAGTTTTAACGCTGCCGTAGGTGTGCAGGAACCCCGTATTTTATTGAAGCCCGTTAAGGGCTATCAGAACGCGCTGCTGCGGAACGACTCGTATGTAAACGCCGGACTCAATCCGATCTATACACCGGATCAGATATCGGCTTTCGCCGCCGGCGACAGCGAGTGGGGCATGGAGGCCATCATGAAGAACGCCGTGCAGCAGAATTACAACATCGGCGTACAGGGTGGCAACAGCACGACTACGTACCATGTGTCGTTCGGATACTTTGACCAGGAAAGCAATTTCAAAGGACAGGACTTCGGTCTGAAGCGTTATAATTTCCGGAGCAACATCGTGACGGACATCGGCCGGTTAAAACTCACCACCGTACTGGCTTACAACCGGCAGGAGGGGCACTCCGATCGTGGCGGCCTGTTCCTGGCCGATGTGATGCGCGTACCCACCTACAACACGTACGATATCAACCCCGATGCCGAGGGCAGGTACTATAACAACGATATTACCACGGGAGGCAACATGCTCGCCACACTGAAACACGGTGGCTCGACCATGACGGACAACGATCAGTTTCAGGGCATCGTAACCGGCGAGGTAAAACTCTGGACCGGATTGAAGGCCCGCGCTGTATTAGGCTACGACCTGAAGCCCGAGCATCGCGTTATCAAAAGACGGTACTACCCCGTGTACGACTTTATAAACCGCGACCAGATCGCCAACGCCGCCAGTTCCAACGAATTCCATATCGAGGATTATAACGGCAAGATCACAATGCTGAACACCCAATACCTGTTGGACTATAACCGTGTTTTCAACGAAGATCATACCGTAACCGGCTTGTTCGGTTTCACAATGGAATCGTTTCGCCGCGAGCGGAATGAAATAAAGCGCACCTATGTGGACCCCGACCTTTATCAGAATACCGACAAGACCATTATCGATCCTACCAGCTATAACACTCCGAACGGAACTGCCGAGCGTGCGCTGCACTCGTGGTTAGGGCGTGTTGGTTACTCGTATAAAGGCAAATACTATGCTGAGCTGGCCGGCCGCCGCGACGGCTCGTCACGCTTTATGAAAGACCGTCGCTGGGGATTCTTCCCTTCTGTATCGGCGGGCTGGCGTATTTCGGACGAAACCTTCTTCTCCCCGTTACGAAACAGTATCGATGATTTCCGGTTGCGTGGCTCGTATGGTGTGCTCGGTAGCCAGTCCGTTGATGACTATCAATACATGACTACCTACACCATCTATACCAATCAGTACGGCTTTAACGATCAGGCTGTAACCGGCACCGGCTATACGTTTGGCAATAGCTTATTGCAATGGGAAAAGACGGCCACCATGAACATCGGGTTCGACGCCGCGTTGTTGAGCAACAAGCTTACGGTCTCGTACGATTTCTTCAACAAGCACACCACCGATATCCTGTTGAAACCACAAACGCCAAGCACGCTGGGAGGCGCCGTATCCAAAGCCAACATGGGCGAAATGCGTAACCAGGGCTGGGAAGTCAGCATTACCTACCGGGTTAACCACGGGGCCTTCAACCACAGCATTAGCGGTAACATTGGTGACACCTTCAACAAGGTGGTGAAATATGGCAACCAGGACATTGCCAAAGCCGACGAGATCGAACGGATCATCCGCGAAGGCGTGCCGCTGTACAGCTACTACGGCTATAAAACCGATGGCTTCTTTCAGAACGAGGAACAAATCGAAAACTCGGCAGTGCCCATTGGCGCAAAGCTTGAACCGGGCGACGTAAAGTATGTAGACCGCAACAACGACGGCGTGATTAACGACAACGACCGTTTCATACTGGGTAACGCTTTTCCACGCTACACCTTTGGTCTTACCTACTCGCTGAACTGGAAAGGTATCGACTTCAGCATGTTGTGGCAAGGGGTAGGGCGACGGGATATGGCCCTTCGCGGAGAAATGATTGAGCCCTTCCACGGAAGCTATTACTATGTGATGTTCGAGCATCAGCTGGATTACTGGCGCCCCGGCAATACCGACGCAAAGTATCCGCGTCTGGTGAACAGCGGATCGCCGTCGTATTCCAACAATTACAGCTTTGCTTCGGATCGTAACATTTACGACGCGGCATATGTACGGCTCAAACATATTCAAATTGGCTACACATTGCCCCGGGCGCTTACGCAAAAGGCTCGTATCAACAAGCTGCGGATCTACGCGACCGGGCAGAATCTGCTGACGTTTTCGAAGAACAGCTTCATTGATCCCGAGTCTTCCGAATTCGGCAACAGCATGAACACGGAGTCTGCCAACAGCGGTCGTAACTACCCCACGCTGGTATACTACGGCGGCGGTATTGAGTTTGAATTTTAACGTGAACGTTTAAGACTTAACGATATGAAACCGAATATCAACAATCTGTCAGGGTATCTCATTCTCTGCCTTTTGCTTTCGGCAGGATGCGTCGGGCTGGACGTCGTTCCCACCGATAAATTTACCGACGAGAACTATTGGACATCCACCGAGAAAGCGTCCTCATTGCTGAGTATGGCATACCGCCAGATGAGCAGCCCGGAGTGGATCTTCCGCGACGAGCGCCTGAGCGATAACCTATACAATGGTTACGGCAACGACGATGTGCGCATTATCAGCAGCGGACAGGCGAATGCATCGACAGGCCTGTTCAACACCTACTGGGGAGACCTGTATGCCGGCATCAAAACCACGCATACCTTCCTGGCCAACGTAGACCGTGTGCCCGATATGAGCGAAGACCTCAAGGTCCGCATGAAGGCCGAGGCCCGTTTCATCCGCGCCTACCTGTACTTCCAGCTAACCAACTGGTATGGCAACGTTCCTTTCTTTACGGAAGACATCGACCTGATAACTGCACGGACCATCTCGCCAACACCGCAGGCCACCATTGTAGCATGGATTCACCAGGAGCTGGACGAGGTTGCCGAGATCCTTCCCACGCGCGAACAGTATGCCGAGGCAGACCGCGGAAGAATTACCCGTGGCGCCGCGATGGCCTTTAACGCGCGTGTGGCGCTGAACTTCAACGACTGGGCTAAGGTAAAGGCTTGCACCGAGAAGCTGATCAATGGGGCTGCCTACGGTCAGTACGCGCTCTTCTTTGATTACAAGGGAATCTTCTATCGCGCCAACCAGTATAATTCCGAGATCATTCTCGATATACAGTATGTTACCGACAAGCGCACGTGGAGCGAAATATCTCAATATGTGCCCTTCAGCCTGCCGGGCGTGCAATATATAACAGCCTGTCCTACACAAGACCTGGTAGACACTTACCTGATGAAGGATGGCAGCGCGTGGAATGAAAGCAAAGACCCGTACGCGGGCCGTGACCCGCGCATGGATATGACCATCGTACGGAACGGCAGCCTGGTAACCCGCAAAGACGGCACGCAGTATACCGTCAATGTTAATCCCAACGACGCTACCAATACGACCAACGATTACATTGGCCGGGAGAACGGCACGCAAACCGGCTACTTCTACCGGAAGTATTACGATCCTAACCCCACCGCCTGGACCGCAGGCACGTCGTGGAACACCAACGTAAACTTTGTGACGCTGCGGTATGCCGATGTGTTGCTGATGTATGCCGAAGCGATGAACGCCCTCGGACAGATGGACGCCGCCGTGTGGGACAAAACAATTAAGCCTCTGCGTGTTCGCGCGGGCTTCGATAACACGGCCCAGGCCCTGGACTTTCCCGGCGGGGACAAGACCACGCTTGAGTCCATTATTCGCAACGAGCGTCGTGTAGAGCTGGCCCTCGAAGGTCTGCGGATATACGACATCCGTCGCTGGCGCACGGCCGAAGTAGTGCTCAACGAACCACGTCGTGGCGCGAAGTTCGATATGAGCAGCGGTACCGCCGATTATTATCGCTACGGCAACAACAGCTTTAATAAAGACCGCGATTACTTCTGGGCCATTCCCCGCCAGCAATGGATTATCAACCAGAACCTCGGGCAAAACGCGGGCTACTAAACCGCTCAGGCAATGATCCTTTTAACATTAATCTTAACGAACATGAATACCATAACTAAACCCATACTGCTTCCCCTGGCACTGCTCGTCTTTGTTCTTGCGCTGGCAACCGGCTGCTCGGACGATGAAGGTTTTCAGGATGTTTCGGTTACACCGGTAGAACAATTTTATGAGCCCACCAACAACCGTAACGTCGTGCTACAGTCGGCGGGCAGCATGTACTTCGAGTGGGAGAAAGCCCAGGCAACCGACAACAGCGTGGTGTACTACGATGTGTTGTTCGATAAAGAAGGCGGTAATTTTTCCAACCCGCTGTATGTGGTATCGTCCGATAACAAAGGGATTTCAAGCGGTGCAACCATCACACATAAAACGCTGAACAAAGTAGCCAAACTGGCCGGTTTTGAACTCGGCAAGGTAGGTACACTTACGTGGACGGTGCGTTCCAGCCGCGGCCTGAACGAAGCACTGGCTACCCAGACCCGGAGTATTTCGCTGATACGTATCAACAACGTAGACGACCTGGAAGGTGCACCGTTGTTCATTACCGGTGAAGGCTCCGAAGATGGTCAGGCCGTAAAACCCACAGGAACCATCGGTGAGTATGAAATCTACACTGAGCTGGAAGCGGGCAAGCCCTATCATTTCTATTCCACTGCTGCGGGGGGCCAACGCATGTTTACGGTCGATCCCGACGGCAAAGGATTCCGCGAAGTGACAACAACGCCTGAAGGTGCAACCGTTAGCGAAACCGGCGTGTATCGGATTCGTCTGGATTTTGAAGCGGCAGCGGTAACCATCGAGAAGATAACGCGGCTGGATATCCTGGTAAGCTGGAGCCAGCGTAGAACCGAAGTGCCGTATGCCGGCAAAGGGGTATGGCAACTGAAGGATTACAATGTACAACTGGCGTCGAATGGTAATGGCGGATTTGATGAACGTTATAAACTGATCTTCACGATCAACGGCAACGAAGAGCACTGGGGCCAGAAGGGACCACACTTCGACGACCGGCCGCCGATGAATCGCCCGGGCTATCGCGATATGGCACCCACACAGGACGGCCAGTGGGGTGGTTCACAGTTCAAGTTTCCCAACGAGCTGACAGACGGCAGTAATCTGAATAAATACACGGTCGATCTGACCGTGTTCCTGACGGCCGATAAGAACTACACCCATGAATTTACCAACATACGTCCGTAGCGTTACAGTGTATGAACCGAGAGTATAAACATCAACGCTTTTGAACATGAAGACACTACATTTAGCAATAGTATGTACGGTGCTGATCGTTTCGTGTGGTTCGTTTGAAGACGAATACATCGAAATAAACAAGTTTCCCAAATACACCTGGGAAGCCGCTGCCGACAGCAGCACCAGCGAGTTTGTGAGCCGGTACTTCAACGCCGAATACCATGTATTCAACAACACCTTCGACGGCCAGATAACCTGGAACGACTACTGGCCCGAAGCCCACGGGCTGGATGTACTGGTAGATGCCTACCTGCGCACCGGCAATGACCGGTACAAAACCGCCATCCACGACTTCTATGAAGGTGTGCGTGAAAAGAACTGGTACAGTAAAAACTGGGAGAACGAATACTACGACGATATGGGCTGGCACGGCATGGCCCATATGCGGGCACTGGAAGCAACCGGAGACGTTCGCTACGAAGAGTCCGCGCGGAACCTCTGGATCTGGATAGCCAAAGGCTGGACCGAGTACCAGGGCGGCGGCATTCAGTGGCGCAAAAACTCCGATGGCCTGGGCGACGACAAAGGCATTCCGGCAAACGGCCCCGCGGCCATTATAGCAGCCCGCCGGTATCAGAAATACCCCAACGAAGTAGTGGAAGGTTTTAATAATTTACAGTGGGCCCAGCGCATTTACGACTGGATGAAATACAACCGCACCGTGCTGGCCACCGGCCGCGTGTACGAACACCTCAACAATACCAACGGAGATTACTCGTACAACGTGGGCACATTCATCGGCGCGGCCCTTGAGCTATACAACATCACCAAAGAACGTGTGTACCTCAACGATGCCATCAAGGTGGCCAACTACCACATCGCGGCAAACATCAATACCACCAACCGCGTTATGACCGACTTCGGCGAGCAGTCCGGCAACGGTGGCGGCCACGATGTTAATCTCTTCAAGGGTATCTTCGTACGCTACTTTACCATCCTCATCCAGCACCCCGATCTGCCCGCCACTGACCGCACACGCTTCGTCGCATTCCTGAAGAATAATGCCGATTACCTGTGGCGCTACGGCACCCAGAAATCGCCCTCCATTAAATTCAGTTATTCCTGGTGGGAAACGCCCGGCGAGAACACCAAGTGGGGAGACCTCCGCTCGGCAATCAGCGGTGCTACTACTATCGAGGCGATGGCGTTGTTAGAGAAAAAAGGGTTTCTCTCAAAAGAGTAGTTCCTATAGATAAAAGGGTTTAACACGCAGCGCGGGTACGGTGGTGCCCGCGCTTTTTTTTGCCAGAAAACACAGCTCCGATGTGGATAAGAAATAATCCTACCTTCCGGGTGATACCCGCGCCATAATCGGCACAGGTTACTAAACGAAACACCATGCCCACAAAACAAACGCTTGAAAAACAGACATTGATTAAGAATGCATACGCCGCCTTTA
>Ga0065165_1001620_pt1 | contig 22921 bp, 15 predicted proteins | sample AraplaMF_Cvi_mMF_FD_63813 | JGI IMG/M metagenome (GOLD analysis project Ga0065165, IMG submission 63813) | Arabidopsis root microbial communities from the University of North Carolina, USA - plate scrape MF_Cvi_mMF (version 2) (version 3) | ecosystem: Host-associated > Plants > Roots >... | reverse complement strand
GCCAAGCTCAAGATCGAGGAGCATTGGCTCCAGCGCGGCGTGACCGGGCGGCGGCGGCGCAACCAGGGGCGCCTCGCCAAGCTCAAGGAGATGCGTGCCGAGCGCGCGGCGATGCTGGGGCCGCAGGGCGCCGCCAAGCTCGCGATCGGCTCGGACGACGCGCAGACCAAGGTGGTGATCGACGCCAAGAACATCACCAAGCGCTTCGGGGACCGCACGATCATCAAGGACCTCACGCTGCGCGTCACCAGGGGCGACCGGATCGGCATCGTCGGTGCGAACGGCGCGGGCAAGACGACCTTGCTGCGGTTGCTCACCGGCGAGCTCGAGCCCGACGAGGGTAGCGTGCGGCTGGCCAAGACGCTCGACGGCGTGATCATCGACCAGCAGCGCAAGCTGATGGATCCGGCCAAGACAGTGCGGGACATCCTGACCCAGGGCGGCGAGTGGATCGAGGTGCTCGGCGTCAAGAAGCACATCCACGGCTATCTCAAGGAATTCCTGTTCGAGCCGAACCTCGCCGACGCGAAGATCGGTACGCTCTCGGGCGGCGAGCGCTCGCGCTTGTTGCTCGCGCGTGAATTTGCTCGTCATTCCAATCTGTTAGTTCTGGACGAGCCGACCAACGACCTCGACCTCGAGACGCTCGACCTGCTCCAGGAAGTAATCGCGGACTATGAAGGCACGGTGCTCATCGTAAGCCACGATCGCGACTTTCTCGACCGCACCGTGACGGTGACGCTCGGGCTTGACGGCTCGGGCAAGGTAGATGTCGTCGCCGGCGGCTATGCCGATTGGGAAGCGCGACGCGCGCCGAAGGTGGAGAAGAAGCCCGCGGCCAAGGCGCCTGCCGCGGCTCCACCGCCGCCGAAAAAAGCCTCGAAACTCAGCTACAAGGACCAGCGCGATTACGATCTGCTGCCCAAGCGGATCGAAGAGCTCGAGGCCGGCATCGCGCGCGACGAGGCTTCGCTGGCCGACCCGGATCTCTACGCGAAGGATCCGGGCGAGTTCGACAAGCTGATGCAGGCGGTCGCGGCGGCGCGTGAGGAAAAGGACAATGCCGAGTTGCGCTGGCTCGAGCTGGCCGAGCAGGTCGAGGCCTTGGGCTAGGACGCCAGATTCAGCGTCACCACGGTGCCCTCGGGGCCGCTTTCGGTGACGACCTTGCCTTTGGCCTGACGTGCGAAGCCGTCGATAAGGCGCTGGCCGAGGCCGCCCTCGCGGCCCTTCCTGAGCGTCTCTTTCGACATGCCGGCGCCGTCGTCGCGCACCTTCAGCTGCCAGCCCGTGCCGTGCGCGTGGAAGCCAACTTCGATCGTGCCGCTGTCACGCCCGCAAAAGGCGTGTTTGGCAGCGTTGGTCACCGCCTCGTTGACGACCAGCCCGATCGAGACCGCGCGGTCGCGCGGCATGCGCGCAGCGTCGGCATGGCACGACAGCGTGACGCCACCATGGAGCAACAACGCGTCGGCAAGCGCGGTGCAGAGCTCGGGCAGATATTCCTGCATGTCCACGCGCCCGGGTGAGGAACTGCCGCGATAGAGATGATGATGCGCCCTGGCGATGCTCTCGACCCGGTTGAGCGCCGCACCCAGCGCGTCGGCCGTCGCGTCGTCATCAGTGCGATCCCGCTGGAGCTGGAGCAGGCTGGTGACGAGCTGGAAATTGTTGCGCACCCGGTGATCGAATTCCTCGAGAAACAGGTCGCGCTCAGCGATCTGGCGGTCACGCTCGGTCGCTGCGCGATGCACGGCGCGGCGGAACAGCTCGGCGATCGCCAGCATTGCGGCATAGAGAAGCACGGTGAGTGCCAGCCGCACCAGTTCCTTGGGCTGCTCAAAGCCGAAGCTGTGGCGCACCGGCAGCAGGAAATACCAGGACCAGGTAATAGTGAGCAGGCTCGACAGCACGCCCGCCGGCCAACGCGCGAACAGTGTCGCGATCAGCATTGCGGGAAAACCGAGCGCAAAGGCGCTGGTGCCCGAGACGACGCTGTCGAGCGCGGTTTGTGCCGCGATACCCGCTATGGCGCAAAACAAACCGAAGAGAAGCTGGGCGATCCAGACCGGCAGATAGGGTGCGAGCCGGTCGGGCAAATCGAATTCGGCAATGCGTTTCATGCGGCGCCGATGAGGCGCGCAAGTAACGCGCAAGTCAAGCGGCGGGAAACTCTTTTACATTTATGTTAGTACGAATTCACAAGGACTTGCCGGCACGCCCTGCGAGGTCGACGACATAGTGCCACGCGACCCGCCCCGAGCGGCTGCCGCGCCGCGTCGCCCAGTTCACCGCTTCCGCCGGATCGAATTCGAGCCCCAGCGCTGCCGCATAGCCCGCAACGATATCGATATAGGTGTCCTGATCGATTGCGTGGAAACCCAGGCTCAATCCGAACCGGTCGGCGAGCGCGAGGTTGTCGTCGACGCTGTCGCGCGGATTGATCGCGCTCGACTGCTCGGCGACGTCGCGCGGGACGAGGTGGCGGCGGTTCGAGGTCACGAGCAATCGTGCATTGGCCGGACGCGCCTCGGCGCCGCCTTGCAGCATCGAGCGCAGCGCGCGGGCGTCGCTGGCGGCATCGAAACCGAGATCGTCGAGGAAAATGACGAAGGCGCGCTTGACCGGTGCCAGCGCGGCGAACAGCGCGGGGAGGGTGTCGAGCCGGCCGGTGACTGCCTCAACGAGCGCGAGATTGCCGCCCTCGTCCTGGATCGCGGCGACGGCGGCCTTGACCAAGGCCGACTTGCCCGTGCCGCGCGCTCCCCAGAGCAACACATCCTGCGCGGCATGGCCCGCAGCGAGGCGGCGCAGATCGGCGACCAAAGCGTCGCGCTGCGCGTCGATACCCTGCAGCCGGTCGAGCGGCAGCGGGTCGAACGCACGTGCCGCGACCAATACGTCGCCGCGCCACACATAAGCGGGATGCGCCAGCGGATCGGCGGACCCGGGCGGCGGCGGGGCAAGCCGCTCGAGCGCGGCGGCGATACGGTCGAGAGCGTCGGTCATGGCGACCCGCTAGCGCGAAAGCGCGGCGCGGCGAAGCGGAGGAATTCTTTAGCCGGCTTTCGCGAGCAGAGCCTGCGCCGCCGCGCGGTCAGCAAAGCCCGGGTCGTTGAGCGCGGCCTGCGCCTCGGTCCGCGCTTCGTTGGTGCGCGCGAGCGCATCATAGCCCTGCGCCAGATGCCAACGCAGCGTGCCGTGACCAGGGGCGAGCGCAACGGCCTTTTGCAGCAGCTCGACGCCCGCGCCGGCGTCGCCTGCCTGCACCAGCGCCCAGCCCCAGGCATCCGCCGCTGCGGGATTGCCTGGCGCGAGTGCAAAGGCATTTTCGGCGTGGTCCTGTGCGCTGTCCAGATCGCCGGCGCCGGCGTAGGCGGTCGCTAGCTCGGCCTCGAGCGCGGCGTCGCGCGGGCCGATGCGGGCGCGTAGATCCTCGAGCGCCGCTATTGCCGAATCGTAATCGCCAGCGGCGATCTGCCAGTGCGCGCTCAGCCGCAGCGCCGCGGCGTTGACCGGGTTCTGCGACAGGAACAGCGCCAAAGTGTTCGAGGCGTCCTCGCGATGCCCGGCGCGGTCGAGCGCCTCGACGAGGCGCAGCATCACGGGCTCGTCGAAGCGGATATCGGCGGCGCGCTTATAGGCGGCGGCGGCGTCGTCGAACCGGCCGAGCAGCATCAGCACGTCCCCCACCGCCAGTTGGCCGCCAGGGGCACCCGGGTTGCTGTCGGCAAGTGTCCGCGCGCGCGCGAGCGCGGCTTCCTTGTCTCCGCTCGCGGCCAGTGCGCGGATATAAGGCACGGCGGCGGCAGGATCGTCGGGCGCCGCGGCAGCGGGCCCGGCGAGCACTGCGGTGCTGTCGTCGGCGCCGAAGGTATCGGCACCGCCCCGATCAGGCCAAGCTGCGCGGTCGAGGAAGCGTGCGGCATTCGCGCGATCACCGATTCGTTCGAAGGCGCGGGCGGCAAGTGTGAGCGTGTAGCTGTCGGCGTCGCCGCGAAGCATCATCGGGCGTAGCAGGTCGAGCGCGTTGCGCGAGGCGTCGCTACGCATCAGCGCAACTGCAAGCAGCCGGCGCGCGGCGAGATTCATGGGCTGCATCGCGACAAGCTGGCGGAGTTTCTCGATCGCCTGCTCATAGCCGCCGGCCTCGAGGTCGAGGCTGCCGCCGAGCAACAACACGCCGGGGAGATTGTCGATACTGCCATTGGTCTGCTGAAGCAGCGCGCGGGCGAGCGGATAGTCGCCTGCGCGCGCAGCGAGGACCGCCTGCAGGTAATAAGCCTGCGGGCTACCGGCGCGAGCATCGAGCGCACGGCGTGTGGCGGCGAGCATCTCGACCGTGCGCCCGGCATCGCCGAGCGTCGCGGCATATTCGATCAGCGCGTCATGATAAGCGGGGTCGCGCTTAAGCGCTGCCTCGAACCAGGGGAGTGCAGCGACAAGCCCATATTGGGCGCGGATCAGCTGGCCGCGCAGCACCAGCGCATCGATATTGCCCGGGTCGAGTTTGAGTGCGCGCGCGGTAGCGTTGATCGCGCCGACCACATCGCCCGAGGCGAAGCCGAGCCGGCCGGCATCGGCCCACACCGTTGCATCGGAAGGTGCGAGCTGTCCGGCTTGATCAAGTGCGTCGCGCGCGCCGGCGAAATCGTTCTTGGCGAGCAATGCCCGGGCGCGGATACGCAGGCCGTCGGCACGGTCGCGCGGGTCGGTTTTGTCGGTCTCGGCCAGTGCGCGGTCGGCATCGCCCTGCAGCAGTTCGGCCTGAGCGAGCCAGGGATGGATGCGTTTCGCATCGAAGCCATTCGCCGTCGCGCGGCCGATCTCGGCTTCGGCGCCGACGCCGTCGCCGAGCGATAGAAGCGCGCGGGCCAGCACCATATGCGCCGCGCCGGATTTGGGATCGGCACGCACCGCATCGAGCGCCTGAAGTCGGGCCGCGGTGAAGTTGCTCGCCTTGAGCAGCGCTTCGCTGCGCGCGACCGAAGCCTGTGCCGCGGCCGGATCGGCGCGGGCGGGGAGCATGCGCAGTCCGCCGACCAAAGCCGCGATGAACAGCCCGAGACAGACGATGATGACCGCGGTGCGGCGCAACACCGGAAGGCGCTTGTGCGCGCTGCTGCTGCTCCTGCGCCGTCGCCTAGGGTTGAAGGTCATAGGTTTTCATCAGGTCGTAGAGCGTCGGGCGGCTGATCCCGAGCAGTTTGGCGGTGCTCGAGATATTGCCCTCGGCGCGGGCCAGCGCGTGGCGGATCGCACGGCGGTCGGCGATCTCGCGCGCCGCCTTGAGGTTGATCGGCAGCGCATCCTCAGCCTCGTCGTCGAGGTCGAGATCGGCGGCAGTGACCGACTTGCCGTCGGCCATGATCACCGCGCGCTTCACCCGGTTTTCGAGCTCGCGGACATTGCCCGGCCAGCCCCATGCGTCGATCGCGGCAAGCGCGTCGGGCGCGAAATTCTTGACGCCCGAATTCATCGTCGCGGCATATTTCTTGAGGAAGTGCCGCGCGAGCAGCCCCGCGTCGCCAGGCCGCTCGGCGAGGCTGGGGATGCGCACGACGATCTCGGCGAGGCGATAATAGAGGTCCTCGCGGAAGCGCTGCTCGGCGACCATCGCGTCGAGGTCCTGGTGCGTCGCGCAGACGATGCGCGTGTCGACCGGGATCGGCTTGCGCCCGCCGATACGCTCGATCACCCGCTCCTGGAGGAAGCGCAGGAGCTTCACTTGCAGCGGCAACGGGATGTCGCCGACCTCGTCGAGGAACAGGGTGCCGCCATGGGCGAGCTCGATCTTTCCTTCGGTGGTCTTGACCGCGCCAGTGAACGCGCCCTTCTCGTGGCCGAACAGCTCGCTTTCGAGCAGCGTCTCGGGGATCGCCGCGCAGTTGATCGCGACGAATGCTCCGCGCTTGCGCGGCGAGGCGTCGTGCAGACCGCGCGCGAGCAGTTCCTTGCCCGTGCCGCTCGCGCCCAGCAGCATCACCGAGACGTCGGCACCGGCTACGCGTTCGATGGTGCGCGTGACCTTGAGCATCTCGGGGCTGCCGGTGAGCATGCCGCCCAGCACCTGCCCGGCCTCGGCGCGCTCGGCGAGGCGGCGATTCTCCGCCTCGAGCGCATGGACGTGGAAGGCGCGCGCGACGATCAATCCCAGCGCGTCGATGTCGATCGGCTTCTGGTAGAAATCCCACGCGCCCGACGCGATCGCCTTGAGCATGCTCTCGTGCGCGCCATGACCCGAAGCGACAATCACCTTGGTGTCGGGCTTGAGTTGGAGGATCGTGTCGAGCGTGGTGAAGCCCTCGCTCGTTCCGTCTGGATCGGGCGGCAGGCCGAGATCGAGTGTCACCACCGCAGGCTCCTCGGCGCGCAGCGCAGCGATCGCCTCCTCGCGGTTGGCGGCGGTCAGGATGTCATAGCCGTCATAGGCCCAGCGCAGCTGGCGCTGGAGGCCGGCATCGTCCTCGACGACGAGCAATTTGGGCTTCATCCCGGTCATGCCGCGCGCTCCACGGTCACGTCGGCGCGGTGCGCGGCCTTCAGCGTTACACGGAAGCGCGTGCCACGGCCCTCGCGGCTGACCACGTCGATCCGTCCGCCCATGCCGTTGGCGAGTTCGCGCGCCTCATAGGCGCCGATGCCGAACCCGCCATCCTTCGACGAGACGAAGGGCTTGAACAATTTGTCGCGGATGAAGGCCGGCGACATGCCGCAGCCGCGGTCGGTCACGTCGAGCGTCACTTCCAGTCCGTCGGCGCCAAGGGTGATGGTCACCGGCTCGTGCGGCGCGCTGGCGTCGATCGCATTCTGCACGAGATGGCCGAGCAATTGCTCGAGCCGCGCCGGATCGCCCTGCGCCACCGCATTGGGATTGCCGTGCACGGTCACCGGGTTGCGCCCGGCATGCGCCGAGGCGACGCGCGCGGCGAGCGGCGCGATCTCCATGGCGCGCAGCGCATCGGCGCGTGCGCGGTGATGCTGTGAGAGGCGCGCGAGCAAAGCATTCATCCGTTCCGACGAATCGCGCAAGGTCGCGACCATGTCGGCGCGGAATTCGGGGTTGTCGGCGTGGCGCTCGGCGTTGCGCGCGGTGAGGGTGAGCTGGCTCACGAGGTTCTTGATGTCGTGCACGATGAAGGCGAAGCGGCGGTTGAACTCGTCGAAGCGTTGCGCGTCGGCGAGCGCTTCCTGCGCGCGCGCCTCGGCGAGATAAGAGGCGACCTGGCGCCCGGCGACCTTGAGCAGATCGAAATCCTCCCAGTCGAGCGGGCGCCGGATCGGCGGCCGCGCGAGCAGGATCGCGCCGGCGAGCTGGCCCTGATGGGGTAGCGGCACCAGCACCCAGGCGTCGCGCAGCTCGAGCATCCACGCCGGCACCGCGTCGAGATCGGCGGGCTCGCCCGCGCCCTCGCGCAGCGAATCGAGATCGAGGATGCGCCCGGTCGCGGCGAGGTGGCGCGGCAGAGCGGCGTCGCTGGCCGGCACCAACGCGGTTTCTTCCCAATTCCACGACGCGCCGGGGCCGAGCCCCGCACCCTCAGGCACGAGCAGCAGACCCGCGGGGGAATCGGTCAGGTCGGCGATCGCCTTTACGATACGTTCGTCGAGCGGCGCGGCGCCCTCGGGCGCGCCCAAAGTCTCGGTGAACTGGATCCACTCGGCGCGATAATCGTAGCGGTGGCGAAAGAAATGCTTGGCCATCTTAACCTTGGCCCAGGCGCGTAGCCACGGGCTCGAGGCGAGGGTGAGGATCGCCGCGGTCGATCCGAACACGAAGGCCGTCTGCAGCACGCGTGCCTGGCTGCCGCCGATGGTGGCGAGCGCACTGGTGGCGAGCGCGAGCAGCGCGAAATAGAGGCCGATCGCGACCAGCGACAACGACTGATAGGCGACCGTGCGCGAGACCTGGACGTTCCAGCTGCCCCGCTGCTGCAGCCCGACGCCGATCATCGTCGCGACGCTCATCATCGCGATGCCGCGCGCGGCGATCAGCCCCGCAGGCCACTGCGCGGTGAGATAGGCGGCGGCGAAGACGTTGAGGTCGATCAGCCACAAGGCCGCGATGCCGCCGGCGATCCACCGGGGGCCGCGCGCGCCGAGCGCGGTGTAGAGCGCCTGCACCAGCACCAGAGCGGCCACCGCCACGAGCATGCGGAACAGCAAGGAGGCGGTCTGGATCCGCTCGGCGAATTCGGGCGGCGCGGTGTTGCCGGCGAGTTCGAGCCCCAGCGCGGTGAGCGAGACGAGCGCGACCACGCCATAGACGGTGTTGAGTGCCACAGGCGGCCGGTCGTTACCGTTGCGGCGGTGGAGCATGATCATGAAGCCCAGCCAGGCGAGGTTGCGCAGGCCTTCGGTGACGAGCGTCACCAGGTCATGCGCGCCGATGCCGGCGGTGGCGAGCGCCCAGAGCGCGGTTGCACCCAGTGCGATGGCAAGCGGCCCGCCGGGCGCTGTGCGGGTGCCACGCCGCAGCGCCCAGAGCGCGAGCGCGAAGAACAGGAGCGCGGTGCCCGAATAGCTCCACAGGATCAGAGCGCCGCTCATCGCGCCCCCTCCGGGAAGAGCACGACGCGCGCAGTCTGGAGCAGGATCAGCAGGTCGAGGAAGGGTGAGTAGTTCTTGGCGTAGAACAGGTCATATTCGAGCTTCTGGCGCGAATCCTCGATCGACGCGCCGTAGGGATAGTTGATCTGCGCCCAGCCGGTGATGCCCGGCTTCACCATATGACGTTCCGCATAATAAGGCAGCTTGGTCTCGAGATCCTCGACGAATTGCGGCCGCTCGGGGCGCGGTCCGACGAAGCTCATCTCGCCTTTGAGCACGCTCCAGCATTGCGGCAGCTCGTCGATGCGGAGCTTGCGGATGACGCGGCCCACGCGGGTGATGCGCGGATCGTCCTTCTCGGCCCACACGGCACTGCCCGGCGCCTCGGCATTCTGCTTCATCGAGCGCAACTTGATGATGTCGAAGCCCTGTCCGTAAAGCCCGACGCGGCGCTGGCGGTAGAAAGCCGGCCCTCGCGAATCCACCTTCACCAGTAACGCGGTGAGCAGGATCAGCGGCAGCGTGAAGGCGAGCAGCACGAGGCTGGCGGTAACGTCGAACAACCGCTTGAAGATGCTCGAGAACATCCGGCCCGATGAAAAGCCGTCGGAGAAGATCAGCCAAGAGGGATTGACCGAATCGAGATCGACGCGACCGGTCTCGCGTTCGAGGAAGGTCGAGATCTCGTTGACATGGACGCCGGTGGTCTTGATCCGCAGCAGGTCCTTGAGCGGCAGTGCGTTGCGGCGCTCCTCGAGCGCGAGCACCACTTCGCTGGCGTTGAGCAGCACGACATGGTCGGCGAGATTATAGATCGCGTCGCGCGCGATCGCCTCCGGGATCACGCGATTGGCCTCGCTCATCGCGATATAGCCGACCACCGCGAAGCCTGCATGCGGCGCCTTGCCCAATTCCTTGAGCCGCGCGGCGCGCGCCCCGGCACCGAGTACGACGATGCGGCGCTTGAACGCCTGGCTGCCGAGCGTCTTGCCGAGCAGGATGCGCAGCAGGAGCAGCATCACTGCGGCGGCGCCCATCGCATAGGCCAGATTGGACCGCCACCAGTCGACCGCCGGCAGCACGAATCGGATCGCGCTCAAAAACAGCACACCGAACGAGATGGCGACGAGCAGCCGCGCCGTGGCGACGCGCAGCGATCGCAGCGAATCGGCGCCATAGGTGCCGACCGCGATCAGCGCGATCTCCAGGCTGAAGGTGAAGGCGATGAGCTGGGGCAAGCGCTGTACGATCGGCTCGCTTACCGAACCGATCTGGGCGTTGCGCACCAGCCACCCGATCTCGCCCGCTGCGAACAGCAGGGCGATGTCGAGCAGTCCGAGCAGCAGCACCGCGTTGGGCACATAATGGCGGAACAGGCGGATCATCCCGAACCCACCCTAGGCGGCAAGTGTAAACAAATCCGACACCATTGCGGTTGTCGTCGAATTTGACGGAAAATGCTGAATCGGCGCGGCCGCTCCGTCTGTGGTGCACCGCGCCATTTTCTTTAGGTCTGGAAACCAGGAACAGTCCCAAGCCGTTTGACGCGGTGCGGCGAGACCGTAAAGTCGCGGTCTCGACTGGAGGCATTTGATGACCGATACCAAGCCGATTGTTCCCGTCATTCTGTCGGGAGGATCGGGTACCCGTCTCTGGCCGATGTCGCGGCCCGAGATGCCCAAACAGTTGCTTCCGCTCACCGCGGAGGAGACGATGCTCCAACTCACGGCGAAGCGCGCGCAGGGCGAGGAATTCGCGGCGCCGATCGTCGTCGCCAACGCCTATCATGCCGACATGATCGAGGCGCAGTTGCGCGCGGTCGAGATGGGCGCGGGTGCGCTGATCCTCGAGCCGATGGGGCGCAACACCGCCCCGGCGATCGCGCTCGCGGCGATCGCGGCCGGCGGCGGTGCCGAGCCGCTGCTGGTGATGCCGTCCGACCACGTCATCGCCGATCTCGACTCGTTCCACGCCGCGATCCGTACCGCATTGCCGCTGGTCGAGGCGGGATGGCTGGTGACCTTCGGTATCACGCCCGACGCGCCCGAGACGGGCTATGGTTACATCCAGGTCGGCGAGACCGTCGGTGAGGGCATCCACAAGGTGGCGCGCTTCGTCGAGAAACCGCCGCGCGCGCATGCCGAGGCGATGATCGAAGCGGGCGACCACGTCTGGAACGGCGGCATCTTCCTGTTTCGCGCCGACATCTATCTCGGCGCGCTCGCAGCGCACGCGCCCGACATGCTCGTCGCAGTGCAGCAGGCGATGACCAAGGCGAAGCGCGAGGCAAGCCGTATCTGGCCCGACGCCGACGCGTTCGCCGCTTCACCGGCGGATTCGATCGACTATGCGGTAATGGAGAAGTCGGACCGCGTCGCGGTGGTACCGGTGTCGATGGGCTGGAGCGATGTCGGCAGCTGGGACGCGCTGCATGCGATCAGCGATTGCGACAAAAGCGGCAATGTCTGCCGCGGCGACGTGGTGATGATCGACGCCGAGAATTGCCTCGTGCGCGGCGAGGGCGGGCGGCGCGTGGCGCTGGTGGGCGTCTCCGACCTGATCGTGGTGGCGAGCGGCGACGACGTGCTGGTGCTTCCGCGCGGCCGCAGCCAGGAGGTCAAGAAGATCCTCGAAGCGATGCACAAGTGAGATGGCCGGGCGGGTGAAGCGCAAGGCGCTTGCCGCGCTCGCTGAACCCGCACCCGCCGCCGCGATGGAATGCTGCGCCTTGTGCGCGCGGCCGCTCGGTATGCGGATCGAATGGCACCATGTCGTGCCGAAGAGCGAGGGCGGTCGCGACACGGTGCCGCTTCACCCGATCTGTCATCGCACCATCCATACATTGGCGAGCAATGCCGAGCTGGCGCGGCTCGCCGACCTCGACGCCTTGCGCGAGCGGGACGAGATGCGCCGCTTCCTCGCCTGGATTGCCGACAAGTCGCCGGACTTTCACGCGCCGACGCGGCGCGGGCGTTAGGTCAGCGCCGCGACCTGCGCGAGAATCGTGTCGAGATGGCTCGAGGCGACCAGGCGGAGCGCGTCGTTCGCCTCGCGCTGCTTCTGCTCCGAATCGGGAACGAAGCGCTGGCCGGGCGCCTTGGCGTCACGCTGCGCGGCGGTGGCCATTTGCGCGCGCGCTTCGGCGTCGGGTGTGATCCCGAAATGCGGCAGAATGCGCGTCTCGACCGCTTCGGGCAGCTCCCGATAATCGACCACCATCCCGCCGCCGAGATGCCAGTGCCCGCTCACCGCTTCGGCGGTCCGCGCCAGCACGCGCGCGGCATAGTCGTCGAGCGGTACGCCGGGGTGATCCTGCAGTCCGAACAACGCCGACGAGAGCACGCCCGGCGCAGTCTGCATTCCGCGCATGCGTGCGTGCGAAACCAACACCTCGACGGGGTCGCGGTAGAGGAAGATCCAGGGTGTATCCGGAAAGGCGCGGCGGAGTAGCGGCAGCGCGAGCGTGTGCCAACTGTCGAACTTGACGAAACGATGGCGGGTGATCCCGCTTCGGTCGCGGGTAAGTGCGGCGACCATGGCGCGCAGCGCTGCGATCGCGTCGATCGTGCCGGGCGCCGTACTGGCCAGTTCGAGCAGATGGTCGAGTGGCGGCGCCTCTGACACCACAACATGTTCGGGCACCGCGGCGAGCATCTGCGCGACCAGAGTCGATCCGCAGCGCGAGAGGTGGAAGACGAAACCGTCTGGCTCGGGCGTGTCAGCCGGCGCGTCGGCGACGAAGGTATCGAGCGGCATGCGATAGCGGAACAGTCGGTTGAACGGGCGTCCGCGGACCACGCTCAGCGAATTTTCGTAGAAGGGCAGGTCGAGCGGCCGGTCGGCGAAATGAATCCAGTCTACCCAGGCTGGCTGATCATGGAGACCGACGCTCGCCGGCAGCCATTGCGCCGAAGGCCACCGCACGCCGTTCTGCGGCGCGGGACCGAAGCGAAAAGCGCCGATCGGGTCGGGCCCGGTGGCTGTGCGCAGCGCCACTTCCAGGCCGGGAATGTCGAACCGTTCGAGCGCGAGAGCAATGAATTTCGCCGGATCGTCGATTGCCGCGAACGCTATCTGATGGGCTTCGTCGGCCATCACACGCGCGCGGAACTGCGCGAGCGGCGTATCTTCGAGCACCATTTCGGCCACGCACGTCCCTCCCCACGGCCTGCATAGCGGTGCGTTAGGCCTTTGCAATCGCGGCGGTCGCTGCCTAGGCTCGGCCGCGGAGGCGGCAATGCTCTATGTTTCCTCGGCTCCGGAGCCGGTCTTCGCCGATCGCGTGCGCCTGCCGCTGCGCTTCGATGTCGCGCGGATGCGGGCCGAAGTGGAAGCGCTGACCGCGGACGCATGGGTACGCCATTACGTGCCGGCGAATTTCGAGGGCGAGTGGGACGTGCTGCCGTTGCGCTCGCCCGCCGGTGCGACGCATCCTATCCAGCAAATCTATTCCGACCCGTGCGCGACCGAATATGTCGACGGTCCGCTGCTTTCGCGCGCGCCCTATATCCGGGAGGTGATCGCCAGCTTCGCGTGCCCACTTCGCGCGGTGAGGCTGATGCGGCTTACGCCGGGCTCCCGGATCAAGGAGCATAGCGACCACGACCTCGGCGCCGAATATGGCAAGGCGCGGATCCATGTGCCGGTGACGACCAATCCCGATGTGGTGTTCGAGGTCAACCGCCGGCCGGTCGAGATGGCACCGGGCGAGACCTGGTATCTACGACTGAGCGATCCGCACCGCGTCGCCAATGACGGAACCAGCGACCGTGTGCATCTGGTGATCGACGCGATCCTGGACGACTGGCTCGAGGCGCAGCTCCGCGCCGGATCGGAGAGCTAGGCCCCCTCCCGCTAGGGAAGGGGCCCGGCAAGGTTCAGAAGGCGAACTGGATACCGCCCTTGGCGGTGTAGCTGTAGCGCTCATTCTCGATCAGCTGGGTCTTGATCGCCTGATAGCGGCGCCATGGGGCATCGGTCAGGTTGGTACCCTCGAAGAAGATCGTCGCATTCCTGGTGAGCGCGAAGCTGGCGCGGGCATCGAGCTGACCGTTGCCACCGGTATATTGGTCGAATTCGGCGGTGTCGCCGAGCCCGTCCAGATAGGCCGAGCGGTACGACCAGGCCACGCGCATCGCGACCCGGCCTTTCTCGTAGAAAAGTTGCGCGCTGGCGACGTCGGCCGACTGGCCGAACAGCGGGAAATCGCCGGCGCGATTGGGCAGGCCATTACCGCTGCCCCAGGTGTGGCTGTAATTGGCGCCGACCCCGAAACCGTCCCACGGCGAGGGCAGGAAGGTCGCCTGCACCTGCGCGTTGAGCTCGAAGCCGTAGAGCTTGGCGTGATCGGCGTTAACGAAGGTATCGACCTCGGCGTCGTCGATCTGGTGGCCGCCGAAGGTGCCCGACTGGGTTACCACCTGCTCGTAGATCGGATTGTCGATGTCCTTGTAGAAGAAGGCTGCCGACAGCAGGCCGTGGCCCGGCAGATAATATTCCACCGAGAGGTCGCCGTTGATCGACTTGTACGGCTTGAGGTTCGGGTTGCCCATGGCGACCGTCTCCTCGTTGGTGTCGACCTGCACATAGGGCGCGAGCTGCGAATAGTCGGGACGGCCGATCGCGGTGGTCACCGCGGCGCGCACGACGAGCTTGTCGCCCGCTTCATATTTGACGTTCAGGCCGGGGAACCAGTCGGTGTAGCTGTGTTTGACGCCGACATTGAAGCCTGGGTCGACGGTCGAATTCTCGTCGATCGCCTTGGCGCGATAATCGCCGTCGGTGTGCTCGACGCGCACGCCCGGAATGATCGACCAATTTCCGAACCGCAGCGTGGCCATGGCATAGCCGGCCCAGATTTTCTCGCTGATGTCATAGTCCGAGAGGACGCTGTCGCCGAGCGTGTCCGCGGCATTGACCGTGCGGGCCGACGGGTTGGCGGCGAAATAGGCGTCGGCGAGGTCGTGATCCACCACCGGGCCGAAGAAATAGCGGCCGTCATAGAGCGAAACGCCGGTGAACTGCGCCGCACCGCTTTGGGCCAGCGTGGTGGTGACGCCCTTCGCCGCGTTGTAGATGGTCGAGTTGATGTCGTTGGTCTTGTCGCGCTGCAGATATTTGGCGCCGACCTTCACGCTGCTGTCGTCGCCCAGCCCGGCGAGCGGGAGGGTGAGATCGATGCGGCCCTGGTAGAGATTCTCCTCGGCGCGGCGATGCTCGTAATTCACCGAGTTGAACTTGAAGAGTGTCGGGTCATTGCCGTTGTCGGTCGTGACCGTGAACAGGAAGTCCGAGAGATCGGTGGTCACGCCGGTCAGCGCGTTCGAATCGGTGCGGAAATTATATTCCGAGCGCAGCGGATCCTTCTTGATCGCCTTGGCATAGGTGCCCTCGACATCGAGCTTGGCGCCGCCGAAGTCGAAATTACCGCCCGTCTGGATGTTGAGGGTCGAATCGTCCTCGTTGCGCAGGCGGATCAGGCGGCTGCCGCGCGACTTGTGCGACGAAGCGGCCGGCTTCTCGATGCGATACTGGTCGCGCGTCTCATGATCCTTGAAGGTCGAGTAGAGCGTGCGCAGGAACAGGTGGGCACTGTCGCTCGGCTTCCAGTCGAAATTGCCGACCAGACCCCAGCGCTCGCGCGTGAGGTTGTAATCGCGCATGCGGAAATCGTCGGGAACGCCGCCCACCCAGTTGGACGAGCCCTGGATGTTCTGCGAACGGATCGGACGCTTCGAATAATTGCCCGAGATCACCGCGCCGAACTGGTCACCGGAGCCGAACTGGCTGCCCGCCGTGCCTTCGAACTCATAGGGTACGCGGCCCGACAGATCGTTGATACCCGCGGCGGCGCGCGCATAGACGAAGGGCTTGTTGCGGTCGAACGCGGTAAGCGTGTTGATGTCGACCTGGCCGGCGATGGCATTGGCGTCGAGGTCTGCGGTCAGCGTCTTGTGGACCACGACCGAGCCGATCAGCGACGAGGGAATGTCGTCGAGCTTGACCTGACGGCCGTCCGGTTCGGGTGCGGGCGCGGTCTGGCCGTTGACGGTGACGTTGGTCAGGTTCGGGCTGGCGCCGCGGATCGTGACGTAGCGGCCCTCGCCCTGGTCGTTGGCGACGGTGATGCCCGGCAGGCGCTTTACCGCTTCGGCGACATTCTGGTCTGGCAGCTTGCCGACATCGTTCGCCATCAGCGTCTCGGTGACGTTGTCGGCCTTGCGCTTCGCCTCGATCGCGCGAAGTTCGGCCTCGCGAACACCCGTCACGACGATGACATTCTGGTCACCGTCAGCCGCGGGCGCAGCATCGGTCGGTGCGGATGGCGTCGTGTTATCGGCGGCGAAGGCCGGCATCGCGGTGGTGGCGAGGAGCAGGGCGCACAGCGACCCCGCGGGCGCAGCAAGGCTGCCCCGGAAACGAAGCGACATATGGGAATCCCCCGGCTCTCCGCCGGCGCATGATTGCGTCTCGGCGAGTCGAGGGTGGCCCTATGCAGCTTGGATGACGCGTTTATGACAGCCGCGAAACACTTGGCCGTGGCGCATTATTTCGCCGACGAAGCGCGTGCCGGGTCGCGCTTCGTCGGCGAGTCGGATCAGGCGAGCAGCGCCTCGGCCTGATCGAGCGTCTCCTGGAAGGTCGCGATCAGCGCCTGATAGGGCGCCGGACTCGCCATATCGAGGCCGGCCCGCTTGAGGATCTCCGTCGGATAGTCCGAGCCGCCGGCCTTGAGTACCGACAGGTAATTGTCGCGTTCCTTTGGCCCGCCCTTCAGGATCGCCCGCGCGAAATAGCCCGCCGCGGCGATGCAGGTGGCGTACTGGTAGACATAGAAGCTGTTGTAGAAATGCGGGATATACGCCCATTCGTTGGCGTAGCTGTCCTCCATCCCGACCTTGGGGCCGTGATAGCGCTTGAGCAGGTCGAAATAGACCGTGTTGAACTTTTCGCCCGACAGCCCCTCGCCCGCCTCGGCCATGTCGTGCGCCTTGAGCTCGAACTCGGCGAACATGGTCTGGCGGTAGAAGGTGCCGCGGATCCCCTCCATCTGCTGACCGAGATAGAAGAGCTTTTCCTCCTTCGTCTTCGCCTGCTGGAGCATGTAAGCGGCGAGCAGTTGCTCGTTCAGCGTCGAGGCGATCTCGGCGAGGAAGATCGGATAATCCGACTTGTCATAAGGCTGGCTGGCATTGGCGAGCAGCGAGTGCAGCGCGTGACCCCATTCATGCGCATAGGTGGTCATCCCGTCATATTTGTTGCTGAGGTTGAGCAGCAGATAGGGATGCACGTCATAGGCGCCGGGGTTCATGTACGCGCCGGGCGACTTGCCCTCGCGTGGCCACGGATCCATCCATTTGCCCGCGGTCGCCTTGGCGATGCGCGCCTGATAATCGGGTCCGAGCGGGTTAACCGCCGCGAGCGTAGTGGCGCGCATCTGGTCGAGCGTGAAGGTCCGGTCGAGCGACACCAAGGGCGGATAGATGTCGTAATAATGCATGTCGGGCAGGCCGAGCATGCGCCGGCGCAGCTCGAAATAGCGGTGGAGCTGGGGCAGGCCCTTGTTGGTCTCGGTGACCAGCGTGCGATAGACGCCCTCGGGCACATTGTTGCCGGCCAGCGCGGCGGCGAGCGACGTCGGGTATTTGCGCGCCTTCATCTGAAAGATGTCGGACTGCACGCGCGCGGCATAGGTCGCGCCGAAGGTGTTCCTGAACTTGCCGTGCGCCGTCCAGAAGGCGTCGAACACGGCCTTGCGGTCGGCGCGATTGGGCGCGTCGCGGTGGAGCGTATAGCCCTGACTGTCGAGCCGCACCGCCTTGCCGGTCGAGAGCGTGATCGTCGGCCAGGGGATGTCCGACGAGCGCAGCTGGCCGGAAATCTCGCTCGGTGCCGAAAGCGGCGCGCCCGCGGCGGCGAGGATCGCCTCGCCTTCGGGCGATAGCGTGTGCGGCGCCTGGCGCAGGATGTTCGCGAGATAATGATCGAAACGATTGCGCAGCTCGGCATCGGCGGCAAGGAAACCGTCGATTTTCGTTTTGCCCACCGCGAGCAATTCGGGCGCGGTCCATGCGGTGGCCTCGCCATAGGCCACGTACAGGTCGCGGGCCTGCGACTGGCGTTCCTGCGCCGCGGCCACCCGCACGTCCTCGTCGCCCTTGAGCCCCGCCCAGGTGTAGATGCGGCCGATCGTGCGGCCGAGGTCGGACTGGGCGGCCAGCGCCGCGCGCAAGGTCGCGGCGTCCTGGCCGAGCTTGCCCTGCCACGCCTTGAGCGCGGGGATCGCCGCCAGTGCCTGCTTCCGCGCGGCATCCCATGCGGCGACGTCGGGATAGATCTCGCTCAGGTCCCAGAGCGGGCCGGACGCGGCGGCGGCATCCTGCGCCCAGGCGGGCAGCGCGGCGAAGGCAGTGGCAAGGGCGGAGGCGGCAAGCGCCTCGCGGCGGGTCAATTCGGTCATTGGTAATCCCCCGGGGGAGCCGGCGGACGCCGGCAGCGTGAAGCGGCTACCTTGTCGCGCTTGGCAGGCAAAGGGAAGTGGCGCGAATGCAACGGGTTGCGGCGCGACCGCCCCGGGATTCTTTACGTGCCGAATCCGGGGTGCGCCGGATCGCCGTGGGCCTGCGTTGTCGCTAGAGTGATGGAATCAACGGCGAAAGGGATGATGGCGATGCGCATCGGTCTCGTGGTTTCCGGTTTGACCTTGGCGGTATTGCTCTCCGCCGCGCCGCTCGCGGCGCAGAATACCGAACAGGACGTGGTTCAGGGGGCCAAGGCGCCGCTGCGCGACCTGCGCATCGAGGATGAGAAGATCCCCCGGGTGCTGCTGCTCGCTTCCTCCGCCCCCTATTCGAGCGACGGAACGAAAACCTGCGCCGAGATCGCCGCGACGGTGGACGAGATCACCCGAGCGATGGGCCCCGACGCCGACACCGCCAGCGCCAGGAAAGGCGAGGGCGCGGCCGCCGCCGCCGCCGGCACGCGCGCGGCCATGGGGGCGCTGATCCCCGGCTATGGCCTGCTCCGCGTCGTCACCGGCGCCGACAAGCAACAGAAGCGCGTGCAGGCGGCGATCTTCGGTGGCGCGGTGCGGCGTGCCTATCTCAAGGGCTTGGGCGCGGCGCGCGGTTGCAAGCCTCCCGCGGCGCCGACCGCGGCGGCGCGTGCCGCGCATCTCGAGCTGCCGCCGCCCGAAGAGAAGAAATAAAGCTCAGGCGGCGTCCTGCCGCTCCAGCCAGCCGCGCAATAAGGCCAGCGTCTCGTCGCGTCGGTCGAGCATGAGCGCATGGCCCGAGCCCGGTACCACGCCGAATTCGGCGCCGGGCGTGCGCGCGGCGAAGCTCGCGACCGTCGCCGGCTGCGCCTCGTCATATTGGCCGCACAGGAACAGGGTGTGCGGCCCGTCGAGCTTCGCCAGCAGCGGCTCGCCGTCATAGTCCTTGAGGCTGCCGGTGCTGACGAACTCGGTGCGCCCCCACATCGTCTCGTAGAGTTTCGCATTGAAGCCGAGCCCCCTGGCGCGCTCATAGGCGTCGATCTCGGGATGCCACGGCGTGCGCAGCAGGAAGCGGGCGTAGAATTCGTTGGTTGCGGCATCGCACCGGGCGGGCGGCGGCGGCGCGGGGGCTTCGCAGCTGTCGAGCAAAGCCTGCGTCGTCTGCGGCAACTGGCGACGCAGCAGGTTGGCGTCGGCGATCCAGCTGCGTGTGGAAATCAGCGGGCTGGCGAGCACGGTGCTGACCAATCCCTTCGGCCGGCGCGCGCCATATTCAAGCGCGATCGTCCCGCCCCAGCTATGCCCGCAGACGTGCAGCCGGGTGAGCCCGAAAGCGGTGCGGATATGGTCGATCTCGTCGACGAAGCGGTCGACGTCCCAGTTGCGTGGATCGTTGGGCTTGTCCGAGCGCCCCGAATCGAGCTGGTCGTACATCAGCACTGCGCGGTCGGCGGCGAGGCCGAGCATTGCGGTGAAGGCGGCGTGGTTCCCGCCGGGCCCGCCATGGACGAACAGGATCGGCGCGTGCGCCGCGTCGATCCTGCCGTTCATCCGCACATAGATGCGCCCTCCCTCGACGGGCACCATCGCCTCGCGATCGGGCTCGGGAATCGCCTCCGGTGTTTCGGCCAGCGCGATGCGCGGGAGCAGCGCGGAGGCGCCGAGCGCGGTGAGCAGCGAACGGCGGTCGAGCAGCGCGGCCATGGATTTCCCTCCGGTTACGAAGGGTTGTGGCAAATGCTGGAGGTGGCGGCAATCATGGTGGCATTCTTCCGAATGCTCGTGCGCGCAACCGCTCGTGAGATTGTAGGCTTTACTTGTTCGGAATAGATTGTCGGCGCCATACTTGGCCAGCGATCCGAATGGCCGGATGATCCGCGCGAAGGACGGAAAGTGACATACGAGAAATCGGCACGCGCAGCTTGCGACCCGTCGGGTGCGGGACGGATGCACGTCTCCGAGGGTTTTCCGGAGGGCCTGCCCGATGAGATAGCGGGCAAATGGCAGCGCATCGTCGATACGGTTGCGGTGTTGCTCGGGGTTCCTGCCGGCCTGATCATGCACGTGCGAGACGAAAAAATCGAAGTGGCGGTGGCAAGCAGCGGGGGCGGCCATCCCTATCATGTCGGCGATTCCGAGCACTTGGCCGACTCAGGGCTTTACTGCGAAACGGTCGTGTGCACGGGAGACCGATTGCTTGTCGCGGACGCCCTTGCCGACGAGCATTGGAAGGACAATCCGGACGTGAAGTTCGGGATGATCGCGTATCTTGGCTTTCCCATTCACTGGCCCGATGGGCGCCCATTCGGCACGCTTTGCGCGCTTGACTCCAAATCCAACCATTTCAGCCAGATATTTGAGCGTCTCCTCATCCAGTTCAGGGATCTGATCGAGCAGGACCTCGCGATGCTGTGCGAAGGCCTGTCGCTTACGCAACGCCTGACCCAGGAGCGGGAAGAGGCGCACACTGCTGCAAGCGCCGCACGCGCGGAGCTGGCTACTGCCACCAAATTGTCGGTCATCGGCGAGCTGGCCGGATCGATCATCCACGAGATCAATCAGCCTTTGACTTCCATACGATTGCATGCCGACGCCACCCTGCGCTGGCTCGATCGCGATCCGCCGCAACTGGACGAGGCGGTCTACTCGATCGAAAAGCTACGTGTTTCGATCGATGAGACGGTCGAACTGGTCGCGAGCCTCAGAGCGAAGGCACGCCGCGCGCCGGAGGTGCTGAAATCCCTGGATCTCAACGAGATTGTAAGCAAGGTGGTGGCGCTCGCAAGACGCGACCTGAGCTCGATGGGCGTCCATTGCGAATTGCAGCTGGAGAAGAACGCACCCTCCCTTCAAGGTGACCGTTTGCAGATCGAGCAATTGGTCATGAATCTCGTCCAGAACGCCGGCCGAGCGCTGCAGCGGATCAGCGATCGGCCGCGGCGTGTGAGCGTGAGCACGAAGGCGGGATCCGAAGGCTGGACACTTGTCGTCGAGGACAATGGGCCAGGTATCGAGCCGGCTCTCACCGGAATGATCTTCGAGCCCTTGTTCACCACCGAGGAGGCTGGGCTCGGCCTTGGTCTTTCGATTTGCAAGTCGATCGTCGAAGGTCATCGCGGCACGATCTGCGTGGAGGAACGCGACACCGGCCCGGGTGCGCGCTTCCGCATCTCACTTCCCGTCGAAAATTAGATGCAGACCGCGGGCCGGCTTGCCGTTCGAGCGCTCCTTTCCGGGAACGCGGACGCGCACGCGTCCAGGACAATCATATTCAAAATGACAAAGCGCCTGCGCATCACCTCACGGGCAGTCCAATCTTGCCAGCCCGGGCAAAGAAAAGGGCCGGAGGTTTCCCTCCCGGCCCTTCGCCTTTTCGTTCGGTTGATCGGCAGGACTTAGAAGTCCATCCCGCCCATGCCGCCCATGCCGCCACCCATCGCGGGGGCCGGCTTGTCTTCCGGCAGCTCGCTCACCGCCGCTTCGGTGGTGATGAGCAGGCCGGCGACCGAGGCCGCGTCCTGCAGCGCGGTGCGGACGACCTTGGTCGGGTCGATCACGCCGGCGGCGACGAGGTTCTCGTAGGTGTCGGTCTGGGCATTGAAGCCGAGCGAGGTGTCGTTGCTCTCGAGCAGCTTGCCCGAGATCACCGCACCGTCATGACCGGCATTCTGCGCGATCTGGCGGACCGGCGCCTGCAGCGCCTTGCGGATGATGTCGACGCCACGGGTCTGGTCGTCGTTGGCGCCCTTGAGGCCCTCGATCGCCTTGGTCGCATAGAGCAAAGCGGTACCGCCGCCGGGGACGATGCCCTCTTCGACGGCCGCGCGCGTGGCGTGCAGCGCGTCATCGACGCGGTCCTTGCGCTCCTTGACCTCAACTTCCGAAGCGCCGCCGACCTTGATCACGGCAACGCCGCCGGCGAGCTTGGCGAGACGCTCCTGGAGCTTCTCACGGTCGTAATCGCTGGTGGTGTTCTCGATCTGCTGGCGGATCTGCTCGGTGCGGGCCTTGATCGAGTCGGCATCACCGGCGCCGTCGACCAGCGTGGTGTTGTCCTTGTCGATGGTGACGCGCTTGGCGGTGCCGAGCATGCCGAGCGTGACGTTCTCGAGCTTGATGCCGAGATCTTCCGAGACGACCTCGCCCTTGGTCAGGACGGCGATGTCCTCGAGCATCGCCTTGCGGCGATCGCCGAAGCCCGGCGCCTTGACGGCGGCGACCTTCAGGCCGCCACGCAGCTTGTTGACGACGAGCGTGGCCAGCGCCTCGCCCTCGATGTCCTCGGCGATGATCAGCAGCGGACGGCCCGACTGGACGACCGCCTCGAGGATCGGAAGCATCGACTGGAGGTTCGACAGCTTCTTCTCGTGGATCAGGATGAACGGGTCGGCGAGCTCGACCTGCATCTTCTCCGGGTTGGTGATGAAGTACGGGCTCAGATAGCCGCGGTCGAACTGCATGCCCTCGACGACGTCGAGCTCGAACTCGAGACCCTTCGCCTCTTCGACGGTGATCACGCCTTCCTTGCCGACCTTCTCCATCGCTTCGGCGATCTTCTCACCGACGACGGTGTCGCCATTGGCCGAGATGATGCCGACCTGGGCGATCTCGTTCGAGCCGGCGACCGGCTTCGAGCGCGACTTGATATCCTCGACGACCTTGGTGACCGCGAGATCGATGCCGCGCTTCAGGTCCATCGGGTTCATGCCGGCCGCGACCGACTTCATGCCCTCGCGCACGATCGCCTGGGCGAGCACGGTGGCGGTGGTGGTGCCGTCACCGGCGAGGTCGTTCGTCTTCGACGCGACTTCGCGGATCATCTGCGCGCCCATGTTCTCGAACTTGTCCTTGAGTTCGATTTCCTTGGCGACGGTG
>Ga0065165_1001619_pt1 | contig 22922 bp, 18 predicted proteins | sample AraplaMF_Cvi_mMF_FD_63813 | JGI IMG/M metagenome (GOLD analysis project Ga0065165, IMG submission 63813) | Arabidopsis root microbial communities from the University of North Carolina, USA - plate scrape MF_Cvi_mMF (version 2) (version 3) | ecosystem: Host-associated > Plants > Roots >... | reverse complement strand
AGACCATCGACAGGTCGCTCGAGGACGATAGGCGCGCGAGGGACGGGCGTGATGGCAGGGACGGCCGCGATGGCCGCGATGGCCGCGATGGCCGGGATGGCCGGGATGGCCGCAGCGGTCGGGACGGCCGTGACGGACAACGGGGGCAGGATGGCCAGGCGGGACCCGCGGGCAAGAGCCTGGTCTGGGCCGCCCTGCCGCCCAGCACGGCGCTGGCCGGCCAATGCTCGCCGGACAACCTGGAGGCGGCACCCGCTGAGCGCACCGGCAGTCTGGCCCGGGAGAAGCAATGGCTGCGCTCTCGCATGGACGAGGTCTATTTCTGGCGGCAGGACATTCCCCTCGCTGACGACCCGGCGGACGAGCGCGCGCAGACCGATGTCCAGTCTGCCCTGTCGGCCCAGTTCGAGGCATTGCGATCGCCCGCCTTCTCGGCGAGCGGCAAGCGGCGGGATGCTCATAGCTTCATGACCACCAAGCGGGAGGTGGATGCCTGGATCGCCGGCAAGGCCGTGTTCGCCCTCGGCTTCAACTGGACCGCCGTCTCCGCGCCGCTCCATCACGAGTTGCGCGTGACCTATGTCTGGCCCGGCAGTGAGGCGAAGAAGCAGGACATGCAACGCGGGGACCGCTTGATCAGCGTGAACGGCGTCGAGGTCACCGAGAATCCGACCGATGAAGCGTCGAGCGCCTTGAACGCGGCCCTGTACCCGTCCAAGGCTGGCGTCGAGGTGACCGTGGTCTTGGACCGGGGCGGCGAAAGACGCTCGGTCACTCTGAAGAGCGGGGCCTCGACCAGCCCCGTCCCGTTGCACGACGTGCTGACAGGGTCCGGCGGCAAGTCCATCGGCTATCTGCTCTTCATGGAGCACAACCTGATGGCCGTCGATGCCTTGGGCGATGCGGTGGAGGACTTCCGACGCAGGGATGTGAGCGAGCTCGTGCTCGACCTGCGCTACAACGGTGGTGGCACGGTTTCCGTCGCCAGCCAGTTGGCATACATGATTGCCGGCGATGCGCAGACTGCGGGCAGGTCCTTCGCCCGGCTGCAGGACAACCGCCCCGGCACGATGGAGGCCATGCCCTTCTACAAGACGTATTGCCCGGCCGAGGTGGAAGACTGCGGCTCCGGCAGGCAGGGGCCCCTGCCGACGCTGCAGTTGAAGCGCGTGTTCGTCCTGACGCAGTCGCGTACCTGCTCCGCCAGCGAAATGCTGCTCAACAGTCTGCGCGGCATTGGCGTGGAGGTCGTCCAGATTGGCGGGACGACCTGTGGCAAGCCATTTGGCATGGAGCCGCAGTACAACTGCGGCTATGCCTATCTGCCGGTCAAGATGGTCATGGGCAACGACCTCGGCTTCGCGGGGTTCGAGGACGGTTTCACGCCGGGAGGCAAGGGTGCCGCCGGTGTCCCCGGGTGCGCGGTGGCTGACGATCTCGACCATCCCCTTGGCGACAAGCTGGAGGGGCAACTGGCCGCGGCGCTGCATTACGAGAGCACGGGGCGATGCCCCACCGTCGTGGACGCGTCGTCGTCGACGGGCGAGCCGAGCGGTGCCCTCTCGCCCTGGCGCAATCCCCTCCACGGCAGCGCATGGCTGATGCCGCGGCGATGAGGCGTGGTCGCGTCGAGCGCGCCAGGGACCCGTGGATCAGAGCTTCGGAATCCGGATCCGGCTGATCATCAGCGAGCCCGAGATCGCGAACAGCAGCACCAGAGGGTGCAGCGTGAAGCCGCCGAGCTTGACGCTGCCGAACCACAGCGCCTCGCCGATCGCGCCCTGCCAGGCGGCGACCCAGAGCACGATCACCAGCAGCAGCGAGGTCGGAATCGGCGTGCCTTCGAAGTAGGCGACCTTGTCGCTGCCGGCGGACAGCGACTCCGCGGTGATGTTGTAGCGGGCCAGTCGCGAGACGCCGCTGGCCACGAAGAAGCCCAGCACGATGCGGTCCCACAGGCCCTGCATGCCGCAACCGTAGGCGATCACCGCCGGCGCGACGCCGAAGGAGATCACGTCCGCCAGCGAGTCCAGCTCGCGGCCCATCGCGGAGCTCTTCTGGCGCCAGCGCGCGATGCGGCCGTCGAGCACGTCGAAGACCAGTGCCGCCGGGATCAGCGCGCAGGCGTAGTACAGGTGCTGCGTCATCCCGGTCTGCAGGAAGGTCATCACCGAGAACAACGCGCCGACGCCGCAGAAGGCGTTGCCCAGGGTGAACCAGTCCGCCAGATGGAACTCGCGGATCATGGAGAAAGGCTTGGGTCGGTTCATGGGCAGGAAGCATAAGCGAAGCCTTCCCGCCTCGCGGCAAAGGCCGCGCCCGGGCCCCTGCTTGCGTGCGGGGCGGAAGAGGGGCCCCTCCGCGCTTCCTCGGCTGCTGGCCCTCACCCCTCCCTCTCCCGCAAGCGGGAGAGGGTGTCCGACTGGCGCCTTGCATACTCCCTCTCCCGCTTGCGGGAGAGGGTGGGGGTGAGGGCTAGCGGCCGTCGCCGTGCGCCCCGCCTGGCGTGTCGACCCGCGGCGCCTCGGGCGTCGCCGTCATCCGCCCCCAGGCCTTGCGCGCCAGGTGCCGCGCCAGCAGCCCGGAGGGCATGCGCAGCCAGTGCGAACGCACGTACAGCGCCCCTTCGGCCAGATCGTGCCCGGGCAGGCGGCAGCTGTCGTGCGCCGGCCGCAGCGCGCGCCGGTAGCAGGCGTCCAGCAGGCGTAGCGCCAGCGGACCCGGCGGCGGACCGAGCTCCGCCGGCAGCGAGTCCGGATAGGGCGTGTCGAGCAGCATCCGTGTGTAGCGCAAGGCCAGCCACAAGGGACGGGACAGTCCGATGTGGCGCGCGCGTTGCGCCAGGCGAAGCCAGAAACCCTCGAGGGCGCCGAACTCGCGCAGCAGCGCGTCGAGGTCGAAGAGGTCGCGCAGCCCGTTGGGCAGCTCGCCTTCGTGGAACAGGTGGGCCGCGCTGTGCAGCAGCATGTCCTCGGGTGGCAGCTCGAAGACGCCCGGCAGACCCAGCGCGGCGGGTAACGGCCGCGGCGCGTCGAACAACGCGCGGCTGTCCAGCGGCGTGCGCGCCGTCGGCGGCAGCAGCGTGTGATGCACGTCCAGCGAGGTGCCCCGGCGCTTGTGGTGCAGCGGCGGCAGCTCGTGCATCCACGCGCGGTAGTAGCGCTGGTCGTAGGCGTCCAGGCCGTCGTCGAAATCCCAGCCGTGTACCAGCAGGGTCGTTTCGCAACGCGGCAGCTGTTCCGGCGGGATCAGCAGGTCGATGTCGCTGAACATCCGCCCCGGGGCCGGGTCGTGCCCGCCGAGCGCATAGGCCGCGCCCTTGAGCAGGATCAGCGGACCGGGCAGCTCGGCCAGGGTCTGGCGCAGCAGGTCGACCTCCCGGCGCAGCATCTGAGTCTGGCGCCGCGACAGCAGCAGCGCGGAACGGAGGTGCGGCTGCACGGGCTCCGGCAGCGTGTCCAGCCAGCCGCCGGTCTCCATCTGCGCGGCCAGCCTGCCGGCGAGGTTGGACCGCCGCGCCTGGCGCAACAGCAGGTCCCAGTCGCCCAGGCTCAGTCCCGCCGCGATCGCGGGCTGCAGCAGCACGCGCACCAGCAGGGGCCTGCGCCGATCCATCCGGCGCGCGGTCATGGCGCGACCTCCGGCGCCCGGGCCAGCGCCTCGAAACACGCGACCGCCTCGTCGAGCCGGCTGTATTCGAAGCGGTGGCAGCCGCAGGCGCCGACCAGGCGACCCAGGGCCTGGAACCCGGCCTGGCCGTGGACGTCGTAGTTGAACGACTGCTCGGCCAGGTCCATGAAGGCGCGTGCGCGCTCGATCGGCGTCAGCTGCGCGGGGGCGTCGGCGCGCCAGGCCGGCAGCACCACCCAGGCCGGCCGTGCGGGCGCGAGCCGGGCATCGATCGCGTCCTGCGGCGCGCGGACCAGCGCGACGGTGCCCTTGGACGTGTTGGGCATGGACGCACTGAAAAGCGCCCCCGGCGCGAAATCGCGGATCACCGGGATCGACGTGTTCTTCAGGTTGATCGGCCGCGCCATGCCGTGGACCAGGCCGGTGCGCATGTCCAGCAGGCCGAGCTCGTCCGACAGCAGCCGCCAGCCGCGATGCGCCAGCGCCGCGCACAGCGTGCTCTTGCCCGAGCCCGGCGGCGCCGGCATCAGCAGCGCGCGGCCGTCGCGCTCGAGCACTGCCGCGTGGATCAGCAGGTATTGGTGCGCGTGGGCGGCGATGCACCAGTTGATGCCCCATTCCAGCATCGCCAGTGCCTGCGCCGCGGGCAGCGGCGTGAACGAGCGCTGTCCGTCGAACCAGAATTCCGCGCGGCCCTGCAGCCGGCTCAGCCAGTGCGGGCTGCGCAGCACGGCCACGTGGAAGTCGACGAAGGCCTCGTCGTCGAGCAGGTCGAAGTCGCGGTACATGGCCGCCACGTCGTCGGCGAGATGCGGGATGTCCGACCGCACGCGCACGGTGAAGGGCGACAGCCGCAGCGTCAGGCCGCCGTCTCGCATCCGGGCGCGCAGCCCGGCGGCATCGAGGTCCTGCAGCTTCAAGCGACCGGCTCCTGCGCCGGCACCCGCGCCGACGTTTCCACCGGCAAGGGCGCCAGCAGATGGATGTCGGTCAGGCGACGCAGGTGCAGGTCCAGCAGCTCGGCGAGCGCCTCGGGCGCGAGCGGTTCGTCCCAATCGACGTCCCGGGCCAGGCGCAGCAGCAGCTGGTCGCGGTCCAGCGCCTCGGCGCTCAGCCACTCGGCCAGTTGCACGCCGAGCGCGGCGATCAGGTGGGTGTCCCCGCTGTCGGGGTCGAAATAGACAGCGTGCTGCTCACCTTCCCAGGCGAGCAGCACCTCGGCGATCGGTTGCCTGCAGTGCCAGGCCGGACCGGGCATCAGGCCACGAGGTAGTTGCTGTACAGGTAGTTCTTGAAGTCCGCCTGGGTCCAGGCCGCACCGGTGGAGTTGGACGGCTTGAAGAGGCCGGGGCCCTGCGAGGCCATCTGCAGCAGCATGTCCTGGCCGGTGGCCGAGAGCACGCACTGGTTGACGCTGTTGCCGGCGAACAGGGTGTTCAGCCGCGCGACGATCATCATCGTGCCGTAACCCGCCGTGTCGTTCTTCAGCAGGTTGTAGACGTTGGAGGTGCCGCTGACGTTCTTCAGGCCGCCCGGGAACAGCTTGGCGACGGTCAGGTTGGTGCGCGCATAGGACAGCGACTTGCCGGAATACCACTGGGCGATGATGAAGTTCCAGGGGGCGTTGCCGCCGCGCACCTGGGACCGGCCCGTGTTGTCCTTCCAGTTGGAGATGTACCAGCACTCGGTGTTGTTGATCACCGCCGCGTCGGCGCGGGCCTGGACGCTGGCGCCGCCGTTGCGCAGGATCGCCGAGCCCCAGGCCGAGGTCGTGTTGCAGTGCCAGGCCATCGCCGGCCGGCTGGCCAGCGTCAGGCCCACCGGCACCACGCCGGCCTGGATGAAACGGCGGCGGCGCTGCGAGACGACGGAACCTGCCGCGACCGGGGTCGAGGCGGCCGAAGACTGCGGGGTGGTGTCGCTGCTGTTGTCCATATGCTCAGCTTTCGTGGTGCACGTCGTCCTGGATCGGGCGGACGCTCAAGCGGATCGGCGCTCCCGTCCGACCTGCCAGCGCAGTGTTTCATACAAGCCCGCCCCCGCAAACCCCGCCGAACCCCTTGAACGGGTGGCGTGCAGCGTCCGTCACACGCCGACTAAGTCAGCGCATGCTTACGCTGAATCGCCTGCCGTTGCTGAAGCCGTGTCCGCATGTCCGACGGTGCTTCCGGCGGCATGAGGCGTCCGGACCACGGGGGCGCCAGCTTCAGGCGACAGCGTGTCGGCCGGGCCCTCCGGGTCGAGGTCCTCCTCGACCAGGAAGCCCCCGCTCTGGTGCGCCCAGAGCTTCGCGTACAGGCCGCCCTGGGCCAGCAGCGAGGCGTGGTCGCCCTGCTCGACGATGCGGCCCTGGTCCATCACGATCAGCCGGTCCATCGCCGCGATGGTCGAGAGCCGGTGGGCGATCGCCACCACCGTCTTGCCCTCCATCAGCCGGTACAGGCTGCGCTGGATGGCGGCCTCGACCTCGGAGTCCAGCGCGCTGGTCGCCTCGTCGAGCAGCAGGATGGGCGCGTCCTTGAGCATCACCCGCGCGATCGCGATCCGCTGGCGCTGGCCGCCGGACAGCTTCACGCCCCGTTCGCCGACATGGGCGTCGTAGCCCGACCGGCCCTTCGGGTCGGTCAGGCCGTCGATGAAGTCCGTGGCTTCGGCCCGCTCGGCGGCGGCGCGCATCTCTTCCTCGGTCGCGTCGGGCCGGCCGTACATCAGGTTGTCGCGCACCGAGCGGTGCAGCAGGCTGGTGTCCTGCGTCACCATGCCCACCTGCCGTCTCAGGCTGTCCTGGCTCACCGTCGCGATGTCCTGGCCGTCGATCAGCACGCGGCCCTTGTCGACGTCGTAGAAGCGCAGCAGCAGGTTGACCAGCGTCGACTTGCCCGCGCCGGAGCGTCCCACCACGCCGATCTTCTCGCCGGGGCGGATCGTCAGGGTCAGGTCGTGCAGCACGGTCTTGCGGCCGCCGTAGCTGAAGTCCACATGGTCGAAGCGGACCTCGCCGCGCGTCACGTCCAGCGCCCGGGCCCCGGGCGCGTCCACGATCGCGATCGGGCGTGACAGCGTCGTGATGCCGTCCTGCACGGTGCCGATGTTCTCGAACAGGCTGGCCATCTCCCACATGATCCAGTGCGAGATGCCGTTCAGGCGCAGCGCCATCGCGGTGGCGGCGGCGACGGCGCCGACCCCCACCTGTCCCTGCGTCCACAGCCAGACCGTCATGCCCGCGGTCGAGGCGATCAGGCCCATGGACAACGCGTGGTTGACGATCTCGAAGGCACTGATCAGGCGCATCTGCCGGTAGGCGGTGCCCAGGAAATCCTGCATCGCGCCGCGCGCGAAACCGGCCTCGCGGTTCGAGTGCGAGAACAGCTTGACCGTGCTGATGTTGGTGTACGCGTCGGTGATGCGGCCCGTCATCAGGCTGCGGGCGTCGGCTTGCGCCGAGGCCGCCTTGCCCAGTCGCGGCACGAAGTAGGTCAGGGCGACGACATAACAGGCCAGCCAGCCCAGGAAGGGGATCAGCAGCGTGGCGTCGAAGCTGCCGACGACGCCCAGCATCGTCACGAAGTAGATCGTGATGAAGACCAGGATGTCGGTGACGATGAGCCAGCACTCGCGCACGGCCAGCGCGGTCTGCATCAGCTTGGCCGAGACGCGTCCGGCGAACTCGTCCTGGTAGAAGCTCATGCTCTGGGCGAGCAGGTGCCGGTGGAAGTTCCAGCGCAGCCGCATCGGGAAGTTGCTGGACAGGCCCTGGTACTTGCTCATCGATTGCAGCGCGATCAGCAGCGGGCTGGCCAGCAGGATGCCGCCCAGCAGCAGCAGCTTGTCGCGCTGGGTCGACCACCACTGCGCCGGCGGGACCTGGCTGAGCCAGTCCACGACGGAGCCCAGCATCGAGAACAGCAGCGCCTCGAACGCACCGATGGCGGCGGTCAGGACGATGAGCACCGCCACCAGCCCGCGCATGCCGTGCGAGCCGGCCCAGACGAAGGCGAAGAAGCCCTTGGGCGGCTGCGGCGCCGGGGTCTGCGGAAACGGATCGACGAGTTTTTCGAACCAGCCAAACACGGCGGTCTCCCTGTCACTTCTGCGAGATCGCCGAGCCTACAGGAGCCGGGTGTCGGGCGCATCCCACCCCCGCGCCGGTGGCGCGTGGGTGGGGCGAATGGGGGGAATCCCCGTTCGGTTGGCCTACTTCGCGGGGAGCGGCAGCAGGCGACCCTGCGCCTGCTTCGGTGCGGGGATGTGCAGCAGGGCCGACAGCGTCGGCGCGAGGTCGACGATCTCGACGTGCTGCTCGATGCGGCCCTGGCCGACCCAGGCCGGTCCCCAGGTCAGCAGCGGCACGTGGGTGTCGTTCTCGTACGGGCTGCCGTGGGTGGTGCCCTGCAGGCGCGACCCGAACATCCAGCCCGCCTTCGGCACCACCTGCAGCGGCGCGGCGATGCCCGGGTACCAGGAGCGGCGGAACTGCTCCAGGTAGGGCGTGGCCGTGTCCGTCCCGGCCAGCTGCGCGCGGGTGAAGGCCGTCTGGATGCCGTCGATCTGCTCGACGGAGGCCTTGGCGACGGCGTAGACCTCGTCCGGGTCCAGGCCGCGGATCTTGATCGCGGTCTCGTCGAAGATCACGCCCGACCCGGACATGCCGAGGGCCCAGCGGAACTCGCCGAAGCGCTTGGACAGGCCGGCGTTGATGGCGCCGACGACCTGCGCCGGGGGAATCCGACCGGCGTCCCGGCCTTGCGACTTCGCCCATTCGGGGGTGTCGGTGAAGCCGTGGTCGGCCGTCAGCACGGCGACGTAGTTGTCGCGGCCCACCTTGGCGTCGAGGAACTTGAACCAGTCCTGCAGGTAGGCGTCCAGGTGCAGGAAGTGGTCGTGCGACAGCCGCGATTCGGGGCCGAAGGCGTGGTTGATGTAGTCGTGGCTGGACAGGCTGACCGACAGGAGGTCGGCCTGGTCGTCCGTGCCGAGCCGTTCGCCGTCGACGGCGGCCTTCGCGAAGGCGAGGGTCAGCTCGTCGCCGAAGGGCGAGGGCAGGAGGTTGCCGTAGAAGCGCGGTCCCGGTCCGTCCATGCCGGCGCCCAGCACGGCCGGCAGCCTGTTGCCGTTGCCGCTGTTGGCCTGCCAGGGCTGGCCGTCCGGCACGCTGCGGGCGTAGGCCGCTTCCGGCAGCATCGGGGACCAGGTCTTGCCGAAGAACCTGTCGGCGGGCTTGGCCGCGTTGAACGCGTCGACCCAGGCCGGATGCTTGTCCATGTAGTAGGTGGACGAGGCGAATTCCCCGCTGCCGCTCATGTACATGTAGGCCGTGCCCTTGTGGCCGGCCGGCAGGATCGCGCCGCGGTCCTTGCCGGAGATGCCGATGACCTTGGACCCCGGCTGCAGCGTGCGCAGCACGTCGCCGACGGTCTCGACCTTGTAGTTGGCGGGGCTGGTGCCGGCCAGCGGCTCGGTCTTGTTGCCGATGTACTGGTAGCGCGGGTCGGCGGTGTTGTATTGCGGGGCGCCGGTCGCGGGATCGCGCCACTCGTTGCCGATGATGCCGCTGCGCTGCGGATAGGCGCCGCTGAGCATGATCGAGTGGCCGGCCGCGGTGACCGTGTAGCCGTGGCCGTAGTACGCGTTGGCGAACCAGGCGCCGCGGTCCAGGAATCGCTTGAACCCGTCCGGCTGGAGCTGGTCGCGATAACCGAGCACCTGCCGGATCGGCAGCCCGTCGACCACCATGAAGACGACCAGCCGCGGCGGTTTCGCGGCCTGGAAGGCGTTGGCCGAGGGGCCAGGTGTTGCCGCCGCGGCGCCGGTACCGGAGACCGGGGAGGAGGGGGCGTTGGCGCAGGCGGCCAGCGCGGCCAGGACAGGCACCAGCAGCCAGGTGCGACGGGTCAGGGTCATGGCGGGGCGGGGCTCGGGGCGAGCCGCTGAAACAAATATGACAGTGGAGTATCCGCCTCCATCCCCTGGCCGGGGGCGGCTGTCGATTCGTGTGCTCGCCCTGCGCGACGGGGAAACCCTCACCGCGGTCGCGGCTGCAGGCGGGCCGGGAAGGAAAAAAGGCCGGTCACCACGTGGTGACCGGCCTTCTTCACTTTCTGGTTGGATCGCTTGACGCGCTCCCCTCCTGTTATGGGGAGCGATTCTGCGGGCCGCAGGCAATGGGCATGCCCGGGTTTGCCCGCAATGAGGTCCTTGAGGTGAGAACTCCTCCTCGAATGGGGAGGGTTCTGGCGGGAACTGATGCGCCGACGCGACGGTTACGACTGAGTTTCAGTGCCCGCGTCAATGACCTATCGATGTAGAAGTGTGTCGTCCAGGACCTCGATCCAGTGGCGGACCGGGATCCCGGTGCCGCTTTGCAGGTGCTGGATGCAACCGATGTTGGCCGAGACGATGGCCTCGGCGGCCAGCGGCGCGAGCGCGGCGAGCTTGCGTTCCCGCAGCTGCTTGGACAGCAGCGGTTGCAGCACCGAATACGTGCCGGCGGAGCCGCAGCAGAGGTGGCTCTCGGCCGGGGCGACCGCGATCTCGAAGCCGAGATCGCGCATCAGGCTTTCGACGCCGCCGCGCAACTGCTGGCCGTGCTGCAGCGTGCAGGGCGGGTGGTAGGCGAGCTTCGGACGGCGCGTCGTCCCGGCGTCCTGGCCGAGGCGCGAGCGCAGCGGCTGGACCAGCGCGGGCAGGTACTCGCTCAGGTCGCGGGTCAGCGCGGACACGCGCGCCGCCTTCTCCGCGTAGTCGGGGTCGTGCGCCAGCAGCCGGCCATAGTCCTTGACCTGGACGCCGCAGCCCGACGCGTTCATCACGATCGCCTCGACCTGTGTGCCGTGCCCGTCGACCATCGGCCACCAGGCGTCGATGTTGCGGCGCGCGTCGTCCAGACCGCCGTGGTGGTCGTTCATGTGCGCGCGGATCGCGCCGCAGCAGCCGGCTTCGTCGGCGACCAGCGTCTGCACGCCGGCCGCGTCCAGCACGCGGGCGGTGGCGGCGTTGATGTTGGGCATCATCGCCGGCTGCACGCAGCCCAGCAGCATCAGCACCTTGCGCGCATGCGTGCGTTGCGGCCACTGGTGGGCGCGGGCATCGGGCCTGGCCGGCACCTTGTCCTTGAGCGCGCCCGGCACCAGCGGGCGCAGCGCCTGGCCCAGGCGCAGCGCCGGCTTGAACAGCGGCGAGGTCAGGCCCTCCTTCAGCAGCCAGCGCTTGAAGCGTTCCTCGCGCGGGCGCTCCACCTTGGCGTCGACGACTTGCCGGCCAATCTCGACCAACTGTCCGTACTGGACGCCGGACGGGCAGGTGCTCTCGCAGTTGCGGCAGGTGAGGCAACGGTCCAGGTGCTGCTGCGTCGCGGCGGTCGGCGGCTCGCCCTCGAGCACCTGCTTGATCAGGTAGATGCGGCCGCGCGGCCCGTCGAGTTCATCGCCCAGCAGCTGGTAGGTCGGGCAGGTGGCGGTGCAGAAGCCGCAGTGCACGCAGCGGCGCAGGATGGCCTCGGCGGTGCTGCCTTCCGGGGTGCCTTGGAATTCGGGAGCCAGGTGGGTTTGCATCGGGTCGGCTTGCGGTGGGCTGGCGGAGCGGTGCGGGGCTCAGAGATCGGGATAGAGCCGTCCGGGATTGAAGATCCCCGCCGGATCGAACTGCCGCTTCAGCTCCCTGTGGATCTTCGTCAGCTGCGGTCCCAGGGGCGAGAACACGCCCGCCGACTTGTCGGCCGCGTAGAACTGCGTCGCATGGCCGCCGGCCGCGGCGACGGTCTCGCGCAGTTGCGACGCCGCCATCGGCGTCACCACCCAGCGTTGCGCGCCGCCCCATTCCACCAGCTGCTCGCCATGCAGCGGCATGACCGGCGTCGTCGACGGCACCGCGATGCGCCACAGCGTCGCGCCGCCCTGGACCGCCCGGCGCGCGCCGAGGAAGAACTCGTCGCACTGGTCGCGCAACCCCTGCCAGAAGGGCGCGGCCATCGCCTCGGGGATCACGTCGCCGCCGAGCTTGCGGATCGCCGCCGCCACTGCTGCCTCCGCGCCGGACAGGCGCAGCACCAGCGCGCCGTCCCACCAGGCCGTCGCAGAGACCGGCAGCGGCAGGCCGCCCCACCGGTTCATCTGCATCAGGGCTTCGTCCTGGCGCGCCTCGAAGCGCAGCGTCGCCGTCGCCACCGGCAGCGGCAGCACCTTCAGCGTGACCTGCGCGATCAGCCCCAGCACGCCCAGCGAGCCCGCCATCAGCCGCGACACGTCGTAGCCGGCGACGTTCTTCATCACCGTGCCGCCGAAGTGCAGCGGCTCGCCCTTCGCGTCGAGCATCGTCAGCCCGAGCACGTGGTCGCGGACCGCGCCGGCCGTCGCCCGCGCCGGACCGGACAGCCCGCTCGCCACCATGCCGCCGATCGTGCCGGTGCCGCCCGAGGCTGCGCCGACGAAACGCGGCGGCTCGAACGCGAGGTGCTGGCCATGTCGCGCCAGCAGTGCCTCCACATCCGCCACCGGCGTTCCCGCGGCCGCGGTGATGTAGAGCTCGCTCGGCTCGTAGGCCTGCACCCCGTTGAGCGCGAGCGTGGACACCGGCTCCGCGTCGCCCAGCGGGCCGCCGTAGAAGTCCTTGCTGCCGTGGCCGGTGAGGCGCACCGGCCGGCCCTGCCGGAAGCGCGCCGCCAGCGCCTCCAGCGCCTCGATCAATGGGGGGGCGGACACGAAACCGGCGGATGGTTCCGCGCCGGGCGTCGCCCCACCGTCTGCTTGCACCGTCATCAGAATCGCTCCAGTTCCGGGAATGAGAGTGCGCCGCGCTTCACATGCATGCGGCCGTATTCGGCGCAGCGCTGCAGCGTCGGGATCACCTTGCCGGGGTTCAGCAGCCCCCGCGCGTCGAAGGCCCGCTTCAGCGCCAGCATCCGCTCGCGCTCCTGCGGCGAGAACTGCACGCACATGCTGTTGAGCTTCTCGACGCCGACCCCGTGTTCCCCGGTGACCGTGCCGCCCATCGCGACGCTGGTCTCCAGGATGTCGGCGCCGAACAGCTCGCAGCGATGCAGCTGGTCCGGATCGTTGGCGTCGAACAGGATCAGCGGATGCAGGTTGCCGTCGCCGGCATGGAACACGTTGGCGCAGCGCAGGCCGTACTTGCGTTCCATCTCCTGGATCGCCAGCAGGATGTCCGCCAGCCGCTTGCGCGGGATGGTCGAGTCCATGCACATGTAGTCCGGGCTGATCCGGCCCGAGGCGGGGAACGCATTCTTGCGGCCGCTCCAGAAACGCAGCCGCTGGGCTTCGTCCTCGCTGACCTCGAGGCCGGTGGCGCCGCTGGCGCGCAGCACGTCGCTCATGCGCTCGATCTCCTCGGCGACCTCCTCCGGCGTGCCGTCGCTCTCGCACAGCAGGATGGCCTCGGCGTCGAGGTCGTAGCCGGCGTGGACGAAGTCCTCCACGGCCGCGGTCATCGGCTTGTCCATCATCTCCAGGCCGGCCGGGATGATGCCGGCGGCGATGATGGCCGCGACCGCGTCGCCGGCGCGGCGCAGGTCGTCGAAGCTGGCCATGATGCAGCGCGCCAGCTGCGGCTTGGGGGTGAGCTTGACCACCACCTCGGTCACCACCGCCAGCATGCCCTCGCTGCCGACGACCACGCTGAGCAGGTCCAGTCCGGCGGCGTCCAGCGCCTCGGAACCGAACTCGACCGGTTCGCCCTCGACGGTGAAGCCGCGCACCTTCAGCACGTTGTGCAGGGTCAGGCCGTACTTCAGGCAGTGCACGCCGCCGGAGTTCTCCGCGACGTTCCCGCCGATCGTGCAGGCGATCTGGCTGCTCGGATCCGGCGCGTAGTACAGGCCGTGCGCCGCGGCCGCCTCCGAGATCGCCAGGTTGCGAACGCCGCATTGCACCCGCGCCGTCCGGGCCAGCGGGTCGATCGCGACGATGCGGTTGAACTTCGCCAGCGCCAGGGTCAGGCCCTCGGCGTGCGGCATCGCGCCGCCGGACAGGCCGGTGCCGGCGCCGCGCGCCACGACCGGCACGCCGAGCGCGTGGCAGGCCTTGAGCACGCCGGCCACCTGCGCCTCGGTCTCGGGCAGCGCCACGGCCAGCGGCCGTTCGCGGTAGGCAGTCAGGCCGTCGCATTCGTAGGGACGGGTCTGCTCGTCCTGCCACAGCAGCGCATGGGCGGGCAACTCGGCGCGCAGGGCCTGGACCAGCTGTGCGCGGCGCCCGGCGCGGAAACCGGCCACCTCGGCGGCCTGGTCGCCGGGCGGCTCGTGGGTCGAAGGGAGGACGGCGGTCATGGCGTCGAACTGTAGCCCCGCGCGCGGCACCCGGACGGGACGCGGCTCACCGCGCGCCGGGCAGCGGCCACCACAAGGCCCTGCGATCCAGCGGGGTCAGCGGCGGCAGCAAGGGATTGCGCAGGTGCAGCACGCGGCGCTGGTCGATCCGGTGGCGCCTCAGCAGATCGCCGAAGAGCTGGCGCGACAGGCGTTCGAAGGTCCCGTCCGCCACCAGCGCGTCCATGCCGCGGGCGAGGTCGGCCGCCAGCCGCGGACGCCCCGGCCGCACGAACATGTAGAGCGCCGCCGGATAGTGCAACAGCAGGTAAGGGTCGATCGCGAGCTGCTGTTCGGCGAAGGACTCGAGCTCGGCGTCGATCTCGAAGATCGAGCGCGGGAAGTAGTCGAAGCGGCCCGCCGACAGCATCTGGAACAGGCCCTGGTAATGCGTGCTGACCTGTACCGGCAGCCCGTTGGCGCGCAGCACGGCGGTGTCGGGCCAGTCGTGCATCTGGCCGGCGGTCAGCCGGGACAGGTCCTTCAGGTCGGCGATGTCGCGCAGGCGGTCGCGGTCCGCGGCGCGGGTCAGGCACAGGCGCCAGCCGATGAGCCCGCGGTCCAGCGGCACGCGGATGGGCAGCAGGCTCTTCTCCCGCTGCGGATCGGTCATCGTCCAGAACACGTCGATGCCGGGGTCGTTGCTGGCCATCTCCAGCAGCGCGCGGCTCTGGACCATCTCCGACTGCGTCTGGACCAGCGCGTAGCGCGTGCCGCCGCGCTGCAGCGCGGCGTGCAGCAGGCTGATGAAGTAGTCGACCTGGCGGTCCTGCTGCGGCAGATGGCGCGGATAGACGACGGTGGTCGGCTCCGCCGGCCAGGTCGCCGCCTTGCCCGTGGCGGCCGGGCGAGCGGCCATCGCGCCCCCGGGCAGGCCCGGCAGGCCGGCGGCGACGACCGCGGCCGCGGCGGCCTGCAGCAGGTCGCGGCGCGCGGCCATCAGGCGTCCAGGAACACCGTCAGCACGCCGGTGTAGCCGTGCAGCCGCGCATGGGCGATCTCGCCGTTGGCGAAGAACCCGGCCAGCGGCACGTCGCCCAGCGCATGCTGCACCCATTGCAGCTCGGCCGACGGCGAGCCGAAGTGCGGACCGCCGCGTCCCGTGCAGCTGAAATACAGCGCGCCGGCCATGCGCGCGCCGCGCTCCTCGGCCTCGGCGCGGATCTCGGTGCAGATGCGGACCAGGTCGCGACGCGCCGCGTCGGGGTGGCGCTCGCAGAAGCTCAGCAGCTCGCCCTCGCGCAGCTGTTCGGCCACGGCGATGCCGCGCCGGCCGGGGTCCAGGCCGACCAGGTGCCGCACGCGGACCTCGGCGCCGTACTCGCGCCGGGTGCCGGGTTCGTCGCTGAGTCCGACCAGCGTGCGGCGGAACAGCGGCATGGCCTGGCGCAGGGAGCCGGATTCGCCGGTGTAGGCGGGCAGCCGCAGGTCCTCGAGCAGCGCGTCGAGCGCGGGCTGTCCGTCAAGCGCCGTCACCAGCGGACCGTCGCAGGCGGTGACGCGGCGTTCGCGTCCCAGCGGCTGGCAGCCCTGGCTGACGCGCGAGATCCAGCGCACGTCCGGTCCCAGCGCCAGACCGGACAGGCCACCCGCGAAGACGCCGTCGGCGATCTGCACCGCGTCGTCGCCGCCGCTGACCAGGCCGCCGAACAGATACCCGCTGCTGCAGCGCTGGGCCAGCTCGACGATCAGCTCCTGCAGGTCCGGCGTGCCGCCGTCGGCATGCAGCAGCAGGCTGCGGGATTCGCGATCGGGTGTCAGCGGCTGGCGGCCCGAGAAGATGCGCCACTGGTCCGCCGGCAGGTCGGACAGCATGACCACCAGCGCCGGTTCGTCGAAGTACTCCACGCCGCTCGCGCTCACCGCCAGCGCCGATGCGCCGACCCAGCCGCAGCCCGGCCAGCGTTCGCGGACCTCGTCCAGCAGGGCCTGGGCATGCGGCACGTAGGGGTGCGTGAGGTAAAGGAAGCCCAGCGTCGGCGTCATGCCGGCGCGTTGCCCCTCCAGCTGCGCGCCGGCCAGCGCCAGCGCCATGTGGGGATCGGGGTGGGTGGCGTGTGCCTGGAGGAAGCGAGGCATGAACGGCCCTCGGGGAACTCGTGAGCGTCAGGAAGTCTTGCGCTTGGCCGCGGCCTTGCGCGCGGGGGCGGCCTTCTTCGCGGCGGCCTTGGCGGAGGGGCGGGCGGCGGGCTTGGCGGCGTTCCCGGTGGCGGCCGGCCGGGCGGTCGATCCGGCGCGCGAGCCGGGTGCAGCCTTGGCCGCCGGTGTCGCGGCAGCCGCCGCCGCAGCAGCTGTTGTCGCCGCTGCGGTCGCGGCCGCGGTTTGCGCCGACTTCATCGCGTTGGAAGCCACCTGCGTGAACTGCTGCGTCAGCGCGTTCCACCATTGCATCGGGTCGGCGCCCACGGGCTTGGCGCCACCGGCTTCCGTCCGGGGAGGCGCCTCGGCCTTGGTGCCGGGGGTCTCGTCGGCGCCGGAGCCTGGCGCCGCCTCCTGCTTCGCGCCGGCCTCGGGCGTGGCGGGGGCGGCGGGCGCCGGGCGGGGCGGCGGGGCCGGGGGCTGCGTCTTCAGCACATCCTTCAGGTCCGCCATCGGCACGTTCATCGCATGCAGCGTCGACAGCGTCATCCGCTGCACCTCCAGCGCCTGGATGGTCGCCGTGAGCATGCGGGCGTTGTTCTCGAGCCAGAACTGCACCGTGCGCAGTTCGTCGATGCGCTTGTCCAGCTCCTGCGGGTCCAGCGTCGGCGCGACCCACTGGTTGAAGCCGGGGATCGCGGCGCCGGCGTTCTTCATCAAGCCCTGCAGGAAGTCGAAGCCCGGAACGAATCTGCTGAAGTCGGTATCCGCCATGGTGTCTCCTCGGTGGGCCGTCCTCGCCCGTGGCCCGGGGAGCCGGGGGGCGGCCATGGCCTCGATCCTACGTCCTGCCGACGACCGTCCGGGGCCGGGAAGGGCGCTGTTCGCGTCAGGTCGGAATGTGGTTCAGGTCGGCCCAGCCGGTCCACAGGATCTGGATGCCGATGCACAGCAGCACGAAGGCCATCAGCCGCATCATGACCAGCGTGCCGACCTCGCCCATCTTCATCAGCAGCCGGCCGCCGTTGCGGTAGACCAGGTAGACCACGGCGGCGGTGAAGGCCGCGCCGATGGCGGCCACGCCCGCGCCCATCACGTAGGGCACCGGCGAGCGCGGGATCTGCGCCCCGAGCGCGATCGCCGCGGCGATGCAGCCCGGCCCGGTGGTCAACGGGAAGGTGATCGGGAAGAAGCTGCGGCGGACGATCTCGGTCTCGCTGATGTCGCCGGGCGACGCGTGCACGACGGCGGAATGGACGTCGTCGGTCTCGTTGCGGGTCAGCATGACCCAGGCGCTGTAGGCCACCAGCAGGCCGCCGCCGACGCGCACGACCGGCAGCGAGATGCCGAACAGGTCCAGCACGTAGGTGCCCACCAGCAGCGACACCATGATCACGACCCAGCCGTTGATCGCGACCTGGCGCGACAGCCGCTTGAGGACCTTGTCGTCGCCGCCGGCCGCGCCGATGACGATCGGGGCCACGCCCACCGGGTTGATGATGGGCAGCAGCGTCAGCGGCACCAGGAACAGCGATTGGAGGAAGGACGGCAGGGGGTCCAAGATACGGGACTCCAGAGGGAAGGGTCAGGAAAAGACTGGAAAGCACACCGGGGACGGGCCGCTCGGACCGCGCCGCCAGGGCAACGGCGCAGTGTGCCGCAACTCGGTCAGCGCGCTCCGGTTCGCGGCATCAGGGTTACCTCGAAGCCTTGTTCCTTCAGCAGCGCGGGCAGCGCCCGCGGACCGGTCATGTGCATCGCGCCGACGGCCACCAGCAGCGACTGGCCCCGCTGGTGCAGCTCGGAGATCCGCCCGGCCAGCGCCGGATTGCGGCCGTCGTTGATGCGCTGCAGGGCGGCGCGGTCGGCGGCGTCGCGGACGCAGTCGCACCAGTCGGCGTAGCGGTTCAGACGCGCCAGGTCGCCGCGGTCGTAGACCGCCACCATCGTGTCCAAGGTTCGCAGCAAGGCCTTCGGCCGTTCGAGCTGCTGCAGGTTGGCGCGCAGTTCATGACGCGCCGCGTCCGGATCGGCGGGCAGCAATGCCTCGAGCTGGCCCTGCAGCGTCTCCAGCGCAAGCACCGGCAGGCCGCGGTCGCGGGCCCACTGGCTCAGCAGCATTTCCTGGCCGTAGCGCACGTCCAGGCCGAGCGAACGGGCGCGCAGCAGCATGTAGGTGCTGGTCTGCAGCAAGGGATGCATCGCGGCGAGCGCCTGCGGCTGCAGGCAAACGGCGGCCGCCTGCGCGTCCAGGCGCTGGCGCAGCGAGGCGTCCAGCGGCAGCTCCGGCATCGGCGGCATCTTCCAGGCGTCGCGGTCCAGGGGGTCGAGTTCCAGCGCGACCGCGTCGACCTCGTCCAGCGCCTTGCGCAGCCGCGGCCCCGGCGTCGCCCAGCCCGGCTTGCCCACATGCAGGCTGGCGTAGAGATAGGAGGTCCGGCCGTCGCGCCGGATCGTCCACATCAGGCCGCGGTCCTTGGCCTGGGCGGCGAGGCGCTCGGCCGGCAGCGGCGCGGGTTCGGGCGGGCAGGATGGCGCCGAAGGGGCGGCGAGCGCGCCGACGGCGGCCAGCAGCGCGAAGGCGCCGGCGGCCAGGACCGACGAGGCCCGGGTCAGGAGGGTCGACAGGGACGGATGCAGCATGGCGGCACGATGCCATAGAACGGGCTCGGCCCGAGGCAGGCGAGGCCCCCCGGAACGGGGCGACCGCATGGGGCAGGCGGGAGTACCCGGGCCGTTCAGGCGTCGCCGGCGCGGAAGCCCATCGGCCGTCGCTGCCGGACTTCCGGCTTCACGCGGTGCTCGGCTTCCAGCAGCGTCAGGAACTCGTCCGGCGACAGCGTCTCGCCGAGGATCTCGGCCTGCTGCCGCACCGCGGCGAAGTCGCCCAGCGTCAGCGCGTCCAGCGCGCGCAGGCGGTCGGCGTGCGCCTCGTCCGGCGCCGCCCCGAGTTCGCGCTCGAACATCGTCAGCCGCTGGTCCGGTCGCAGCGCCCTGAAGCGGATCTTGAAGCTGAACCGGCGCAGCGCCGCCTCGTCCAGGTCGTCGAACGCGTTGGTCGTGCAGATGAAGAGCCCCGCGTGGCGCTCCATGCCGGCCAGCATCTCGTTGACTTCGCTGACCTCGTAGTGGCGCTCGGCGCCGCGGCGGCTGCGCAGGAAGCTGTCGCCCTCGTCGAGCAGCAGCAGCGCGCCTTCCGCCGCCGCGGTCTCGAACATGCGCGCCATGTTCTGCTCGGTCTCGCCCACGTACTTCGACATCAGGTCGCTGGCCAGGCGCACCATCAGCGGCCGCTGCAACTCCGACGCGATGTGCTCGGCCAGGGCCGTCTTGCCGCTGCCCGGCGGGCCGTGGAAGCACAGGGTGCCCATGCCGCGGCGGCGCAGCGCCTCGATCAGCCGGGGCAGCGCGAAGCGGCACTCGCAGTGGATCAGGTCGAGCGAGTAGCGGGTCGCCGCGGGCCGCTGGCGGGACGCGGTGTCGACCAGGCCCAGCGCCTTGTCCGCATGCAGCAGCTGGCGGCTGACGAGGCGTTCGTTGGCGGCGGCCTCCTGGGCGCTGTCGCCGTTGCCACCGTGGTCGCCGCTGCCGGCCAGCCGGGCGAAGCGCACGGCGGTGCGGACCTGCGCCGGCGTGAGCCCGCGGCGCTCCGACAGACGCTCGGCGAAGCCGTCGGGCACCGGCAACGCCTCCAGCGCCTTGCGCACCAGGCCCAGGCGCGCGCCGGGCGGCGGCGAGGTCAGCTCCAGGTGGTACTGGAACCGGCGCCGGAAGGCCGGATCGATGTGCTCGATGCGGTTGGTGATCCACAGCACCGGAACGGGGTTGCTCTCCAGGATCTGGTTGACCCAGGCCTTGCCGTTGACGGCCATGGTCGCGGGCATCTCCAGCGCCGCGTCCAGCCGCGCCATCAGGTGCGAGGCGTCGCCGCTCAGGTGCGGGAACACGTCCTCGACCTCGTCGAACAGCAGCGCGACGTCGCGGCTGGCCTTCAGGAACACCTGGCTGATCTGCAGCGAGCGGTAGCGGTCGCGGCCGGTCAGCGCGTTGCCGTCGCGGTCGGCGTATTCGACCTCGTACAGCGAGAGCCCGGCCTCGCGCGCCGCGACCTTCGCCAGTTCGGTCTTGCCAGTGCCCGGCGGCCCGTACACCAGCACGTTGACGCCGGCCTGGCCCTGGGCGACCGCCTGGCGCAGCAGCGTCGCCAGCAGTCCCAGGTCCTCGGCGATGAAGTCGAAGTCGGCGCGCTGCAGCGGACTTGGCGCCACCGGGCGGGTGAACACGGCCATCAGGTCCTGCGGTCCGTCATACGCGCGCATCAGCACCGGCGGCAACTGCTCGCTGACCTTCATTAGGTCGGACAGGTCGGTGATGTTGTGCTCGGCGATCAGGTTCTCGATCATGCCGACCCGCTCCAGCCGCGAACCCGTGCGCAAGGCGTCCGCCACCTCGTGCGCGTCGACACCGGCCACCTCCGCGAGCGCCGCGAATCCCTCCTGCGCGGTGTTGACCTTGAACTCGACCAGCGCGCCGCGCAGCTCCCGCTGGTAGCGCGCCAGCGTGCCGTAGAGCAGCAGCGCCCGCTCGGCCGCGTTCAACTGCAGCAGCCGGCCCAGGACATCGATGTTCTGCTCCACCAGCGTGGACTCGCTGCGCAACTGACGGTCGAGCGCGTCGCAGGTGCAGGACAGCAGCGCCAGCAGGTCCTTGGGCGCATCCTTGATGTACTCGTCGAGGTAGAAGAACAGCGTCCCCTCGGCGAACGGGCCGCGCCAGACGCCATGCCGCGCGAGGAAGGCGGCATCGCCCAGCCGCTCGTGTCCCGTCCACAAGGCATGACCCTGGCACCGCCGCGCCAGGTAGGCCCGCACACGCGCCAGCACCTGCGGCGGCCAGACCAGATGACGCGCCGTCAGCGCCAGCAGGCCGCTGAGGTCACGCCGGGGATTGAAACGGTGAGCATGCCGGACCGTCAGCGTGAGCACGAAGTGCGAGCACATGCGGTCCAGCACCGGGCTGTCGGACAGACCCGGAGAGTCCAGCGGAGGCTGCGCGCGCTTGCCCATGGCACGATCTTGGCGCAGGGGGGCGGGGACAACAAGTCCCGGGACGGGCGGCCTGCGGAAGGCCAGGCGCGGGCGCTCCGCGGAGCGAGGGGGCTCCCTCCAGGACCCCCTCGCACCACTCCGGCCCCACAGGCGCTCGCTGACGGTGCGTCAGCAATGCCCGCGGGATCGGTGCGCGGGGGGCTTCGGGAGAGGCCTCAATGCATGATCACGGGCTGCTGGCCCAGGTTCGCGTACTGCGCGATGAAGGCGTCGAGGTCATCGACGTCAGGACCCTGCTCGATCAACGCCTCCACGCCCTCCTGGAAGGTCTGCGCCAGCGCACCCTCGATGAAGATCTCCTTGCGGGTGAACTTGTCGACGATCTCGAAACCGTCACGCTGCAGCGACGGCAGGTTCGTATGGTCCACCTGCGCCGCATGCGCGGCATCTCCGGCGGTCGGCGCAACCGGTACATCGAACTGGACGACGATGTAGCTCGGTGAGTCGTAGAGCATGTGCATGAAAGACTCCTTGGCTGAGGAGTTATGGCCTGCTGCGACGGATTCAAGGCCCATCGCTCCCAACCAGGCCATGACCCCATGGTGGCAGAACTTGCGGAACACGCTTCCCCGCTTCTCAAGCATTTGTGGTGCCAACCGCACAGCGTTTCACGGATTCACGAATCGTCACCCCCGACCGAGGGATGAGCGCCCTGCGCACACCCCCCCACCCGGACCCGTCACGGGCGTCCAAGGCCCTACTCCAGCAAGCGGAGGGCCCACTGTTCGTCATCGTCCAGGCTGAAGCGGAGTTCCACCGCCAGGAAACCCCGCCGGCCATCGAGCCAGACCGACCACTGCAAGGCCGGACGGCCCGCGCCGCGAACCAGGTCGCGCCGTAGCAGCCAGCGCTCGCCGTCACGCGCGGCGACCTCGAAATCCCAGGGGTCGACGCCCGACGGACCCGCCACCGGCACGCGCAGGCGCTGCCCCAGGTGAGGCGCCGGCTCGGCCGCCATCATCGCGGCCAGTTGCAGCCACCACGACAGGCGGTCCTGCGTGCCCGCCGACAACGGAAAGGCGCGCGCGCCGACAAGCAGCACCGGCCGCGCGGCATCCCGGTCGAAGATCTGCAGCTCGCGCGCGCGGCCCTGACGCGTCACGAGATGTCGTTCCGGCTGCAAACCTTGCGGACCGACGCGGCCTTCGCTGTGCCAGACCGGCAGCTCGCGATCGCCGGCACGGCGTTCGAGGGTCATGTCGTAGCGGCCCTCGCCGATGTGGAAGCGCAAGGCGGCCTCGCCCGGTCGGCCGTCGATCGCGAAGGCGTAGGCGAGGGCGCCGTCGCCCTGCAGCGGCAAGGCGAGCAGCGCCGGCACGGGGCGGGTCTCCGCAGGCGTCCTGAGGCGAGGGGATCGGGGCGCCGGGGCTTGAGGCGCAACCTTTGGAACGACGGGTTCGGGGTCGGGCTTGCGCGGGGGCGGCGGCGGCGTCTCGATGACCCGGCTGGTGACCGTCGCCGCGTCGACCGCCCGCGGCGGCGCGGGTCGCGACAAGGCACCGAGGGCGCCCAGGTGCAACGTCAGCGCGCCGGCGATCGCCATCGCGAGCGCGACCCGGTCCTGAGGTGAAAATGCCGCCACCGATCGCCCGACGAATGACTGTCCGCTCACCACAATGAAACTCGCAACCTACCGCGACGGATCCCGCGACGGCCAACTGGTGGTCGTCTCGCGAGACCTGAGCCAGGCATGCTATGCCAACGGCATCGCGACGCGCCTGCAACAGGTGCTCGACGACTGGAATTTCATGGCGCCGCAACTGGAGACCCTGTCCCAGTCGCTGAAC